>ERZ791765.1524-NODE-1524-length-13389-cov-3.964152_pt1 | contig 13389 bp, 20 predicted proteins | sample MGYA00509949_ERZ791765 | MGnify/ENA primary metagenome ERZ791765 (study PRJEB30046, sample SAMN00791980) | human gut metagenome | study: EMG produced TPA metagenomics assembly of the A metagenome-wide association study of gut microbiota in type 2...
AGGGTTTTGATCCCTGCATCACGCTGGTTCGAATCCAGCTAGCCCAGCTGGATTGGATAGGAATCCTATTAGCTAAATAGCTTTAAAGATTATATATGGGCTCATAGCTCAGTTGGTAGAGCACTAGACTTTTAATCTAGGTGTCCCGGGTTCGAACCCCGGTGGGCTCATTAAAAAAGAATCCCCTTACTTCGCTAGTTACGAGGTAAGGGGATTTTTATATGTCTTAAAATCGGAGACACCTAAACTTTTTTTAATCCTGAAAAAAGATATCATCGAGCTTATATACATCAGGGTATACAAGGGAAATATGTAAATAATTCTTAAGTATTTCATAATCGGAATGCCCCATATATAAGCGCAGCTTCTCCATATTTCCACCATACTGCAGATATGAAGTAGCAAAAGTGTGCCGACATAGATGTGCATGTACACGATTAACACCTGAAGAAGTTTTTAACTTCTGGAACATCTTCTTAATTGTATCTTCTGTTATCTGGTTATGGTTGAGCCTATCCAGAAATACATAAGGACTATTGGATATTATATAATCATGTGCGTAATGACTTGATATGTAATAGTTATGTATACTTAAGTATAAAAATTCAGGAAGTAATACAATTCTGTCTTTATTATTCTTAGAGTTACGAATAATAATTCTATCAAACTTAACATCTTTATGTTTAAGATTAATAACTTCTTGCCGTCTTAACCCACAATCGAGCATAAGCCGAAAAATACAAAAATTTCTAAGTGAATTAGAACCGGAGATAATTGCATTATCTATAAGAGTAACTTCTTGCTCTGTTAAAGGCTCAACAATGGCAGCATCATTTTTTGGCAACCTGATACCAGCAGTTATATCTTTTGCAATATAATCCTCCTGAAATAACCATTTGCAAAATGCTTTCACAGGGCGGTAGTTCGTTCTTACAGATGTATTTTTCATGCTGCCACGTAAATATATTATATATTCCTTAATATTCTGCTTTGTAAGATCAGATAAATCATCACTATTTAACCAGGATAAAAACCGGGGAATATAAAAGCTGTATGATTTAAGTGTAACATCAACACAATATACTTCACGATCCTGGATAAAAAGCTCATATAGTTTTTTTAGAGATTGCATCATAATCACCACTAAAATCATTCTTGTTAAATCTAAGAGATACTTTACTTCTATAACGTTCAGCACGCTTAACATCATTGTCATTTAAAATACAGAGTGTATCAGCTATTGTTGTCTGAATATCCTCTTTATAATCAAGTCCATGTGTATATATTCCCAATGTAACGGCCTTATTAACAAAGCTGTTTTTCATAAGTTCAATAGAATGCTCCCTTGAATAATTTCTATGCAGAGCAGCTATATTTTTATTTTTCCTGGCCACATCTATCATTTTAGTTCTCTTGATAGACTGCCAGAATGGTGTATCAGTACATTCTGATTTTTTTAGTGCAGTATTTCTATCTACCAGGCGAAGAACAGACTCCAGGAGATAATCAGTTATAAGCTGGTGATTATCAAGATAAGTCTTAATTCTATGATCAACTTCATTTCCTGGATGAAGATCAACCAGGCAAAAAGATTTTGACATCCTTCGCATAACCTGGAATTCAACATTCATAATGGTAGTAAGTTTAGGTGTCAACTTATCAGCAAGCTTAGATATATAATCCCAGTTACAAGAACCTTTTCTAAAATAAGATTCCATAGCAGCATAACACTCTTTTTTATAAATATCGCTGGATCCATAATCATAATAAAATTGCAGTCGGATTATATCCCGGACTTTCCAGTTTTTCAAATCAAAACAGTTTTCAAGAACATATTTATCATATCGAGATATAAGATTATTATAAAACCACAGGTTAATAAAAAATGGTTTATATGAATTTTCAACCACTTCTTTAGTCTTTAGATACATACGTACAAAAATCTTGTCTGAACGTTTACCAAGAGCAATATAATCATTTTCATATGAATCATTAGAACCAAACTGATATTGATACTGAATACGTCTGAAATGTGATACTTGCATCTTAGAAAAGTTATCAATGTGAAGATACTTTTCAGGACTTTGTAAATAATTTGTATGCCAGGCATAATCACATCTATTTTCTGATACAGACTGTATTGTTAAATGATACAATGCACATATTTTTTTAACGCTTTCAAAACTCTTTTTATATATAGCATCCGGACCCATTAACCATAAGTCTTTAGAACGTATCTGAACAACAATAGCAGGAGTATCAACGTTTGGAGTTCTGCCAGCTATAAAGATATCATAAGAATCCGGACAACTGACACAATGATTATAAAAATGTGCATAACAAGGCTTTAAGCTATATACAAGAGTATCATCAGATACAAGGCCTAAAGGATCAAAAGTTGTTGCAACATCTCCATAAAGTTCATTAGTTTCTAACAGTCTATTTTTAAAAGCTTCTAACTGCTGGACAAAGATATGTACATTTTCATCACCTGGTTCACTAAAATTATTTAAAAGCATGACAGAATAATAAAAACTATCTATGTTATGCAAATTTTTTTGTTGTTTACGATAGAACCAATATTCATTATTACCGTCTTTTAATTCCCTTTCTATTAAACTCATTTAATCCCCCTCAAAATTCATTAAAATGCCCTTTTTAATGAACGTATTTTTTTGAATATTTCCCAGTATTTAAGCAGTTTCTACTGTAATTTTATTAGGATTTTTAGACCACCTATTAGATATACGTGGTCAAGGCTGAATTTGGTTTGAATTTTGCCCGGTTAAGCCTCCACTCTGGTCGGCTTTCCCTGGCAAAATTCTTATCTTATCAGCGTATAACTGTCATAAAGACTAAAATAGTAATTAGAGCCAAACAAGAGATAACTCTTTATATGGCTGTCTTTTTTGCTCATTCCATAAGCGGTATTTATGCACATAAAAAGATTACCGCCAAAGGGAGCTGCTATTAATTTTCCAAACTTTTTGAAACGAGATACATTTCGATGCAGCGTCTGGTTATCAAGGACACCACGAATTTGCTTATCTATCATCATATCGTTTTGAGTAACCAATATAACTTCAAATCCGTAATGACGATGAACAGTAAAGAACTCAATCCATTTAAGTCGGTCCTTTCGATTCCAAGAACGAGGGTTAAAGATAATCTGACATTCATCCAGAATCAATAAAGTTTGCTGTTCAATTATCTGACCCCTGGCATTACGTTTATGAAAGAGCAGCGCATAGTTAGTTAAGCCATATATGTACGAATATATACTACTAGGAGTTTTATATCCCATAGTTGTTTTTTCATAGATAGACGTACACATCCATTGTTCGTTGGGAATGTAAATGAACTTGCCTAAAGGCCTTTTAGCAGACTTAGGCGGTATTATAGAAGTATTAATTTGTAAATTAGATATAACATTCATTCCGCTGCGTAGAGCTTCGTAAACTCTTTTAGCAACATGATAAGACTTCCCAGAACCGGGAACACCTGTATAACATTGAATCATAATTATTCACCCCGCAAATTTAATTATTAATTGATTATATATAATAAACATCTGTAACATATTTCTGCAGCAATATATCAGGAGATGTTATTTTAATATTTGTGATAAAGACCCTAAAATGTTTTTAGGATTTCCAAGGATAGAGCTAATTATCTTCTTAAAGTATTTGTATGTTATATAAAGACCATAAGCCTGCACAAAGCTTCCAAACAATAAAACAGCATAATCAAGCGGCACAAACCAATTAATATAAGGCAGATAAGCAGTAAATAATTCAGTATCAACATCTAAAATACCATGCAGCGGATCCGTTGGAAGTAAATTCTCTGTAATTAAGATTATTTCTGTAACAAAATAAAATGTATTAGCTATAAAACTAATCATTAATCCAGCCAAAAGAGCAATAATAGTATTCATCAGATTTCCCCCTTAAACTTGTTATATATAAAGACAGACATTATAAGAGTGAATGATAATCTTAAAAAACTTTTAAGAACATCCGCCCAGGGCTGATATTGAGTTAAATCAAAAGTAAGATCATATTCCTGTTTACCTTTTTGACCTATTAAAAAACCATAATTATAAGTGAACTGAGGAACTTTTTCATCAACCTGCAGAACCTGAAGCCATTCATACATCTGGTACGGCACAGAGAAAGGAAACTTACCAAATAAACCATCTTTATAATCTAAAGTTTCTGTAGAAGTATCTGCATAAGTACGAACATCTGAATAAGATACATAAGCAACAGTAGAAACATTAGCAGCATCAGGATTATTAGTTACATTTTTACCATATAGAATTGAATATTTAAGATTGTTGAACATAGTATTAAAACAATCCTTAACATCAGACAGAGTATATTGATTGCCTTCCTCATTTTTTGTTTTAACAATATCCCTTATATCAGTTGTAACCCCTAAGATCTGCATAAGAATTTGATTAGTACCAGATACAGATTCTAATAAAGCATCTAATTTATTATTAGTCTGCTGGGTGTTATCTCCAATATCATCGATTTTTCCACTTATAGAATCTAATGCTTTGTCAATAGCCTTCTGCAGCTCATCAGCAGTCATACCATCTTTTTTATTATTAATAGAATCAATAAGTTCATCCATCTTAGAACCAATGTTATCATTCAAATCGTTAATACTAAGTTTAATATCTTCTCCAGCTTCTTCTACCTTGCTGGATAGATAAGCATTTTGAGAACCTTTAATATAATTATACATAGCCTCATAACTTCTAAAAATGAAAAGAGGTTTGTTAGAATCGGAATAATAATAAAGAGGTGCATGACAATCAATGTATAAATTACCTTGAAAAGCAATAGGTTCACAAGATAAACCACCCGAAATATTTTTATAATAATTATCATAACAAATATTTTTTATTAAATTTTCAATTGAAACAGGATAATAACTACCATAAACACCATAACTAATAATAGACACAGAATAATTAATAATATTTTCTACATTGGAATCAATAGCAATAAGTTTATTATTATCATCAATATAAAAATAATCAGTGTCAGTATCTAAATTGAATTTTAATGCTAGCTTATAGTTATCATTAAAAAAACCAAATACATATTTCTGTCCTTTAAAATTATTAAAATCGCTTATATAATCTTCTTCATGTTCATAATTAGCACTTAATTTGCCTATAAGAAACTGAGGCGTATTAACTGGCTTAGAAATATTCAAACCTATAGAATCATAGTATTGTTCTTTTAACTGCTTTCTTAGAGCAGTAACCTGATCAGCTAAGAGTGTAAGATCTCCAGTGCTAGGGTCATATTCAATTGCATTAAGATAATTAACATTCCCAGTTAATTCATCATAAAAATTAGTTAATAATTCAGAATCACCATTTGCTATAACACCAACAGCACCCATCATTGTACGAACTAAAGTATTATTAGATGCATTAGCTGTATAAAGACGTGCTAAATGAGTTAAAGCATTAGAGCATTGTAAGAATTTTTCAAGCTGAACATCAGACATTTTAATCCCAGTTTTACTATCTGCAAAAACCCAATTATATGTAGAAGTTGGAGAGTATTGAAATAATAATCTATGATCAGAACCATAAATATCACCATGATTCATAACAGCATCATGAGCTTCACTGGCAGATAAAGAAGGTGAATTACTAACAGCAGTATCATAAGTTATAGATAAAGTGAAATCATTATCAGCTGCATAAGAGAATACAGGCATATAAGTTATAATACTAATCGTTAAAATAAAAAAACACATGCAAACTGATAAAAATTTCTTCATAAATTACCCCCTAATAAAAAAGACAGACAAGATATTAATCTTGCCTGTCCTCTGAATTATTATTTATTTTGCTATTATAATAATTGGTTTTAACATCCAGATACTTAAATAATTTGCGTACTAGGATAACAACAAATGATACAATACCAACTATAATTAATAAAATAAAACCAATATTAAATATAGTGAATATTGAATTCCACATATCTAATTGAAATATAATAAATCCCCCATCTGATAATAATACCAGCAAGTAAATATTAACACCAGGATGGCTATTTATCAATACTTTTATTTTCACATGGAAGAGTGTAATCAACATATCCATCTTCCAGTTCTATGCCTTCAAATGTACAATCTTTTACTTCACAATAATCAACGTGTGTAAAAAAAGAACACTTTTTACATTTTTCTGTCTTTGATTTAAGCTGTCTATGATATCCATCTATATAGTTAGCAACAAAACTAATCAAAACACTTAAATTAACTATAAAATATGATATTATAAAACCAGAACAATCAAAGAAAGCTGAAAATATAGATATAAAAGTATCTACAATCATAAAAGTAAAACACGGCATTATAATGCATACACCAATTAAACATTTAAAATCGTAATCCAGATATTCCCATCCAACATCATATTTCTTTAAATCAAGCTTTCTCATCCTGCATCACCTCTTTATATGTTTTCTTAGCTGCTTTCTTAAGCTTTTTTGCTTCAACACGTTCTACGTGATATCCGGATATTATTTCTATAATCCGCTGTGACAATAGTTCTGGATAATCATATTGTTTTGCAATATGTCCTACATACTTTCTTATCTTCCTTGCATTTAACCAGGTGAGAAAGAAGAGCAGCAATAAAATATATCCCATTTTTTTTTTGACTCCTATCTATATATACCCGCAATTTCAATGTTCGAGGATGAACATAATTGCTTATGTCCATCAAAGTTCCAATAACTAGAATGATTAGTGTGCAAGACTTCTAAAGAAGCCAACTGCTAATCTGATTCCGACTGTAAGAGCCATAACCTCAAGACCGAAAGGAAGAACGGCTGTTATTCCTTCAGTTGCTCCAGAAACTACATTCTTGCAGCCTTGTGTTATTGCTGTTGTTACTGTAGTACCTAATACAGATGCACTTGTTTCCATAGTGTTGTACCTCCACTTAATTTTATTTATATATCGCATAGCGTTATATACTAATTTGTTGGCTTAATGATATGTACTATCATGTAGAATATCTTTTTTGCTGCAAATGCTGAAAGACATCCGAAACTGGTTAACCAGAAACCAAGATTAAAACCAAATAACATTAAATCATTAAATTCTTCCATTTATGCCCCCAATACATTCCAGAAACCTAATGCGACTAAACTACCGAATAAAGCAGCGATTAAAACTATTATGTAACCTTCAAATGTATGGGTTACCTCTACATCTTCTTCTGTAATAGCAGTTGATGCTGCAGTTGTTGCATCAGTTGTTACTTCAGTAACAGCAGCAGTTGTTTCTTGTTCTGCGTGTGCTGTTGTTTTTAATGTGCATATACACAAGAGCATTAAAAGCCCTAATGCTAAAATATGTTTTAATAGCTTCATTCTCTTAAACCTCCACACGGGTGCCCCCGCCAAGCTAAATGTTTGGTTAAGGGGTGCCTGATGCCTTGCGTGATACTGATTCATGCCAGACACCCCAGAACGTTCGAAACCGGGCGGGGGCACCCAACGCGCGAAGTTAAGTTGCTGGCAACTCAAAACAGTTCCACGCGAGCCTTTTTCTCTGCTGAAAACAGGGCGGTTAATATGAGGGGCTGCGCCTCCTCATAGGTTTCCAGGGAACTAATGCAGTCCGGAAGAGTGATATTCCTGGGCCACTTCGTTCTCCTGTTTCTTACTGTATTTACGACGTGTTACAGAGTTTTTTATTTTAACAATGACAAAAGCGCCTATAAGTACGCTCCATAAAATGACATTAGCAAAAAATAAAAACTGATTAATTGTTCCTATCATCTCCACATCTCCTTATACACTTCATATAGCTGCATTAGCTCTACACTTACAGTTAATACAGTTATTTAAACATACAAGGCATACATCCAGGGGGAAGAGTCCGCCCCCTGAATGTTAAATCCTGTAGTTAATCATGCGGGGTATAACTACCAACTTTAAGCTGCATCTTGCCTATACAGCCAAGATAGCAACCCCAGTAGTTATTTATTTTGAAGGTTTAGTACCTACAAAATCCAAGCCTTTAATAAAAAGTGTCTGCTTGCCACCGCTGTTTTTCATTCCATATACAACTTTGGCTGTTGCAGGAAGTCCCTGAGCTTTAGCACGTTCATAGAAATCAACTGGCATACGTTCTTTTACTGGAACATATCCAAGTTCTCCGCTGTCAGGATTTTCAGATGTCTGATTAATATCCTGGGTAGCGATATAACTCATTGTGCAGCCAGTTATATGACTTCCATCCTCTGACGCTATGTCATATGGTTTTCCTACGCTTAAAACAATAACAAAATCTTCCATTGTATTTTCCTTTCTGGCCTATCATTGTCAAGATCATAGCGGCTACCTATGACCGACTACATAAGAAAACAGCTTATGTAGTTTCGAATTTAAAGGGAAATAAAAATAATATAGATGCTACAATATATTAATCAATTAAAATTGAATTATCTTTTATTAAAAGAGGATGATTATATTGCAAATTAACTTGTAAAGATGTTAATTTACAAATTAAGTTATCAATACGTTCAATATCTGTACAATGCTCTGAAGCAAGTTTAGATAAAAAATAACGAATATCTGATAAATCCTGACAAGAAATTAAATTATTATTGTTCATATATACCTCTTTTCTACCCTGCTTCGTACATGGACGAATTGACAAGGATTTGATATAATATAGTGTTAAAATAGTGATTTTAACGTCTGGCGATTATTAAAATCACTATTAATTGAGTACAAAAATATTATATTGCGAAATATCGCAAAAGTCAACAAAAATATACGAAATATCGCAATATAAAGAAAGGAAAAAATGGAATTTATAGAAAGATTATTAGCAGAACTAAAAGATAGAAAAATAAGTAAATCAGAATTAGCAAGAAGTACAGAAATAGGGGACTCAACAATAAGATCCTGGGAAAAAGGAAGTCAACCAACACTAGATAAATTAATTAAAATAGCAAATTATTTAGAATTAACATTAGATGAATTATGTTGTTATAATGCGAAAAATCGCAATATAGAAATACAAAAAGCATATGACAAAGCAGATCCAATAACACAAAAAAATATAAGGAAACTATTAGATATACCAGAGCCGGAGCAGAGCCAGGAAGAGTTATTAACTTCCAAGATTGGATAAATAGACATTTGACATAAAATAGAAAATAGAGTAATATAATAATACAAAAAGGTGCTACCGATAGACGGTTTAGCCTTGAACAAATAAGAAGATTAAAAAGATAACCGCTTAGTTGACCAGACTGGGGCGGTTATTTTTTTGGTGTTTTATATACAAAAGTAATAATTGCACATAACATAATAACAAAGGTAAATAAATCGTTATATGTAACCATGTCTATCACCCCCTTTCGAAGGTTCAAGACTAAACCGCCTACCGTGATATGATAGCACCCACAAATATATTATCATACATATAAAGTATAATCAAACTATAAAAAAATTAAAATATGACTTTTAATCTAGGTGTCCCGGGTTCGAACCCCGGTGGGCTCATTGCAAAGGGAATGGTTGAAATACCGTTCCCTTCTTTTTTTGCCATAGTGGACTAGGTGTCAAACAGGTGTCGTAGTCTAAGAATGGGAAAAGTGTGATTTTAATATAAAAGGTATAAAAAGTCTGCTAAGCCGCATAAATACTGGGAGAATCGTTGGTGGTGAAGTTGGGCACTTTTTGGGCACTCGGTGACGTAAGATAATACAAAGATTACTGCATTTTGTAAATCACCAACCTGTAAATATATATAATAAATTTGATACAAGAAACAGAGCAAGTACTAAGGTAGCGAAAACCTTTCAGTACTTGCTCTTATTTTATTTACAGGAGGTTTGCTATGGATGACAAGATAAGTGCTGTTGTTGGTAAGCTACAGCAAAGACTTGGCGATGATTACGAGGTGAGAATTGTTGATGTAACAAAGAACAATGATACTGTGAAGAAAGGTATTTCTGTCAGGAAGAATGGAGAGAAAATCGGAAGAATATATTACTGGAATGGAGAAGCATTAGAAGCATTTCTTGGTGATGTAGAAAGCAGTCTTCTTCCTGATATAGACTTTGAAATGAGCCTTAAGAAACAGAAGGACAACATAGTTGCTATTCTAATCAATGCTGAGGCGAATAAGGAAAGGCTAAAAGAAATGCCGCATAGAAAAGTTGAAGGTCTTGATCTGGCTATTGTATATAAGATAATCTTCAAGAAGGATTCAGATGGAATAACATCATCAGATATCAATAATGGTATGATGGCAATGTTGAGAGTAACAGAAGATGAATTGTATACCATTGCAATGAAGAATACCAAAGAATACTATGCTCCGGATATAAAATCTATGACAGAAACACTTAATGATATGATGAAAGAGTCTCAGGATATTGTAGAAGATATTCCTGAGACTCTTTTTATATTGTCAAATGAAACAAGACAGTTTGGAGCAATATGTATGCTATATCCAGAAGTGTTAAAGAAGTTCTGTGTGGAAAAGATGATTGATGGAGTATTTGTAATTCCTTCATCAATTCACGAAGTGTTGCTGATGATAGCAGATAAGAATAAGGCTGATGTTGGATATATGAGGCGGATGATTAAAGAAGTTAATAATGAAAATGTAAGTGAGGTTGAAAGATTGTCTGATAGTCTGTATTACTATGATGTTGCAACAGATACATTAAGAATTGCTGAGTGAAAATGTAAAACAATGCTTACAGAACAGGAGGTCATATGTATACATTCAAAAGTGAAAAGGAACTGGAAAATATCATAAGGATTGATAAAAGCATACCTAATAAGGTAATAGAGAATGACAAATATAAGGATTTCTTAGATTCACATTCGTATGAAATCAGATATCTGAATCTTCATGCATTAAGACATACATTCGCTTTACTTGCCCTTAAGAATAATGCAGATATCAAGTCTGTGCAGAATATTTTGGGTCATGTAGATGCCTCTACCACTCTTAATACATATGCCTGTGCTTATGAGGATCAGAAGCGGTCTGTAATAGAAGATATGGAAGCAAAGTGGATTAAGACGAGCTAGGAGGTGCTATATGCAAAGAGAATATATTGTTGAAGTAAAAGAGCAACTATCAATAATAGAACATATAAAAGCAGATTCTATTGATGAGGCTGTAGATATAGTAAAGAAAATGTACTATTTAGAGAAGATAGTTCTTGATACCGAAAGAAATAAGATATCGCTTCAATCTTATGCTTGAAGATCGTACAATTGAAGTATGGGCATACAATTTAGAGACTGTATTGGCTGAAAAACTGGAAACTGTTATCAGTCGAAATGTCACGAATACACGAATGAGAGATTTTTATGATATTTATATCTTGCAAAAATTGCATGGAGAACAACTCAATAAAGAAATACTATGGAATGCGCTTGTAGCAACCGCAAGAAAACGTGGAACATTAGACCTGATAGAATCTAATGATATAAGAGAAATATTGAATGAAATAGAAACAAGTTCTGTTATGGAAAATTTATGGAAAACATATCAAAAAAATTATTCTTATGCTTTTGATGTTTCGTGGCACATAATTATGGAGTTTATTAGAGAATTATATCAAACTGCATTTTCAGATAAATTTAAAGTTGATTTTGTTTGAATTGTTTGTTAATGGGAGTTATAAACAATGGTAGTGATGCAAAACTTGAAATACAAAGGATAAACTTATTGACATAATGTGCGATACACAGTATACTATGTTAAACATATAGTGTGTGACACACAATACAGTGTAATAAACACAGTGGATTTAAATAAAGGATACTGAAGGGAGGAGATTGGATGAATTGTGATGAAATTGTTTCAGGATTAATTTTAGAATTCAGACGAGGCACACTTATCATGGTGGTGTTAGCACAACTAAATAAACCAATGTATGGATATTCATTGGTAAAGGAATTAGAAGGAAAAGGTATTTCGATAGAAGGCAATACATTATATCCTCTACTGAGAAGACTAGAGAGTCAAGGTCTGCTAAAAAGTGAATGGGAAACTGAGGCAACGAAGCCAAGAAAATATTATATCATCACAGAAGATGGGAAGCTGGTTTATAAAAAAATTAAAGAACACTGGAAAAAATTTTCACAGTCAATCAATGTTTTAATGGAGGAAGAATAGATGGTAAAAAATGATTTGATCGACAGATACATTTATGCAGTTACGAAGCATATGAAATCTGCCATGAAAAAAGATGTGGCAGCGGAATTAGAGACAATCATACAAGATATGTTGGAGGAACGATGTGGGGATGTTACTCCAACTGAGCGTGATATCAAAGTTGTTCTAACGGAACTGGGAACCCCGAATGAGTTAGCTTCAAAATATAAAGGTGAAACACAGGATTGTTTGATTGGGCAGCCGTATTACAGTTTATATGTGTATGTATTGAAAATCGTGACAGTGTGCATCAGTGGTGGAATGCTACTTGCTCAAATCATGGCAGCATTAACATCGCACACAATCTGGTATATAGCTATCTATAGAACCATCGGTGGGATTTTTGGTGGTATATTGACAGGATTTGCATTTGTGACATTATTATTTGCATTCTTTTATAAAAAAGGAATTAAGGTTGATGGGTTAAATGATGGAATAGATAATTTGCCTCCTGTTCCACAAAAGACTAATAGAATTTCTAAAGCAAATGCGATTGTTGGAATTGCTTTTTCAGTTATATTCACTCTTATATTTCTTGTATGTCCGCAGATTTTATGCATTGCATTTGTAAAAAATGGGGCAGGTGTTTATGAACCACTTTTTAATTTAGAATATATCAGGCAAACATGGTATTTTATTCTTGCATTTGGAATTTTGGGTGTTGCAAGGGAATGTGTGAGACTTATTGATGGCAGCTATACAAAAAGGGTGATGCTTGTTACTATTATTACCAACCTCATTGATGGTGCGTTAACAATTATTTGGCTATTAAACGACAAGATCATGAATCCTAATTTTTTTGAAGGTATTGAGCAGTTGTTTGGAGAAAATACAGAAGTTATTTCGCAGGTTTTCATACAATTTAATAAGGTATTTCTTGCAATTATCATTTTTGCGCTGGGAATTAATTGCATTGAGACAGTTATAAAAGCATTAAAATATAGTCGAAAATAAATAATTTGTAAAAGGCATATCTGACATTATGGAATCAAACAGTTTTCAGATATGCCTTATGACGTTATAACGCTTCAAGTGAAAACTATGCATTTTATATTTTGTTCTACATTTCCAGTGAATTTTCCGTGTCTACCCCAATTTGCATCGTGCCATCAAGGTACAGCCTTGCATATTCAAGCGGTTCGT
>ERZ791765.1525-NODE-1525-length-13382-cov-6.777294_pt1 | contig 13382 bp, 11 predicted proteins | sample MGYA00509949_ERZ791765 | MGnify/ENA primary metagenome ERZ791765 (study PRJEB30046, sample SAMN00791980) | human gut metagenome | study: EMG produced TPA metagenomics assembly of the A metagenome-wide association study of gut microbiota in type 2...
AAAGTCGAAATACTTTTTCGCCATCTTGTCGTAGGTGCCGTCCTGACGCAGCTCGTTAAGCGCCTTATTGAAGGCCGCCGTCAGTTCAGCATCATCTTTACGCAGCCCTACACCGGTGCCGTCACCGAAGTATTTTTTGTCTTTCACTGATGGGCCTGCAAAGGCGAAATCTTTACCGGCGGGTTGCTTAAGGAAACCTTCGCTGGCAGCAACCTCATCTTGTAACGCAGCATCCAGGCGTCCTGCAGCCAGATCGGAATAGACCAAATCCTGGTTAGCATAGGCCACCACATCGACCCCCTTACTGCGCCAGTTATCATTGGCATACGCTTCCTGGGTTGATCCCTGCAGCACACCAACATGTTTACCTTTCAGTGAATCCAGCGTTGGCTGAATCGGTGAACCTTTGGCAGCAATCAGACGAGAGTCTGCGGCGTACAGCTTGTCGGAGAAAGCAATCTCCTGCTGACGTTTATCGGTAATGGAAAGCGACGAAATAATGGCGTCGATTTTTTTCGCTTTCAGTGAGGGGATCAGCGCGTCAAAGTCACTGGCAACCCAGGTACATTTCACCTGCATCCGTTTGCACATCTCGTTACCGAGATCGATATCAAAGCCAACAAAGTCACCTTTGGCATCTTTCGATGAGAACGGCGCATAGGTGGTATCAGTTCCGATACGTACCGTCTCCGGTAGCGCCGCATAGCTGGAAGCCGCTGCGGAGAGACCGACTAACAAAGACAGAGCGAGAATCGACTTCTTCATACATAACCCTCAAGTGAAAATGGCTTTTTTATGTTGTGTATTGTGTTGTGTGTTTGCAGGCTCTTTCATGCAGGTCTTATGCCATCTTGACGACAACAGTAACATTCAACGTTAAATATGTTAATAAGACGTTGCATTATTGTCCTGAAGTTGAAGATAGCAGGTATAGCGGTTGAATCGCAGCGTTTCGATTGAATGGCAGAAACAAAATGTCGAGGATTTGATCGCGGTTGCAAAATTGCCCTGAAACAGGGCAACAGCGGAGTTATGCGCCCTGCCAGCGGGCAAAGAGATCTTCAGGAAGCGTTATGGCGAATTGATCGAGTACACGGTTAACCGTCTGATTTATCACATCATCAAGGGATTGCGGGCGATGATAAAACGCCGGAACGGGAGGCATAATCACCGCACCGATTTCTGCTGCCTGAGTCATTAAACGCAGATGGCCTAAGTGCAATGGTGTTTCACGTACGCAGAGCACCAACGGGCGACGCTCTTTCAGCACAACATCTGCCGCACGGGTCAGTAAGCCATCAGTATAGCTATGGACAATGCCGGACAGGGTTTTGATTGAACAGGGTAAAATCACCATCCCCAGTGTCTGGAAAGAACCGGAAGAAATGCTGGCAGCAATATCGCGCGCATCGTGCGTCACATCGGCTAATGCCTGCACTTCGCGCAGGGAAAAATCCGTTTCGAGGGATAAGGTCTGGCGCGCGGCCTGGCTCATCACCAAATGCGTTTCAACATCTGCGACATCGCGCAGAACCTGTAATAAGCGCACGCCATAAATCGCGCCGCTGGCACCGCTGATGCCTACAATGAGTCGTTTCATAAATAGTTGCCCTGTCAGACTTGCAGGCAGACTTTGCAGGATTTCGGCGGGAGTTGCAAGTCAGGGTGCCAGACCGGCACCCTGAGCGAAGGCATCATCCTTCGTTATGCATTTCGAGATTTTCCACTTCGTTCTGACGTTGCACGGCTTTGGCGTCGTCATTACGTAACGTATCGAGGAAATCGAGGTAGCCCTGATCAACATCTTTGGTGACGTAGACGCCGTTGAACACCGAGCATTCAAACTGCTGGATATCCGGGTTTTCAGCGCGAACGGCTTCGATCAAATCGTTCAGATCCTGGAAAATCAACCCGTCAGCACCGATGATCTGGCGAATTTCATCTACTTCACGACCGTGAGCGATAAGCTCCGTAGCGCTCGGCATATCGATACCGTAAACGTTCGGGAAGCGAATTTCCGGTGCCGCAGAAGCGAGGTACACTTTCTTCGCTCCGGCTTCGCGTGCCATCTCGATAATCTGCTCAGAAGTGGTGCCACGGACGATGGAGTCGTCGACCAGCAGGACGTTTTTATCGCGGAACTCGGCGCGGTTGGCGTTCAGTTTACGGCGCACGGACTTACGACGCAGCTGCTGACCCGGCATGATGAAGGTGCGGCCAACATAGCGGTTTTTAACGAAGCCCTGGCGGTACGGTTTGCCCAGAATACGCGCAATTTCCAGCGCGATATCACACGAGGTTTCCGGAATAGGGATCACCACGTCGATATCCAGATCTTCCCATTCGCGGGCAATTTTCTCGCCCAGTTTGGTGCCCATATTCACGCGCGCACTGTAAACGGAAATTTTGTCGATGAACGAGTCCGGGCGGGCAAAGTATACATACTCAAACAGGCACGGATTGCTGACCGGATTGTCAGCACATTGACGGGTAAACAACTGCCCTTCTTCAGTGATGTAAATCGCTTCGCCCGGCGCGACGTCACGCAGGAAATCAAAGCCCAGCGTATCGAGCGCAACGCTTTCGGAAGCGACCATATATTCTGTGCGGTTCTCGTCAATATCACGTTTTCCCAGTACCAGCGGACGAATCCCGTTAGGATCGCGGAAAGCAACCATACCGTGGCCGATGATCATCGCCACACAGGCATACGCGCCGCGGATTAAGCGGTTTGTAGCAGCGATGGCGGCGAAAATGTTGTCGGCTTCCAGCGGGTAGTGGCGGAAGTTGTCCAGTTCGCTGGCAAAGATATTAAGCAGAATTTCCGAGTCGGAAGTGGTGTTGATGTGGCGGCGTTTTTCTTCAAACAGTTTTTTACGCAACTCGTGAGCGTTGGTCAGATTGCCGTTGTGGGCAAGCGTAATGCCATACGGAGAGTTAACGTAAAACGGCTGCGCTTCAGAGGCGCTGGAGCTACCAGCCGTAGGGTAACGCACATGACCAATGCCCATATTGCCCTGCAAACGCTGCATATGGCGAGCTTCAAATACATCGCTCACCAGCCCGTTCGCTTTACGCAAACGGAAGCAGTTATTGGCATCTATGGTGATGATGCCGGCGGCATCCTGACCGCGATGCTGAAGCACCGTTAAGGCATCATAAATCGACTGGTTAACCGGCATAACACCGGCGATACCGACAATACCGCACATACGTCTTTTTCCTCGTTAAGCCACATCTCAGAGCACTTACGCTCTGGGCAAGAAACTTGACGAGCTTTGCAGATAATCAAAAAACCATCTGATGATAAAACTGAACTGCGGGATCAGCTGTGATTTGCTCCAGTCTTCGCTTTTCGACACCCCGGTAAAGGAGTCGAGAAAGAAGAGAATGGCAGCAACAATCAACACACCGCGCAACGCACCGAAACAGACGCCCAACACCCGATCGGTGCCTGACAACCCCGTTTTCTCCACCAACTGGCCTATCACGAAGTTCACGATAGCACCAACGATCAGGGTAGCGATAAACAGTACCGCGATGGCAATCCCATTTCGAACCAGTTCGTCTTCAAAGCCCGTAAACCAGACTGACAGGTAAGTGTAGTAATGACTGGCAACAAAGAAAGCACAACCCCATGTCACCAGCGATAACGCTTCACGAACAAAGCCGCGGATCAGGCTAACCAGAGAGGAAAAAGCAATCACCGCGATTATGGCGTAATCAATCCAGACCATATGTGTCCCACGATTTTACGCCCTGTCATCCTGTTCGGGGCGCATTCTAACAGAAAAAGAAAACGTTTGCGTAGGGATTTCCTTCCCACGCATCAATAAAAATGGCGCTGAAAAAATATTCAACGCCATCGACTTTTTATGCCTTTGCGGCATCGGGCAATGCGTGTCGGATGCGGCGTGAACGCCTTATCTGTACCAGATAAGACGCGTTAGTATCGCATCAGGCAAGACCATATTAATTCGGTGTATAACCCATTACCACGCCGCTTAAGCCAGAAAGTTGCTTCAACTCACCCAGCGAACCTTTCAGCTTATCTTTCGAGGCATCCGGCCCAACCAGAATACGGGTAATTTTACCCTGCACTGGCGTGGATGGCGACGTATAAACCCGATAACCGGCACCGCGCAGCTTACCGACAATCTCATTCACTTTATCGGCATTTTTCAGCGCCCCCAGTTGTACAACATAGGCTTTACCCGTTGGCGCTGCTTTTTCTTCCACGACCGGCTTCGGCGCAGGTGGTGCTTCAACCTTCGGTTTCGGCGGCTCCACCGGTTTCGGCTTCGGTGGGGCGACCGGTGCAGGTTCCGGTTCAAACTCGGTGTTATTGGCTGCAATAGTGGCCGGATCGAGCGACGGTGCTGCGGCATCACCTGCCCGCACCTCTTCCGCTGCGCCTTCCGGCGGCTGCGTCGGCAACGCCTGAGTGGCGGCTGGCATCATATCAGGCTCATCGCGATCGCCCGCTTTCGGCACCAGCGGGATAGCCGCGAACTCATCCTGATAATGTTTTTTCTGCCCGTCCAGCAGCCCTGGAAGTACTATCACCCCCAGCGCCACCAGCACGATCGTGCCCACTAACCGATTCTGAAACTTACTTGCCACCGCTTCTCCTCGCGTCAATCACTTCCATGACATGTGCGACCGTGTGGAACGAACCACACACCAGCACGGTATCTTCCGCTTTAGCGTCCGCCATTGCGGCATCCCATGCCTGCGCCACGCTATCAAATGATTTGCCGTTACCCAAATGCTCAAGCAGTTGTTCTGCCGTGGCACCGCGCGGCCCTTCCAGTGGCGCACAATACCAGTCATCAACCACGCTTTTCAACCAGGCCAGAGTTCCGGCAATATCTTTATCATGTAGCATACCGATAACCGCCAGCACGCGCCCGTTTTTCGGTAGCGCTTTCATACGCCCGGTGAGATATTCCGCCGCATGTGGATTATGCGCGACATCAAAAATAACGCGTGGCGACTCGCTCACAATCTGGAAACGTCCCGGCAAAATTGCGCTGGCAATCCCGTCGCGAATGGCATTTTCACTGACCTCCAGCCCGCTGGCACGCAGTGCCGCCAGCGCCGTTGCGGCATTCGGTTGTGGGACAAGCGGCAACGGCAGATTTTCCAGCGTGCCGTGAGCATCGCTAAACGTCCAGTCATGATCGGTGACGGAATAGTTCCACTCAACGCCCCGACGTTGTAGCAGTGCACCTTTTTCCTGCGCCACATCAGCAATGGTAGAAGGCATTTCCGGCTCACCGACAATTGCCGGTTTTTCGCTGCGGAAGATGCCTGCTTTCTCGCGACCAATACTTTCGCGATCTGGCCCCAGCCAGTCGGTATGATCCAGCGCAATGCTGGTTACTACCGCGACATCGGCATCGACAATATTGGTTGCGTCCAGACGACCGCCCAGCCCTACTTCCAGAATCACCACGTCAAGTTGTGCCTGTTTGAACAGCCACAACGCCGACAGCGTACCGTACTCGAAATAGGTCAGGGAAATATCACCGCGTGCCGATTCAATCTCCGCAAAAGAGGCGGTGTGGGCCGATTCCGGCAATTCCTGGCCCTGCACACGTACGCGCTCGGTATAACGCACCAGATGCGGCGAACTGTAGACGCCCACGTTGTACCCTGCCGCCATCAGAATCGACTCCAGCGTACGGCAGGTGGTGCCTTTGCCATTCGTACCCGCAACGGTAAACACAAATGGCGCTGGTTTCAGGACGCCAAGACGCGCCGCGACCAGGCTCACGCGCTCAAGGCCGAGATCGATAGTTTTACTGTGCAGGTTTTCCAGATAAGAAAGCCACGAAGCCAGAGGCGACGCGGCTTGAGGAGTGCGTTTGATAATCATGGTATCCGCTGATTCGTTACGGTGAGAATAGCAAAAGGGCAGAGCCAGTGGCCCTGCCCTTATCAGTTATCAGGCCTCAGGTTCCTGATCTGGTACCGGTGGCACCACTACGCCTTCACGCGGCGCTTCAGGATTCGGCGCTGGCAGATTCATCAACTTCGCCAGAATACTCGCCAGTTTCAGGCGCATTTCCGGACGACGGACGATCATGTCGATCGCGCCTTTCTCGATCAGGAATTCACTGCGCTGGAATCCTGGCGGCAGTTTTTCGCGAACGGTCTGTTCGATAACACGCGGACCGGCAAAGCCGATTAACGCTTTCGGTTCAGCGATGTTGAGATCGCCCAGCATGGCGAAACTTGCAGAAACACCACCCATGGTCGGGTCGGTCAGCACGGAGATGTACGGCAAGCCGCGCTCCTGCATTTTTGCCAGCGCCGCAGAGGTTTTCGCCATCTGCATCAGCGACATCAGTGCTTCCTGCATACGTGCGCCACCAGAGGCGGAGAAGCAGATCAGTGGGCAGTTATCTTCCAGCGCCTGCTCAACGGCACGCACGAAACGTGCACCTACCACAGACCCCATGGAACCGCCCATAAAGGCGAACTCGAATGCCGCAGCGACAACCGGCATTCCATACAGAGTGCCTTTCATCACCACCAGCGCATCTTTTTCGCCGGTTTCTTTCTGCGCAGATGCCAGACGGTCTTTATACTTCTTGGAGTCACGAAACTTCAGCACATCTTTCGGCTCAAGCTCGCTACCCAGCTCCACAAGGCTTCCTTCATCTAACAGGCTATGCAGGCGATTACGCGCTGTCATACGCATGTGATGGTCACACTTCGGACAGACCTCAAGATTACGTTCCAGCTCAGCGCGGTATAAAACCTGACCGCAGCTATCACACTTAGTCCACACCCCTTCAGGAATGCTCGCCTTGCGGGTGGGAGTAATGTTGCTTTTAATTCGTTCAATCCAGCTCATTAGGGACCTTTCTGTCTGAACCTGGTTCGATGCCAGTTTTATCTTTGGGGACGCATAATGCCATTTTTGCCCCCAACAGACCATGAATGTTGCACATTAAAACATAACAGCCCGAAACTTTGGATAAAAAAGTGGTCGAACCGCGGAGTTACTTTTTATTTTGCGGCGCGTGCCGCAGCGCGTTTGTGGCGAATAAATTCGAAAACACCTGGCAATATTGAAACAAAAATAATGCCAACAATCATCAGTTTAAGGTTGCTCTGAATGAAGGGGAGCGTTCCGAAGAAATAACCCGCGTAGGTAAAAATCAGTACCCATAGCAACGCGCCGATGACGTTAAAAGCGGCGAAATGACGGTACGACATGTGGCCCATTCCCGCAACAAACGGCGCGAACGTTCTGACGATCGGCACAAAACGGGCGAGAATAATCGTTTTGCCGCCATGTTTCTCATAAAACTGATGGGTTTTGTCGAGATAACTGCGACGAAAGATTTTCGAATCCGGATTACTGAACAGTTTGTCACCAAATAACCGTCCAATGGTGTAGTTCACCGCGTCACCCACAATCGCGGCGATCAGCATCAGCACCACCATCATATGGACGTTGAGATCGTTGGTTTCCAGTGATGCCAACGCACCGGCAACAAACAGCAATGAATCACCCGGTAAAAACGGCGTTACCACCAGACCGGTTTCACAGAACAAAATTAAGAACAAAATGGCATAAACCCAGACGCCATACTCCGCGACCAGTTCTGCCAGATGCACGTCAATGTGCAGGATAAAATCGATGAGGAAATAAATCAGGTCCATATTTGCCTATGCCTTGTACTCGTCATCTATCAGGCTGTAACTACGTTGGCTACAGCCTGAAATGTTCCGAGCATTATTCTCGTTAGTCCGCCAGAAATAGCGGGCCCATTGGCGGTTTTGGAAGATCATACCGGTCAGGGTAATCCACCGCGACCAGATACAGCCCTTCCGCTTTTGCCGTTGCTGCCGCCAGCGTTCTGTCCTTTGCCGCTAGCAACTCTGCTATCCAGCTCTCCGGCTGGTTGTGGGCACCGACTTCCATCAGGCTGCCGACAATATTCCTGACCATATGATGTACAAAGGCATTCGCTTTGATATCTACCACCACATAAGGACCGTGACGCGTGACATTAATATGCATAACGTTGCGCCACGGGGTCCGGGACTGACACTGCACCGCACGGAACGAGGTGAAATCATTCTCGCCCAGCAAGCATTGCGCAGCCCGATGCATCCGTTCAGCGTCCAGCGGTTCGTAAAAATGGGTTACCCCTTTACTCAGTACCGCCGGGCGCAGCCGATGATTGTAGATGATGTAGCGATAACGGCGAGCCGTGGCGCTAAATCGGGCATGAAAATCATCAGGTACAGCTTTAACCCAACGCACGGCGATGTCACCAGGTAAATTCGCATTTACGCCCAACGTCCACGCAGCGTCTTTGCGCTGCGCGGTCGTTTCGAAATGCACTACCTGCCCGGTGCCGTGTACACCTGCGTCAGTACGCCCGGCGCAGAAGACGGTGATGGGTTCGTTCGCCACCTGGGAGAGCGCCTTTTCCAGCTTCTCCTGCACACTGCGTACTTCATTCTGCCGTTGCCAGCCGTAATACTTACTGCCGTCGTACTCAATGCCCAGCGCAATTTTATAAACTGGCGGTTGTTGCTGGTCGGACATTAGTACAGATACTCCTGCACCAGTTTCTCGGCGATTTTTACTGCCATCAGCGCGCCGCCAAAGCGAACGTTATCGGCCACCGACCAGAACTGAACTTGCTCCGGCATACCGTAGTCATTACGTACGCAGCCAACGGAAAGATGCGGCGTACCAGAAGCATCCCCCACCTGAGTCGGGAATTCGTTCTCTTCAGAGAGCACAATATCTTCGCCCTGAGCAAACGCATCACGCGCTTCTTCTGCTGCCAGCGGACGCAGTGCTTCAAAGTTGACCATCTGGGCATGACCGTAGAATACCGGTGCCTGGACGACGCTTGCCGAAATCATCAGCCCTTCGTCCTGCAGGATTTTGCGTACTTCGTCAACGATACGACGTTCTTCACGCACGCTACCTTCGCTATCCGGCAGTAACGGCAGCATGTTGAACGCCAGCTGACGCCCGAAGAAATCTTCTTCATCAATCGGAATGCCGTTGAGCAATTTCGCACTCTGCCCCGCTAACGCATCGACCGCTTTTTTGCCCTGGGCGGAGGCTGAAATCAGGCTGGTAACGCTGATACGCGACAAACCGCCCTGATCGATTAACGGTTTCAGTGCCGCCAGCAGTTGGCTGGTCAGACTGTCCGGTACGGCGATGACATTCCGGTTGCGGTAATCGGTCAGTACAAACGGGTTTACTTCCGGCACCACCAGCGGTACGTCAGGTTCGAGAGCAAACAATCCGCTGCTATCGATCACCAGGCAACCTGAGTTGGTCGCTTCTTCAACCCAGGCAGCGGTAGCTTCTTTGCCTGCGACAAAAAACGCCAGCTGCGCCTGCGTCCAGTCGAATTCAGCAGCATCCTGCACGGTGATTGTCTTACCACCAAAGCGCAGTTGTTCGCCTGCGCTTTCGTTACGTGCCAGTGCATAAATTTCCCCAACCGGGAACTGACGTTCAGCCAGCGTTTCAAGCAGGGCTTCGCCCACAGCGCCAGTTGCGCCCAGGACGGCAATGTTCCAGCCTTCAGACATGGTGGTTTACTCCAGAAATAGCAAAGCTCCCTGCCAATATTACAGCAGAGAGCATGAAGAAGAGATTAACGTGCCGGATGATGAACGGCGTTAAAACCCAGTTTACACAGCAATGATGCCGCGCTGGCGTCATCACAAATCACATACAGAGATGACCATTCACGGCGCTCAAGATAGTTTTTGCGCAGTTTATCGAACTCACCCGGTATCCCGGCGACTTTACGCAGCGGTGCGTCATCGCGGCGCACATCATACACCAAATGCACCAGCCTTTTTAGAGTCGGCTGATCGAGCGGACCATGCAGCGTAATGCGACCAAACTCTGGCGCGGGCAGTAATGTATCCAGCGCAACGTGTTGTTCATGCCCAATGAATTTGCTATAGGCTTCAAACACTTGCGTAGTACCGCGTGCTTTACCTTCCAGGGTATAGCCTGCAATATGCGGCGTGCCGATATCCACTTTTGTCAGCAATTCCACATTAAGTTCCGGCTCGCCTTCCCAGACATCCAGCACCACGCTTAACTTCTGGCCTTCATTCAGGCAGGTCAGCAGCGCGGTATTATCGACGACTGCGCCACGGCAGGCGTTAATCAGAATCGCTCCGGGCTTCAGGCTACGGATCAGTTTTTCATCCGCCAGATGTCGCGTTTTGTACGGCCCGTCTTTAAAGAGTGGCGTATGGAAAGTCAGAATATCCGCATGCTGAACTAATTCATCCAGCGAGCGGAAATCACCCTCATCTCCACGGTCGGCGCGAGGCGGATCGCAAAGTAAGGTTTTAATCCCTAACGCTTCCAGTCGTGCCTGTAAACGGCGACCAACGTTACCAACGCCCACGATCCCCACGGTACGCTCGTGCAGTGAAAATCCATCGCGTTCGGCAAGCATCAGCAGGGAGGAGAAAACATATTCCACCACCGCAATCGCATTACAGCCAGGTGCCGCGGAAAAACCAATTCCCGCCTGCTTTAACCACGCTTCATCGACATGGTCGGTCCCCGCGGTGGCAGTGCCAACAAATTTAATGGGTTTTCCTGCCAGCAAAGATTCATTCACTTTCGTGACCGAACGCACCATCAGCGCATCCGCGTCTGCCAGTTGAGCCACGGGGATGGGACGCCCGGGAACCGCGGTCACCTCACCCAAACGGCTAAATAAGTCGCGGGCATAAGGCATATTTTCATCAACAAGGATTTTCACGTTTGTGTTACCTGTATGAGACGAGAGTTAACCGGACAAGTGTGCCATAATCTCGCGGCCAGGCATACTTGCGAAGATTTCAGGTATAAGGATACGTAATGATACAACCTATTTCCGGCCCTCCTCCTGGGCAACCACCAGGTCAGGGAGATAACCTGCCGTCTGGCGCGGGCAATCAGCCTTTATCCAGTCAGCAACGTACTTCGCTGGAAAGCTTAATGACGAAAGTGACCTCACTGACGCAACAGCAAAGAGCAGAACTGTGGGCGGGTATCAGGCACGATATTGGTCTGTCGGGAGATTCACCGCTGCTTTCGCGTCACTTCCCTGCCGCTGAGCACAATCTGGCGCAACGTCTGCTGGCCGCGCAAAAAAGCCATTCTGCCCGCCAGCTTTTAGCGCAATTAGGGGAGTATTTACGTCTGGGGAATAATCGTCAGGCGGTCACGGATTATATCCGTCATAACTTTGGTCAGACGCCGCTGAATCAGCTCTCACCGGAGCAATTAAAAACCATTCTAACCCTGTTGCAGGAAGGGAAAATGGTTATTCCGCAACCGCAGCAGCGCGAGGCGACCGACCGTCCTTTATTACCGGCGGAGCACAATGCGCTTAAACAGCTGGTGACCAAACTTGCGGCGGCAACGGGGGAACCCAGCAAGCAGATCTGGCAATCGATGCTGGAACTTTCCGGGGTGAAAGATGGCGAGTTAATTCCAGCGAAACTGTTTAACCATCTGGTGACCTGGCTACAGGCGCGTCAGACGCTAAGCCAGCAAAATACGCCGACACTGGAATCACTACAGATGGCGCTAAAACAACCTTTAGATGCCAGTGAACTGGCGGCGTTATCGGCATATATCCAGCAAAAATATGGCCTTTCTGCGCAATCATCGCTTTCTTCTTCCCAGGCCGAGGATATTCTTAACCAGCTTTATCAACGGCGGGTTAAAGGGATTGATCCGCGTGATATGCAACCGCTGCTTAATCCTTTTCCACCGATGATGGACACGTTGCAAAATATGGCAACGCGTCCCGCGCTGTGGATACTGTTAGTCGCGATTATCCTGATGCTGGTCTGGCTGGTTCGTTAACCGCGACGAAACGACAGTATCGTGACAATAATTCCCAGCACCGCAGAGATCGCCCCGGCAAGAAATACCGATGAGTAACCAAACGTGGTCGCCAGCATTCCCGCCAGCGGCCCGGAGACGCCGAGGGCGATATCCTGAAACGCGGCGTAACCGCCCAGTGCGGTGCCGCGAACTTGTGAGGGGACACGTTTAACCACCTCCACGCCCAGCGCAGGAAAGATAAGCGAACATCCGGCTCCGGTTAACGCCGCGCCCGCTAATGCGACCCACGCACCCGGGGCTTGCCAGAGCAGCAACAAGCCCACCGTTTCTACAAGCAGAGAGACGATCGCCACTTTCACGCCGCCAAAACGGTCCGGCATCCAGCCAAACATGACGCGCATCACGACAAATGCGCCGCCAAACGCGGTAAGAGTAAAGCCCGCCATCGCCCATCCTTTGCTGGCAAAGTAGAGCGAAACGAAAGTCCCGATAACCGCAAAACCAACGCCTTGTAGTGCCAGACCTAACCCTGGTTTCCAGATAAGCCCGACAACGCTCCATAGCGATGGACGTTCTCCCGCCAGGGCCGGTACTTTGCGCACTGTGCCGTTACAGGCCCACGCCAGTAAGGGTAATGCCATTGTGGTGAGCGCCAGTGCGGCAAAACCGTAATGGCTATGAATCAACAGGCCAAGCGGCGCACCAACAGCGAGGGCACCGTAAATAGCCATTCCGTTCCATGACATCACTTTGCCGGAATGTTTTGGCCCAACGATGCCTAATCCCCAGGTCAGAGCGCCCGTCAGTAACTGGCTTTCACCAAAGCCAAGAATCAAACGCCCGACGACCAACAGAGCAAATTTGAACGGTGCGGGGACGGGCAAAATCGCCGCCAACAGCAGTGCGCCCCCCGCCAGACCACAAGCTAACATCCCCTGAAGCGCCGAACGTTTTGCGCCATATTGATCGGCCAGTCGCCCGGCGTAACCACGCGTCAGCACCGTAGCCAGAAACTGAATCCCGACGGCAATGCCGACCATAGTGTTGCCATAGCCCAGTTCATGATGAACAAACAGCGGGATAACCGGCAACGGTAAACCTACGGTCATGTAGGTGAGAAAAACCGCAAAAGCGATGCGGAAGAGCGAAAAATTGGCAGAAGATCGTGTTTCGGTTTGGCTTACAGCAGTCATGCATTACTCCAGAATGCAGCGCAAGGCGAGGAGTATCCCCGTCTCATCTCTCTGGTTTCAGGGTTACGGTGCGTTGGCAGGATTTAACGCGTACGTCTTTTTAGCAGGATATCGACAAAGCGGGAAGTTTGCCTGGAACTGGCGGCGATTGTCAATGATGTGAAAAAGGGAACCATCGGGTTCCCTTTTGCGTTAGTGCCGGAGGCCGCATTGGTGCGTAACCACTCCGAATTAATCTTTCAGCTTGCGCATTACCAGCGTGGCGTTAGTGCCGCCGAAGCCGAAGCTGTTAGACATAACGGTGGTCAGTTCGCGATCGGTCG
>ERZ791765.1542-NODE-1542-length-13197-cov-8.425886_pt1 | contig 13197 bp, 8 predicted proteins | sample MGYA00509949_ERZ791765 | MGnify/ENA primary metagenome ERZ791765 (study PRJEB30046, sample SAMN00791980) | human gut metagenome | study: EMG produced TPA metagenomics assembly of the A metagenome-wide association study of gut microbiota in type 2...
CCGGACATGGTCCGCTCCGGCCGCTGATTGTCTCCAACCTTAAATGGGGAGGGCCTTGTCGCGGCCACTATGTGTTTCCGGCAGGCCGATATCAAAATCTTTCGCAAATTTTTAAAAGCTCATTGATGGCATATTGTATTTCCCGTACACGGTAGCATTGAGTGGCCGCGACAAGGTCCGCCCTCCGCACTTAACGCGTGAGACAATCAGCGGCCGCAGGCCGGCGGACGGGGCCGATATCCCCGGCGGAGTCTTTCGTCCCGGCGAAAACCTGGCCTTGGGGCGGAGGGGAAGATAAAGTCTGCGGATGCCGCCTAAATCCATCGCTGATTAGCGAGGTCCTGACGAGCTTAGCAGCGTGATGCATTTCACAGAACGGGAGTGTGCTCCGCAGACCTTATCTTCGCCCGCAGCCCCATACCACGACAATCTCCCTCCGGGACGAAAGACTCATATACACATCTCACCACCCCGTCCGCTGGCCTGCGGCTGCGTCCTCACCTGCTTAACTAAATGACACAACCGTGTGAACAGTAACTTAGCAGACGCTCATCATGCAGAGAAATATCTAAGAAAATTTCTCCTTCCCCTTGTAAAAATCAGTCAATGCGATACAATTAAATTGACTGATTTAGTGTAACAGTTCAGCCATGATGTATTCCGCGAGGTGTTTTCGCTGTTTTTTAGCCGAAGGCTGAACTGTAACGATTTAGTCAATTTCCCTAACGGTCTAATGAAGAATTGCTCACATGGATTACCGATGTGTATATCCATGACAGTCAGAGAAGGGGAAAGCCGCTTGTTTGGAGGATATGATGCGAAACTTTTACATATGGGAAAGGTGGTTTAAGCAGATTGCTTATAAAAAAGAATAGCAGTGATGGTGAACCGTGCGGGGAAGTGATTTTGAATGCCGAAAAGCTCTCCATGCGTTACGAGACGGGGGATGTAATCGTGAACGCCCTGAAAAATGTTTCCTTTCAAATCAGGCGCGGAGAATTTATCGTGGTGCTGGGGCCTTCCGGTTCCGGTAAATCCACACTTCTGAATATAGTCGGAGGTATGGACCGCCCAACCTCCGGAGCGATGTGGTACGGTAATCAGAATGTGACGGATAAGACGCTGGATCAGCTTGCGCTTTACCGGCGTGATGTAGTCGGCTTTGTATTTCAGTTCTTTAATCTGATTCCGTCGCTTACGGCCAGGGAGAATGTGGAACTGGCGGCGTCACTTGTGAAAAGTGCGATGAAGGCGGATGAGGCGCTCGCCATGGTCGGTCTGGAGGAGCGGGCAGGTCACTTTCCGTCTCAGCTTTCCGGTGGGGAACAGCAGCGTGTTTCTGTTGCAAGGGCGGTTGTCAAAAGACCGGATTTGCTTCTCTGCGATGAGCCGACGGGCGCTCTGGACAGTAAAAACAGCATTGCGGTTGTAAAGCTGCTTTTAGACGTCAGGAAGCGGCTTAACTGTCCCGTGATGACAATCACGCATAATCCCGAGATGGCCCGTGTGGCTGACCGTATATTTCATATGAAAGACGGAGAACTGATACGAATAGAGGACAATGAAGCGCCATGCACGGCGGAGGAACTCGACTGGTAAGCGCCGTCTTTTTATGCCGGCGGTGCGGGCAGGAACAGGCGGCCTGGCGGAGCCGGGCGGTTTAAGAGGGAGGGACGGATATGGCAGTTATTTTATTCAAAAAAATGCTCCGTGATATCCGGACCTCCCTGTCTGCCTACATACTTTGTATCCTGATTGTAGCAATCGGTCTGTGCGGATACAGTGTTCTGGGACTTTGCTATGATAACATGGTGCTGTCCAGGGATACATTTTTCAGGAATACGGATTACTGTGACGGTTTTGCAGATACGGCAGATACGGATCTCCGGGCGGCGTCCAGGCTGGAAGGGCTGGACGGAGTTTCCGCTGCAGAAGGGCGTCTCGTGCAGAATGTGGAATTGGCCGATGTGGAGGGCGAGGCTGAGCTGCACATTGTCTCGTGGTCGGAGGGCCAGATGAACCGGCCCCTGCTCACAAGAGGAATGATGCCTGGGGAGGGAAAGCAGGAGCTGATACTGGGGGAAAGCATGGCGAATGCCAGAGGCCTGAAACCGGGAGACACCATTAAGATTGTGGTTGCTGGAAAAAAGGTCCCGATGAAGATAACCGGAATCGGCACAACACCTGAAAATATCTATATGATCCGCGACAGGAATGAATTGTTACCAAGCCCGGAGACTTATGATGCTGCATTTGCCTCCTACCGGACCATTGCCCGGCTTCTGGGGAAGGAAAACAGGGCGAACATCTTTCTGATACGCTTGGAAAGCGGAGTGGAATGGGAGCGTGTGGAAGATGCGGTGGAACAGCTTCTGGAAGCCTACGGACTGATTTCGGTTTATGATGGAGCGGATCAGACCGGCGCCGCCATGGTCGGTGAGGAAATCAAACAGCTTGAAAAAATGTCCGGCGTGATTCCCCTCCTCTTTCTTTCGGTGGCGGCTGTCGTTTTATATATTACACTGAGCCGTATGACGGAGCAGCAGAGGACACAGATCGGTACGATGATGGCCCTGGGAATTTCGAAATGGCAGATTCGGTTCCACTACCTTTTATATGGAGCCGTTATCGGCGCGGCAGGAGGCATTCTCGGAACGGCGCTCGGATATATACTGGCGGATCCGATGGCAGATTATTACCGGGTGTATTTTAAGCTGCCGTCCGTCACAGCGCCTCTGTCGGCCGCATATATGCTGACGGGAACATTTGGCGCTGCCGTCTTTTGCGCGTCTGTCTCATGGATTAGCGCAGGCTCCATGTGGAAGACGGAGCCTGCCAGGGCGCTGCGTCCGGCTGCCCCCGGCGCTGTGAGAAATTCTTTTCTGGAAAAAATTCCCGGTGTTGTAAAGATACTTACAATACCGGGACTGATGGGACTCAGAAGTCTGGCCAGAAATCCCAGGAGAACCTGTTTTTCCCTGGCGGGCATGGCAGCCGCGTATATGATTACGGCGACTCTCGTATCGATGAATGCGTTGTTTGATGTTTTTATCATTGATTACTGGGAAAAGACACAAAAGCAGGACATTATGGTATATTTCAGCCATCCGGTCAGCCGTCTCGACGCGTTGGAAGCGGTCCGGGATCCCGGAATCCTGATTTCTGAGGGGATCGTTGAGTTTCCGGTTACACTGGCAGGCCCGCAGGGAAAAGTTGACTGTACCCTCCAGGGAATTGATATGGATACGGAGCTGATTCATCTGTACCGTCCGGACGGACAGCGTGTAAAAGTAAAAGAAGAAGGAATCGTCCTTTCGGAACATATGGCAGGAAAGCTGGGAGTCAAACGGGGAGGTTCCGTAGAGATACGCACTGCTTACCCGGAAAAGAAAGAGACAGAAGCAGTTGTCACTGATATTATAGCGCAGTATATGGGCAGCTATGCCTACGCATCTTATCAGGGGGCGGCCGCCGTGAGTGCTTATAAAGACGGTTTTACCGGCGTTTACCTCAAAGCCTCCCGCGGTGTTCTTAAAGACCTTCGGCAGGAACTGCAGGGAAAAGGAGCTGTCTCCCTGATTCAGAGCAGGCAGGAGAGGGCCTCCCAGTACCGGGCCGTCATGAACAGTATGAGCGGGATTATGTTTTCCATGTCTCTGATGGGACTGGCAATTGGATTTGCGGTGATTTATGTCAGCTCTCTGATCCGGTATGAGGAGCTGAAACGGGAGCTTTCCGTTCTCATGCTCCTGGGGTTAAACAGCAAAGAATGCCTAGATGTATTGTCGGCAGGACAATGGGTACTGGCGGCGGGCTCTGTCATTCTTGGAATCCCGCTGTCATATCTGGCCAGCCGCCTGATATCAGCCACAATGTCCTGCGACATGTACACAATTCCCAAAGTGCTGGATGCAAATGCGCTGCTCGCTGCGGCAGGCCTCACCGCATGCTCCGCGCTTCTGGGTTCCGCGGCACTGCACCGGAAGCTTAAAAAAATACTCCCGGCAGAATTTCTGAGGGAGCGCGAATAGAGGACGGCGAAGCTGCAGCGAAGAATAAATGGAGGGCGGCTATATGAAAAAGAAATACAAAAAAATACTGGCGGCATTGATTGCGGTTATCTGCCTCGCTGTATTTGGGATTTCGCTGTTTAAGCCGGTCACGGCTAAAATGGAAGTGGTCAGATATGGGAACCTGGAAAAGAGTTTTACCGTCCAGGCAGAGTTGACGCCTGTTCACAGTATGATATTAAGCGCCCCGGCAGCAGGGAGTGTGTCGGATGTCCCTTTTAAACCGGGAAGCCAGGTAAGGGCGGGAGAAGTCCTCCTAAGGACAGAGACGGTACTGGAAATCAGTACGGATATCCAAAAAGAGCAGCTAAAGCAGCAGTTAAGTTTGGCTAAGCAGGAATATGACCGGCTATACGGTACAAACGGAGAAGCGGCGTCCTCTTACGAAGCGGCAGAGCGAAGTTACCGTTTATCAAAGAAAAACTACGAGGCCGGTAAGGTCCTGGCGGATGACGGCTATCTCTCCCGGACAGAGCTGGAGATGCTTGAGCTGGAGATGATACAGGCGCATCAGCAGTATCTTCAGGCAGGGGAGATAAATTCCGAACGTCAGAGAGATTATATGATAGAACAGATCGCTTCCTGCGAAAGGCAGCTTAATACACTGAATGAGGCGGTCGGAGGCGCGGAAATCCGCATGCCTTACGATGGCATATTATGGGAAGTCTATACGGAAAGGGGAGCGTTTCTGGCCCAGAATCAGGCGGCTGTCAAGATTTACCGTGATGAAGGGATGAAGCTGTCGGCCTCTGTGCTTGCAGAAGACGTCTCGGGCATTGTACCCGGAACTGTGGCAGAGGCAGTGTATCCCGACGGGACAAAAGGCCAGGTGCAGGTGACCTTTGTCGCCAGGACGGCGTCGAAGGAGCTGTCCTCCACAGGACTTGAAGAAAGCCGCTGCCAGGTGGAGCTGGAACCATGGGAAGAGGCAATGCAAGGAGTGGAACCGGGTATTTTTAATACCGGGTTCGGCGCCGGACAGCAGGCGGATGTCACCTTCCGGATAATCAAAGCGAAGGATGTGCTGACAGTTCCCGTCTCCGCAATTGTTCCGGATGGAAAAAGAGCAATCGTTTACAGAGATAAGAATGGGAAAGCAGAAGCGGTTGCCGTTAAAGCGGGACGGACGGAAAACGGGAGAACGGAAATTCTTGACGGGCTGTCGGAAGGGGATAAAATTGTTTCGGATCCATATGAGGCGGGAGTTGAGAATGGAGAACGCGTCCGGAACGGACCGGAGACGGTGTGATGAGAACGGTTGACTGTGTCTTCCGTTCCAGGGTTAACAATCAGCGGCCGCAGGCCGGTGGACGGGGCCGAGCCCCGGCGGCCCCATCTGTTTAATTGAAGGCGGTGACCTGTGCGCGGAGCGTACAGGATATCGTTAAATCTATTTTGCTTCCTTCTCCAGCACCCGTATCCCATTTAATATAATATTCTCCGTCATATAAGCAAGCTCCTCCGCACTTTCCTTCATTCCGGAACTTAACCAGTACTGAACCATTCCAATACATCCGGAAACAATAAAAGCATAGTAAGCTTCAAAAGCGTTCGAATTACGCAGCGGTTTCAGCGCCATCCAGTCTTTCAGACATTTTTCACGCACGATGTGCTTTAAACGGTTGACAAAATTCAAGTCGCCGTTTTCGCCTATCAGAATCGAGACAATGTCGGCATTATCCTGCACAAGGGGATATAGCTCGGCAAATATCAGGGAAGGCCGGGATAACAAATCCTGAGCCTGGTGGTGGTTCAGCATATCTTCCAGTTCTTTTAACAACTCATTCTCAATCTGTTCCATCAAGTCAAAGACATCTTTATAATGCAGGTAAAAGGTTCCACGATTGATGTCTGCCATATCGGCAATTTCCCTTACCGTAATATCCTGAACCTTTTTTTCCTTCAGAAGGGCGGTCAGGCATTCTCTTAAGAGCCGGCGTGTTTTCCTGATCCGCCGGTCAATGGTTTCTTCTTTTTTCTCTTCTTTCATGACGTTTCTCCTTTTTTAAAATGTTTCTTAACGGGAATTTAACAATTGTCCCTTTTTGTCTATTTTGCACAAAAATTATTGTTAATGAACATATAAGACAAAAGTGTTGTTTATTAGATTGGGAATGAAAAAATGATTATTGTATAAATCTCCATGAGTTAGTATAATGCATTATAGCTTATAAATAAACAAATGTCAATTAACATATTGAATGTTGTTTAGGAGGAATAAAGATGAAAAAAATCATTATTTCCATAGGAAGGGAATTTGGCAGCGGAGGCAGGCGAATCGGTGAGCTTTTAGCAAAGGAGCTGGAGGTTCCGTGTTATGACAGGCATTTAATTGAAGAGGCGGCCTGCTGCAGCGGTTTTGAGACAAAAGAACTGGAAGAGGCTGACGAGATGAAGGCCAACCGTTTTCTTTTTAAAGTTCCTGCGAAGTCAAATCAATATACAGGATATGGAAAACCGATGAATGATACACTTTTTGCGATTCAGTCTGAACTGATTAGAAAATATGCAGATGCAGGCTCCTGCGTCATTGTAGGCAGATGTGCCGATAAGGTTTTGGAGAAGCAGGAGGGACTGATATCCGTCTTTATCTATGCGCCTCTGGAGGCCAGGGTTGAGGAAATCAGAAGGCGGTATGAGACAGACGGGGAGGAGGCTCTTTATCTTGTCCGTCAGGCCGATAAAATCAGAAGAAATTATTATAACTATTACGCTAAGAAAAAGTGGGGGGACAGAAGCAGCTACGACCTGATGATCGACAGCAGCCATTTTACGGACAGAGAAGTGGCGGCAATGATCCGGGCAGTGTCGGAAGAGAGAAAAGCCGAATGGGAAGAAAATAAATTTTCTACACCACAGGGCTGACGGCTTGCAGAGGCGCTTGGGCCGGGGTTACTATTCGCGGCCCTGCCCCATATTCATGAAGAAAGAGTGGAAACCAGATGAATAATGAGAATAACTTATATAGAGATAAAAAGATGGATTCAGGAAAAATGAAGAAATTAAGATTGTTTCCGGGAGCGGCACTCTGCCTGGCACTTACACTTGGAATGACAGTGCCTGCAATGGCAGACAGCGGAAGCTGGCAGCAGGATAATGAAGGAAGATGGAAATACATAACTGAGAGCGGTACGGCGGCCGCGCCGGGCTGGATGGAGGCAGACGGAAACTGGTACAGGATTGGAGAGGACGGGAACAGGCAGACGGGCTGGTTCCGTGAGGGCGATGCCTGGTATTATCTGGATGAATCGGGCATTATGGCCACCGGATGGAAAAAGGTGGACGGCAAACACTATTATTTCCGCGATAACGGCACAATGCAGAACAGTACTCTGAGGAAAGATGAAACCCAGTATATGTTCAATGCGGATGGCAGCTTTGCGAGTGCCAGGCGCGAGAAAAACACGGGCGGCGGAGCTTTTCCGGTCGGCTTTTATAATACGGAGCTTCAGGCACTTGCCGACAATCTGAATGAACTGAAAGAGGATTCGTTTGACGGTGACGAGGAAGACGATTATTACGAGGACGATAAAAAGAATTATGACAAGGATGCAAGCTATGTCATAAACGGCAGGCTGCAGGAGATTGCGGAGCATCGTCTTCAAATGGCCAGGACAAAGGGCTACGGCAGCGGAAAAATACCGGATGAGGGCACACTGAGCGAGTATTTGAAAGCAATCGGCTATAACAGCGGCAGACGCATTATGGAAGTCTATCTGATGAACTGCGACGGAGCGGATGCGGCTGAGGATAAGCTGTTGAGAAACCATAACAGTGATGAAAAGAAGCGTTCCGATCGTGCGGTTTATTATAAAGAGATGGGGCTTGCCCATGAAAAGGTCAATGGAAAAGATTATTATATGGTGATTTTTATGAGGTAACGGCTGCCATTTATACGGCGCTGAATTTTCAGCAGGGCCGTGAATGCAGCAGGAAACAGACAGGAGCAGGGAAACATGAGACTGAAATTTTTGCGTGATAAAAGAAAACAGCTTGGAGAAAAAAAGGGTTCCTTTTCTCTTCCTGTATTCATCATAGAGAGAAGCCGGGCCATTGAGATTGTATTTGTGATAGCCGTGCTTCTTTCAATGCTGGCGGCTCCCTTTGTCAATATCAATTATGATCTCACACGGTATCTTCCGGACACGGTACAGTCTAAAGCCGGACTGGATCTGATGGAAGAGAAATTCGGCTATCCGGGTACCGGACGGGTTATGATTGAAGATGTAACACTGTATGAAGCTAAGCAGTATAAGGATAAGCTGGAAAAGGTTGACGGTGTGGATCAGATCATGTGGCTGGATACCGGAACGGATGTCTTTTCTTCCGACGCATTTATCAACTTCAACAGTATTGATGATTACTATAAAGACGGTTCTGCCGTCATGGATATCGTCTTTGAAAAAGGCGACACCAGCCGGAAAACCTCCAGGGCGATTGATGCGATGCAGGAAATCACCGGGGAAAAGGGCCATTATGTGGGCATGGCGGTGCAGAATAAATCGCTGGCCGAGAATGTGACGAAAGAGATGAAGCTGATACTTACTCTTGGCGTACTGATGATCTTTATTATTCTCTGCCTGACGACAAACTCCTGGTTTGAACCGGTTTTGTATCTGATTGTCATGGGAGTGGCGATACTGATCAACAAAGGAACCAACATTTTTCTGGGGGAAATCTCATTCCTGACCAACAGCGTGTCGGCCGTCCTTCAGCTTGCGGTATCGATGGATTACTCCATTTTCCTGATTCATGCGTTTACCAGGGAAAAAAATAAAGGTCTGGATCAGATGACGGCTCTGACGAATGCCATCAATGAAGCGCTGAATTCCATTTTCGCCAGCAGCCTTACAACGATCGTGGGATTCATTGTTTTGGCCTTTATGAAATTTAATATCGGATTTGACATGGGAATCGTACTGGCAAAAGGCATAATCTTCAGCCTGCTGACGGTGGTATTCTTCATGCCGGCCATGATACTGAGGCTGACGCCGATGATTGAAAAAACGGGACACCGTTCATTTATGCCGGGATTTGATAAGCTCAGCCGCGGGATTTACCGTATCCGGTACGGCGTGCTGATTTTTGTCGCAATATTCGTGATACCGGCTTATACGGCGCAGAATATGAATCGTTTTCTGTTCGGTAATGATGCGGTGGGAGCCAGTGAGGGAACAAAGGTTTACGACGACGAGCAGCTGATCAATGCCAAATTCGGCCGCAGCAATATGATGATGGCCCTGGTGCCGAACACTTCGCTGATAGATGAAAAAGCTTTTACCGACGAAGTGGAAGCACTTGCGTATACAAAATCCGTAACCTCGATGGCCGGCTCTCTTCCGGATGGTGTGCCTGAGGAATTTCTTCCAAAAAGCATTACGGAGCAGCTACATAAGAATGACTATTCCAGAATCCTGATTTACGTCAGAAGCAAGGGCGAGAGCAAGCTGGCCTATCAGTGTTCTGATGAGATTCAGGCATTGATGAAAAAATATTATCCGGAAAATTCCTACCTGGTGGGAACGACACCTTCCACCCAGGATATTGAGACGACAATCACAAAGGATTACAGCAGAGTGAATGTTCTGTCGCTGTTAGGCGTCTTCTTTGTAGTGATGTTCAGTTTCAAATCGGTGGCCATACCGGTGATCATCATGATCCCCATCGAGGTGGCGATTTTTATTAATATGGCAGTTCCCTATATTAAGGGAGATACGATGATTTTCATGGGGTATATCATCGTAAGCTGTATTCAGCTCGGAGCCACGGTAGATTACGCGATTCTGACCACGAACAATTATCTGGAATGCAGGAAACAGGCGGAAAAGAGGGAGGCAGCTATCCAGGCTCTTAACATGAGCATTCCGGCTATCCTTACATCCGGCTCAATCCTGACTATAGTTGGTTATATTTTATACAACATTTCTTCGGTGGCCGCCATCGGAGATCTGGGACATCTGATAGGAAGAGGAGCGTGGATGAGCATGCTTCTGGTATGCACCCTGCTGCCGGCCTTTCTCGTGCTGTTCGACAATATCCTGATGGATAATGAGTTTGAACGGATCCGGAAATTCTTTGAGAAGCGGAGAATGAGAAGGCGGGAACGGTTCAGAAGAATGGCGGGAAAAGTGAAACCCGGAAAAAACGGCAGCGGCGAGGATAAGAAGGAGGCTTGAAGGTCATGAGACATAGAAGAAAAACAGCAGTATTAATGGCGGCAGTCACGCTGTCCATGAGTGTGGCATCGCCTGTCAGGGCGGCGGCTCCCCGTGTTCAGGTCGACGAAACGATGTATGTCAATATGGACTATTACGGAAACATGACAACGGTCAACGTAGTGAAAGGATGCAGTACCAACGGCGTGGAGCGTTATACAGATTACGGAGTCTATGACAAGGTAGTCAACATGACAGATAAGGCAGAACCCGAACTGGGTGACGGAAGCGTTACCTGGCAGCTTCCGGAGGGCAGCAAACGGTTTTATTACCAGTGTACGATGCCGGACGGCACGACAGAGCTTCCGTGGACATTTGATATTTCATATAAGCTGAATGGGGTGGAGGCCGACGCGTCAAAGCTGTCCGGCGCATCCGGTCTTGTGGAAATTAATGTCAAGGCATTTGCCAACAAGGCGGCCAGGGCTTATTACAAGAATAATATGATACTGACCGTAGTAGTCCCGGTGGATATGGAAAAATGTTACAGTGTGGACGCCCCTGGCTCCCAGCTCCAGTCGGTGGGAAATAATACCGTGGTTATGTTTGCCGCCCTTCCGGGTGAAGACGGGGACTATACAGTGCGTATCGGCACCGATGATTATGAGAGTGTGGGGATTATCATGATGATGGTGCCCGGCACAATGGATGCGTTAAATAATATTAAGGATTTAAAAGAGGCGAAGGATACCTGGCGCGAGGACGGCGATAAAATGTACGACAGCATGAACCAGCTTCTGCGCTCAATGGAAGCCATGAAAATGGATGTAACCCAGGTGAAGGGAGGCTTGAATTCCCTTGATGACGCCAGAGGGCAGATAAATGGGAACAGGAAGCAGATAGAAGCTCTGTCAACCCAAGCCCTGAATGATCTGGCCTCAGTTACCGAACAGACCTCCAGGGTCATTCCATACCTGGAAACAGCCAGAAACGCGGTGACGGATATCAATGCCAATGTGGATGCTATCTACAACACAATGGAGGATACCCAGGATGAGCTGGATCGGCTGTATGACAGGCTGGGAGGACTGAAGAATTCCCTGAACACGATGTCGGACAGAATCGGTAAGGGAATCACAGAGGAAGAGCAGAAGCAGCTGGCGGCTGCGATCAGTCAGCAGACAGCGGAGATACAGCAGATTCTGGAGGCTTTGTCAGGCCTGCTCGGAGGAAGTTCAGGCGCTTACGGACTGGCATCCGACGATCTGGAAAGGCTGGAGGAGAGCCTTAAGTCGGCTGATTCCTTCCGATATAACAGAAAGAAAAAACCAGCCGGTTCTGTGGGAGCAGAAAATACGGCTCCCGGCAGTGATAACACGGGTAAACCAGAAGAGACAAAACTAGAAGAAACAAAACCAGAAGAAACAAAACCAGAAGAGACAAAAAAACCAACAGGCGCTGAAAATCCGTCAGGAACAGAAAGCACGTCAGGAACGGAAAGTACGTCAGGAACGGAAAGCACAGCAGGAACGGAAAATCCGGCAGAAACGGAAAATCCGGCAGGAACGGAAACCGCAGAAGGAGCCGGAAAAACGGCAGAAATGGAGAATGCATCCGTTCCGGAAACACCGGAAAATGCCGGAAAATTTTTGCCATCGAAAGATACGGATACGGAAAGCGCCCCACAGGCACAGAAGAGTGACGGGGAAGCGCAGATTCAGGCATTCGGCGCTGAGTCGGATTTGAGCGCCCTGCAGGGCGGCCCTTCCGGCCTTCCGGGAAGCGGTGGAGTGAACAATGAGAGTTTTGACGAATGGAGTGAGGAACTGGACCCATATGCCGACAATGTGGAGGAAGTACTCCAGTCACTGTCCGGAACCTCCTATCCGGCGGAAGTGGGCGCTATTCTCCAGAAAATTCAGGCCATGATCGGGGACGGGACCGCTGTGCAGCAGTCCGCGGCTCAGGTAATTGGAAAAATCAACGCCGTATGCAGTGATGTTGGGAATGTTGGACACAAAACAGCCTCCACAGTCTCAGCGCTCAGAAGCGTGACCGATGAATTGATCAATCTTCTTGACGATACGAGAGTACTAATTGACACGGCAGACAGTTATGTTCCCTCCATGCTGGATTCACTGGCGGACACACAGGAACTTCTGAACCGCCTGACCAGGGCAATGGGCAGCACACATGACATGCTGAGCCTTGTAAACACGACCATGATAGCAGCAGGTGATTCCCTTGATGCAGGTACGAAGAACAGCCTGGAGGGCCTCCGTGGGCTGCTCGATAAGAGTCTGACCACGCTCGACAGTATCACGGCGGTGAGAACGGCCAGCGAGGGCATGAAGGATACGCTGGATGAGCAATTGGATAAATACGAGGATGAAAATAATTTCCTCAATATTGATCCGGAGGCAGACAAAATTTCCTTTACTTCATCGAAAAATCCTTCGCCCCACAGCCTGCAGATTATACTCCGGACGGATGAAATCAGTGACGATGACGAGGCCACCGATATCTCCGATATGGAGGATGCGGAGGATGAGGAGGTTGGTCCGTTCACAAGAATGTGGAGGGTATTAACAAAGATCTTCCATGCGGTAGTGGATATATTTACGAACCGGTAGGGGAAAACAGGCCGTCGGCCGCCCCGTATCATATAATAACGATAACCTGCACGCTCCGCGCACAGGTCACCGCCTTCAACAGAAAAAGAAGACCAGGCAGATGGGAAAAAAGTCTGCCCGGTCTTTTCTTTAACCGGCTCAGACAGGCCCGCAGCGCCTCCGTATAACTCGGGAGTTTCGTGCAGAAAGCGCACGAAAACACTTCGCGGGAGAAAACCATATGAACCAAAGTCATTTGGTTAACAGTGCAATAAATTGGAGATTTAACTGAGGCCCGGAGGACACGTCCGGAACGGACCATGTCCGGTGTGGTGAGGGGGATGGCTGAGTCTTCCATCC
>ERZ791765.1551-NODE-1551-length-12981-cov-2.082779_pt1 | contig 12981 bp, 4 predicted proteins | sample MGYA00509949_ERZ791765 | MGnify/ENA primary metagenome ERZ791765 (study PRJEB30046, sample SAMN00791980) | human gut metagenome | study: EMG produced TPA metagenomics assembly of the A metagenome-wide association study of gut microbiota in type 2...
AGAAAAATTTACCCAACCTCCGAAACACTTTACTGAGGACACGCTCTTAAAGTCTATGGAGATTGCAGGAAATGACGCACTTGAAAAAGGTGTAGAAGTGGAAAGAAAAGGACTTGGAACACCTGCAACAAGGGCAGGGATTATTGAAAATCTAATCTATAAAGGCTTTGTAGAAAGAGATAAGAAAAATCTTGTAACCACACATAAGGGGATCAGCCTTATAACAATAGTAGCTGATAACTTTAAGTCGGCAGAAACGACAGCAAAATGGGAAATGGAATTATCGGATATTGCTCAGGGAAAATCTTCAAAGGAAGAATTTTTAGAAGCGATTGAAAATGAGCTAAAAGAGGTTGTTCTGACATATAGCAAGTAAGTGGCTACTAATTTCAGAGTGGAAAAAATACCCTAAAAGTGCTATAATATGTTGAAATATTTTTTTGAAAAGGAGGTATTATGCAGCTTTTAGATATAAAGAGAATGGCTCATAACATTCTTGAAAATCAAAACATAGAGAGCAGTTTTATCGAATATAAAAAGTCGGCAAATTTTAAAGATAAAATTCTAAAAACTGCTTGTGCCTTTGCCAATAACTATATGAACAATGAGATAGGCTTGTTGTTTGTTGGGATTGAAGAAGTTGATAATAAAGAAACAGGAGAAAAGGCAATTCCGAAAAGACCGATAGAAGGGATAAAAGAGTCTAAAGTTGAAGGTATTGAAAATGAATTAAAATCTCTTCTTTCTAATATCCATCCTAAAATAAATTATCATATTATTACGGACAAAATTGATGATGAATATTATATCGTAGTTGCGGTAGAGAGTGGTAGTAATGGACCGTTTCAAACAAGTGAAAGGGCGGAAAGGGATAAAGATATTAAGCTAAAGGCAGGAAGATATATCAGAGTCGGCAGAGATTCAAGACTTCCAAATCCAACCGAAGAATTTGAACTTTTAAAGAAATTTGCAAACTTTTCTTTTAGCTCAAACTTGAACGATACAGCTACCATAGATGATTTAAGCTATGAATATATGAAAGAATATTTGCTTCAAACAGGAGCAAAAAAAGATATTAGAGAAATGTCTAAGCTGGATATGGCAAAGAGTATGGGGCTTGTCAGTGAAAGTGAGTATGGCGGTTATAGAGCTAAAAATTTTGCTGTGCTGATGTTTGCAGATACACCAAATAAATTTATTCCAAATGCCCATGTTGAAATCATAAGAGAAATTGATGGAACTGATAAAATGGAATCAAAGAAATTTGATGGTCCGGTTTGGATACAGGCAAAGCAAGTCAGCAAATATTTTGAAGATAATATTATGGCTTCATATACCATAAGGGAAGCGGATAAAATCGAGCATAAGATTGTCTATAACTATCCTCTTACAGCATTTGAGGAACTTGCTACAAATGCCATTTTGCATAAGGAATACGATACGCCTGAATATGTTGGGATATACATTTACAAGGACAGAATTTCTTTTGTGAATCATAATAGACCGCTCCCTCCTGTAACCATTGAGGCTCTTAACAGGGATAGAACTTTTGATCGAAGGCAGTATCTTAACAAAGAACTTAAAGATATGTTCTTTTCACTTAATTTGATAGAGTCTTACGGTTCGGGTATAAGGCGTGCAAAGGATGCACTATTAGAAAATGGTTCTCCTGAGCTTAAGTTTTATCCGGATAATGAAGAAGATAACTATACCAACGCAGTTATGGGTGTGAATAAAGAATTTTTGAAAGAGTTTAATGGTAGTAATGATGAAAAAACTACCATGAAAACTACTACTAAAACTACTATGAAACAGGAAGAGATTATTAAGATAATAGCTGAAAATCCTCACATAAGTGCGAAAGAAATGGCAGAAAAACTAAACCTGACTGTTGATGGTGTACGTTATCATTTAAATAAAATGAGGAAAGCAGGACTTATTCGATATGAAGGCTCAACGAAATTAGGTCGGTGGGTAATTATGAAGTAGTGGTAAGTTGCAATACACAGAATTAAAAGGTGATTAGAGTAAAATCTAACCGCCTTTTTTTGTTTGGAAAAACGAAGGAGGTAAAAATGCGAATAAATGATTTTCATAACATTTTGGAGCTTATAAAACAAGATGTGCTTCATAGTGAAGCAGAGTATCTGAAGCTCTTAAAGGTTGTCGGAAACAATCAAAGATATGACTTTAGAAGTCAATTAAGTATCTATGATAAAAATCCTGAAGCAATAGCTTGTGCCAAGTTTGATTACTGGAGGGAACGTTTTAATCGAACAGTAATGCGAGGACAGAAAGGTATCCCCATTTTAGAGGACTATGGCACATTCAAAAAAGTGGACTATATTTTTGATATAGGTCAGACAGTTTCAAGAAACAGAGATGTCAACGAAGTAAATCTTTGGAAGTTTGACAAAGAAAACCATCAAGATGTGTTAAAGGAAATGATTACAAGCGAGGGCTATGATGAAAGTAAAAGCACACTTGAAAACATCTTTTCTTTAAGCAGACTCTACGGTGATGAAAAAATAGATACCTTAATGAATGAACTTAGAGTAGCGGATGAGGATAGAATATCCTTTACCAAGTTTGTAAGGGACTCGGTAAGCTATGCGGTAGCGTCAAGATTTAAGTTAGATTATTCGATAGATTATGAGCTTTTAAGAGAGAATTTTCAAAGACTTGACAGCATATCTCTAATGAGTCTTGGTGAAAGCGTATCGGATATTAGCGGAAAGATTATTGATGCGACCATTCAAAAAAGCAAAGAACTTGAGCTTCAAAAAGAAGTTTTAAGAGGAAAAGAAGCGGGATATAATAAGATTAGAGAAGAAATTGAGGAGGTAGAAGAAAATGTACTTCGACGAGATGATCAGGAAAGAAATGAAAGCGGGCGAGTTCTCCGAAATGGAGAGTACGGACGAGATAATAGAGAAAATCAAGGAGAATACGCTAAACAACTTGGAGGAACAGACGGACTTCATAAGGGAGTATCCGAATCCGACCTACGCAGTGATGAGGCTGGAGTTTCTTTCACAGAGCGAGGAGCAGAGCCACTTCGAGATGTTAGTAGATCTATACAAGGAGAAGAAACTGACAGGACACCTGATGGACATTCAGGAACAAGCGATAGAATTTATGAGAACGGAGAAACCGAAATTAATGGTAGCTTGGAAAATAGAGGACGAGAACAATCCTCAGTATGGGGCAATGATTTCAGCCCTCAAAGAAATGATAATCAAGGGAGTAGTGGAAATTTAAAAGAAAATACTGAGGTAGAGGAAAGAGAAGCTGATAAAGCTTCTTTTTCTTTACCTGAAAATTCTTATGGACAGATACTCCTTACTATCCCACTAACCGAGAAGGATATAGATACCGTTCTTGTTAACGGAGGAAATCACGATGGCGGTAGACTTCCTGTTATTGCTGAGTTTTCCAAAGAAAAAACAGTAAAAGAATTGGGAGAATACCTCAAAGATACCTTTAAAGGAGGAAATGGATTTTACATTGATGAAAAAGAAGTATCTTCCTGGTATTCGGATAAAGGAATTCATTTAGCTTACGGAACATCGGCAAGAGAAGATGATACGCAGGTTTTAAGTTGGAGTGATGCTGCAAAGAGGATAAACGAACTTCTTAATAACGGAGGGTTTGCCACAAATGTAGAGATTTCTGAAGCTCTTGATTATGAAAGAGATCGGATTTCAGAATCTCTATGGTATTTATCTAATGATTTAAGTGAAGAAGGAAAAGAGCAAGGATATTTTGAACTTTTTGAAAGAGGTGGGGGCTTTCCGGAAGAAACGAAAAGACTCTCTGAGGCATTAAAAAATCCTGAATACCTAAAACAAATAATCAAAGAATACAGCAGATTTTTAGCAGGATATAAAGAAAATAGGGATGTATTAAGGTTTCACTATCACAAGGTAGATAGCCTTTATCAGAGATTACAGGAGCTTGAGCTGCCACGAAAGGAATACAGTACCAATCTGACAGAATTTCCGAAGGTAAAGTCCTTTATCACAGAAGATGAAATCCTTGAAAGCCTTTCAAGAGGAAGTGGCGTTGATAGAGGAAAAGAGCGAATTACAAAATTCTTCAAAGAAAATCATACGCTTCAGGAAAAAGCGAATTTCTTAAAAGACGAATATGGAATTGGAGGACATTCCCATGCTGTTTCCGGATCAATGGGAAGTGATGAATGGCACGATGCTAAGGGACTTAAATTACAGAAAAATGATTGTAATGATGTGTTTCTTACTTGGACAAGTGTTGCAAAGCATATCGACGAGCTGTTTTCTAAAAATCTTTATCTTGAAGAAAAGGAAACAGAAAGTACGGAAGAGATTGAAGAACCACAATATTATTCCAAAGATGATTCTGAAAACTTAATGACTTATGAAATGCTTGAAAGAGTGCCGGAGCTTTACGCACAGGAGGATGTAGCTTTAGCGGATAAAGAGGTTCATGCTGCATATATCATTCCTTTCCGTTCTAATTGGACTTGGTATATGACGGAATATGATAAAGAAAGCGGCGATGCCTTTGGACTGGTACTTGGGATTGAACCTGAATGGGGATATTTTAATCTTGAGGAGCTGAAGGAACTAAACGCCCAAAGGCTTATTTTAGAAGATTTTCCAAAGACCTTTAGAGAGCTGAAAGATACAGAACTTAAAAAGCAGATGGATGAGCAGGAGATTCAGTCTGTCTTTAACGGAGAACTTAGTTTTGAAAATAAAGCGGAACTTGAAGCATCTGAAGAAGCAGAAGAATTTACAAAGCCTGATGCAGTTCAAGCTACCTTATTTGATTACCTAAAGGATAGAGAAGAAGTAGAACTCAATGAAAAAGAGGGAAACCGTTTAGACGATTTGGCAGTTAAAGAGGGTAATACCGTCTATTTCAACCATGAAGAATATACTATAAGGGAGATTTCTAAAAATGAAATCACAGGAAGAAATGACTTATGGCTTGATCCGGTAAGAAGCGGTAATCATCAAATACCGATTGCAAGATTTGATGATAATGAGGACTTATTAGAGCAGGTAAGCCTTGAAAGACCAAGCTTTATCGTTGGAGATGAAGTCAGATACAAGGATAAAGACTATACCATCACACACTTTGATGATATGGGAAATAATCTAAAGACGGTAACGGTTAAGGACAATACAGAATATCTTGGCGGTATGATAACAGGCTCCGATGTGATTCCTTATCGTCTTGAAAGCGACCTTGAGAGGATATTTGAAAATCTGACATATCAGAATCCTGAAAAGACAACTGAAGAAATTGAAATAAAGAAAGCTGAGGCTCATAACTTCAAAATTAAAGAAGAAACGCTACCTGACAAGTTATCTCCAAGTGAGAGATTAAACAATAACCTTGAAGCAATCTCGATGTTAAATCGAATTGAAAGAGGTGAGAGAGATTTAGATATTACCGCTCAGGAAGTTTTGTCAAAGTATGTCGGATGGGGCGGACTTGCTGATGTATTCGATGAAGAAAAAGGCGGACAGTGGAAAGAAGCGAGGGTATTCTTAAAAGAAAATCTATCGCAATCTGAATATGAAGCTGCTAGGGAATCAACCTTAACGGCTTTTTATACTCCTAAAACAGTGATTGACAGCGTATATAAGACACTTTCCGGTATGGGATTTAAGAACGGAAATATCCTTGAGCCATCAATGGGCATTGGAAACTTTATCGGAAATCTTCCTGATGAAATGAATAAGTCAAAGTTTTATGGTGTAGAGCTTGACTCTATAAGCGGTAGGATTGGAAAACTTTTATATCCTGAAAGTGATATACAGATTAAAGGACTTGAAGAAACTTCCTTTTCCAATAATTTCTTTGATGCGGTTATTGGTAATGTGCCATTTGGAGAATACAAGGTAAATGACAGGGAATATAACAAAAATAACTTCCTTATCCATGATTATTTCTTTGCCAAGTCCATTGATAAAGTCAGAAACGGCGGTATTATCGCCTTTATCACATCAAGTGGAACAATGGATAAAAAGGACGAAAGTGTAAGACGCTATCTTGCAGCAAGGGCGGAGTTTTTAGGAGCCATCAGACTTCCAAACGATACCTTTAAGGGCGTTGCAGGAACAGAAGTAACCTCAGATATTATATTCCTAAAGAAAAGGGACAGTATCAGAGAAAGAGATGAGGACTGGATACATCTATCTGAAGATGAAAAGGGACTTGTATATAACAAATATTTTGTAGATCATCCTGAGCAGGTACTCGGCACAATGCGTGAAGTTTCAGGAAGATTTGGAAACACACTTGCGTGCCTGCCGAAAGAAAATGCCGACTTAAAAGAGCTTCTGACAAAAGCAAGTGAAGAAATATCCAAAGGATCAACTTATGAAGAAATAGAGCTTTTAGATGATGAAATCACTTCAATTCCTGCAACGGATGATGTCAAGAACTTTTCATATACCGTTATTGATGATGAGGTTTATTACAGAGAAAACTCACTTTTCGTAAAGAAAGAAGTAACGGATAAGAATAAGGAAAAGATTAAGGACTATCTTGAACTGAATACTGCCCTTAAAGATGTTATCTACAAGCAGAAAGAAGACTATTCCGATGATGAGGTAAAGAAAGCTCAAGAAAAGCTCAATGAAGTCTATGACAACTTTTCAAAGAAGCATGGCTTTATAAATAATTTAAGCAATACCAGAGCCTTAAAAGAAGATAGTAACTTCCCACTTATTTCCTCAATAGAAATTCTTGATGAAGAAGAAAACTTTAAGGCAAAGGGAGATATTTTTTCAAAAAGAACAATAACAAAGGCAAAGACAATCAACCATGTAGATACTTCTCTTGAAGCTCTTGTACTATCTATGTCTGAAAAAGGTTATGTGGACTTTGAGTATATGGGAAGCCTGACAGGAAAAGACAGACCGACTTTGATAGAAGAATTAAGGGGAGAAATCTACCTAAACATCAGGGAAGAACAAAACTTTTATAGACCATTATCCTTTAACCTTGAAGATGGAGATTTACCTTTTGCCTGTGCAAACGGCAGTAATTCGTATAAGTTCGGCTATGTAACAAAGGATGAGTACCTAAGCGGAAATATTAGAGATAAGATTGCCATAGTAGACAGCTACCTTGCAAAGCTAAGACAGACCGAAAGAGAGTTACCTCATCTTGGCTATGCAGAAGATGGCAAAGAAAAAGAGCTGATAAGCTATGAGATGAACCGATTGGAATACCAAAAGGCAGAGCTTACAAAAGTTTTACCAAAGGAGCTTGAAGCAAGTGAAATCAATGTAAGACTCGGAGCTACTTGGATACCGATTAAGGATATAGAAAAATTCATCTTTGAAACGCTTAAAACTCCGGGCTGGGCGAGATGGGATATTAAGGTTAAATTTTCAAACCTCACAAGTGAATGGAATGTAGAAGGCAAAAGCAGGGATAGAGGAAATGATCTTGCGGAAATGACCTACGGTACATCAAGGGTAAATGCCTATAAGCTGATTGAAGATACCCTAAATTTAAAAGAAACAAAGGTATTTGACCAGATTGTAAATTCGGACGGCTCAAAAACTTCTGTGCTAAATAAAAAAGAAACGCTTCTTGCAGGACAGAAGCAGGAGCTTCTAAAAGAAGAAATTAAGAATTGGATATTTAGTGATCAGGAAAGAAGAAACAGGCTTGTAAAGCTATATAATGAGCGTTTTAACTCCATCCGTAACAGAGAATATGACGGAAGTAACCTTTCTTTTGAGGGAATGACCACAGAAATTGATTTAAGATCTCATCAAAGAAATGCCATAGCAAGAAGCCTTTATGGAGGAAATACCCTCCTTGCTCATGTGGTAGGAAGCGGTAAGACCTTTGAGATGGTGGCTTCCGCAATGGAAAGTAAAAGACTTGGAATGTGCAGTAAATCTCTTTTTGTCGTTCCGAATCACTTGACAGGGCAAATCGGCAGAGAGTTTATGCAGCTATATCCGTCAGCTAATATTATGGTGGCAGATAAGAAAGATTTTGAGCCGAAAAACAGAAAAAGATTTATCGGCAAAATTGCCACAGGAGAGTATGATGCCGTTGTCATCGGGCATACGCAGTTTGAAAAAATCCCGATGAGTAAGGAATATCAGGAGAAGCATATTCAGGATCAGATTGATGAAATCATAAACTATGTAGAGGAATACAAGCATGACAGAAATCAGAATTTTACGGTAAAGCAGCTTGAAAAAACAAAGAAAAAACTTGAAACAAGGCTTGAGAAATTAAACGATGATTTTAAGAAAGATGATGTCATTACATTTGAAGAACTTGGCGTAGATAGGCTCTTTATTGACGAGGCACATAGTTACAAAAATCTCTATCTTTATACAAAAATGAGAAATGTAGCAGGAATCGGACAAAGCGAAGCCTTTAAATCCTCCGATATGTTTATGAAGTGCAGATACATGGATGAAATGACAAACGGAAAAGGAATTGTCTTTGCTACAGGAACGCCAGTAAGTAATTCTATGACGGAGCTTTATACTATGCAGCGTTATCTTCAGTACGAAAGCCTTAAAAAGAATAATTTAGAGCATTTTGACTCTTGGGCTTCTACTTTCGGAGAAACGGTAAGTGCGTTTGAATTATCTCCGGAGGGAACAGGATACAGGGTAAAAACAAGATTTTCAAAGTTCTATAATCTTCCGGAGCTTATGTCTATGTTCAAGGAAGTTGCAGATATTCAGACAGCAGATATGCTCAATCTTCCAACGCCTGAAGCACATTATGAAGTTATTAAGACTTTGCCAAGTGAAGAGCAAAAGGAAATCCTAAAGAGCCTATCTGAAAGAGCTGATGATGTCAGAAACAGAGTGGTAGAGCCTGATGAGGATAATATGCTGAAAATCACCAATGACGGTAAGAAACTTGCCTTAGACCAGCGTTTAATCAATCCTCTACTACCCGATAATCCTGACAGCAAGGTCAATGTCTGCGTGAAAAATGTGTTTGCCATTTGGGATAAGACAAGAGAAAATAAGTCCACACAGCTTCTTTTCTCCGATATGTCAACTCCGAAAGGCGATGGAGAGTTTAATATCTATGATGATATTAGAGAAAAACTTGTCGCAATGGGCATACCAAAAGAAGAAATAGCATTTATCCATGAAGCTAATTCAGATAAACAAAAAGATGAACTCTTTGCAAAGGTAAGAAAAGGAGATGTGAGGATATTACTCGGCTCTACTCAGAAAATGGGAGCCGGCACGAATGCTCAAAATAAACTGATTGCACTTCATGACCTCGATGTTCCTTGGCGTCCTGCTGACCTTGAGCAGAGAGCAGGAAGAATTGTAAGACAGGGTAATGAAAACAAAGAAGTGAATATCTATCGTTATGTAACGGAGAATACCTTTGATGCGTACCTTTGGCAGACCATAGAGAATAAGCAGAAATTCATTTCTCAGATAATGACCAGTAAAACACCTGTTAGAGTGGCGGAAGATGTGGACGAAAGCTCACTTAACTATGCAGAGATAAAAGCCCTTGCAACAGGAGATCCAAAGATTAAGGAAAAGATGGATTTAGAAACGCAAGTTACAAAACTTAAAATGCTTGAAGCAAACTTCAAGTCCAACCGTTATAGGTTAGAGGATAAGATCGCAAAAAATTATCCGGAAGAAATCACAAGAACGGAAAAACTCATTGAAGCTGTAAAGAAAGATATGGCTGATGTAGAACCACAAGGAGAAGGCGAAAATAAATTTACTTCCATTACTATTTTAGGCGAGAAGATTACCGATAAGAAATTAGCAGGAGAAAAGCTACTTGAAGCTATCAAGACCGTAAAAATCAATGAAAGTAAGATTATAGGAAAGTATAGAAATATGGACTTGGAGGTAAGCTATAACTTCTTTACCAATTCTCATGATTTCAGCCTAAATGGTGCTGCAAAGCATTCAGGAGAGCTTGGAACAAGTGCAGACGGTAATATTACAAGACTTGATAATGTTCTTGAAAAAATGCCTGAAAAACTGAAAAGACTGGAGGAGAAGCTCACAAGCACAAAAGAACAGCTTGAAAATGCCAAAGAAGAACTCAAAAAGCCTTTTGAAAAGGCGGATGAACTAAAGAATAAAGTTCTTCGTTTGGCAGAACTGAATAAGCTGCTTGATATGGGAGATGTGGAAGAAAAGAGAAATGATAATCCTCTTGTGGATGTAAAAAGAGCCATCATTGATTTCTGTAACAGAGAATATGATGAAAACTATAGCTATGAGGAATTTAATACCTTGTATCCTGATTTGAAGCATATAGGTATCGCTTATACCGATACACCGGATGAAAGACATGGAATACAGTTTGAGTTAGATCTTGATGATTATACAGCAACTCAATATGTAAATGATGTGGTAGTAAGCCATTATGATTATGTCAAAGAAAATGGCAGCATTGAAAAAGCTCTTGATGTTATGAAGTTTGAAATGGAAAACGGAGAATTCAGCAATTTCGTTGCAGTTGATGAAGATGAGCTGAGAAAAGCTACTGGAATGGAGATTGATGATGAAGGTAACTTTTATGATCCACTTGCAAAAGACTTAGATAATGATGGAATTGCTGATAGATATGACAATGACTTTAAGGACAGTGATTATTTCGAGTCAACTTATGATGTCGAGGATAATCTTCATAGTAAAGGAGAAACTACACAAAAATCAGAGGACAAGCCGTCTATTTTAGGTCAGATAAGAGCCTATCAAAATGAAAGCAAAACAGAAGAAAAACAAACAACAAAAGAACAGGAGTATGTACGATAAGGGAGCGAAAAGCTCCCTTTTATCATGAAAGGAGATAAAAACATGGATTACAAAACAATGAGAGATAGAATCGAAGATATGATAAATGATAACCATAAAGACTTTGTAAAAGCGGTTATCAGTATGGAAAAAGGCATTAACGATGAAAGTGCATTAGACAAACTATATGATGCATATATGGACAATGACACCATCAATTTACTACATGAGGAATTTGACTATATGATTGAAGATTTAAAAGAACAGGGACAGATAAAAGATCTGCCTTATGTTCAGGAAGAAAATGACAATCTTATCAATATCGTGGGCAATATTGTAGGTAAGATCGATGTAGTTGAAAGAGAGAATAAGAATGGAGAAGCCTTTAAGGTAGCAAATTTCTCCGTTGTATCTAAAGATGATGATGGGAATAAGGTGTATCATAATTGCTCCGCTTATGGAGAGAAAAGTGATATTCCAAAAGACTTTAAGCAGGGAGATTTCGTAAAAATCTTTGGACAAATTAGAACTTCCATTGATGATAATGGTAAGGAGCATAGCAATGTAAGGATACTTTCCTCTAAACTCTTAAAGGCAAGAGAGCAGATGAAAGGGCAGGAAGAAAAGAAAGAATCTGTACTTGGAGCTATCAAAAAGTATCAGGCTGAAGATAAAGAAAAGCCAAAAGAAAAGAAAGAAGCATCAAAAGAGGCTGAAAGATAAATTTATGGTCGGTGTGGTCTTAGGACTGCACCGGCTCTTTTTTTTATTTTGGAAAGAAAGAGGAGATAAAGATTATCTCTCTATCTCCTTGCCCATATAAATTCCATAGTTTTTGCGTATCTTGTAAAGCTCGCCCATAGTGGATTTTGAGGAAGAATACTCTTGCATAAGGGTATTCTTTTTTTCTTGCAATTTATCAAGTTCAGCTAAAATATCCTTTGAATTTGGGAGCTTGGAATAGGATTTTTTAAGCTCTGAAAGGGCATTTTCATACAGGATAATTTGAGCTTTATACTCTTCAAAAAATGCCTTGTCAGACGGATTCGCCTTATATTCCTTGTAATAGGCACGATATTTTTTGACAATATGAACTTGCTTCATCGTAGTGGATAACTGTTCCATTTCCTTATCAATCGCCTTGATTTTATCCTGTAAATTTTGTCTTTCATCAGCACTTTTCTTGACAAATTCATCAAGTTGCTGAACGGATTTTATGCCATGTTCTCTGATAAAGATAACGGATTCTGCCATTGTATTAAGGTTATGTTTCGTTGCCCAATATTCATAGCCTTTGCTCTCTTTTACCTTTGCATTGGTGTTCATATCAATGATATTTCCGATGCGTTTTTTAACAGGAGGAGTCTTAATCATTTCTTTTTCTGCTATGCGTTCTTTTAATCGTTCTTCGGTATAATCTTCGCCAATCGTCTTCGCTCTCGTAAACTTTAGTTTATCTTTTGGCTTAAAGGCTATATGTTTTCCATGTTTAATTTCATAGCCAAGCTCCGCCATCTTCTTTAGGAATTCTTCCCAATCATTAGACTGTTTTACCATTCTGTCAATATCAAACTGAAGCCTACTTTTCCAAGAAGTACCTTTCTTTGCTTGCTCGTTTTCATACCAAGACTTACCATTAGTCTTATACTTTTTCTTATAGCTTTCGTAAAACTCATCAATGACGGAAAGGTTGTTTTCTTTGCATAACTTATCACTATGATACCTGATTTTGTGATAGCTTTTCTTATTGGATTGATAGCATTTTCCTGTAACCATATTTACATTGTTGAAGATGATATGATTATGGATATGTCCCTTATCAATGTGGGTAGATAAGACAAATTCATACTCGTCTTTGAGAATCTTTTTGCAAAGCTCAAGACCGATTTGATGTGCTATTTCAGGCGTAGTTTCTCCCGGTAAAAAGGATTGAATAAGGTGTCTTGCAAGGACAGAACCTTTTGTTCCTGCATCATTTCGTGTCCTTAAAAATTGAGTATGAGCAGTTTCCTGATGGCATTTATGTGTGCTTATCAAGATTTGTTCATCCGTTTTTTCTTCGTTTACGATGTAATCAATAGCAAGATTAAGAGTCGATTTTATAGGGTGTATTTTTGTGATCGCCATAAAAAACTAATCACCTCCCGAAGTCCTGTTAAGCAGCAGAGAATGAATTTGCCATAGCTCTTTTGAGAAGTGTTCAATCTCT
>ERZ791765.1555-NODE-1555-length-12962-cov-2.338498_pt1 | contig 12962 bp, 12 predicted proteins | sample MGYA00509949_ERZ791765 | MGnify/ENA primary metagenome ERZ791765 (study PRJEB30046, sample SAMN00791980) | human gut metagenome | study: EMG produced TPA metagenomics assembly of the A metagenome-wide association study of gut microbiota in type 2...
AGAATTCCCTTCTATTGTATAAACAATACCATTTTCTGATTTCTCCACAATACCTACATGATCCGGTGTTCCATCAACCTCCCAGTCAAAGAAAATGATATCTCCAGATTTTGGTATATACCTACGATCTTGCCATTGACCTTTGTCTTTATACCATTTGACTCCATCCACAACTGCTGCGAATTTAGGAATCGTAACGTCAAGATCTCCAGATTGATATGCTACCCAACTTACAAAACAAGCACACCATTCCACACGCTCTTTATATCCATACCATGACCAATAGGGAGTACCTCCGTGATTACCTATCTGTGAGGAAGCAATATTCACTAATTTACTATTGCTAGTACCTAGTCCTGCAAATTGATAATAACGCAGTACATGAGGAACATACTCTGGATCTCCATAACTGCTCCATCCGTGTTTGCGAGCCTGATCATCCGAAAATACTTTGGCATTACCTTGAGAATAAGCACCAAAATTTTTTAATGCCCATGCAATATAACCATTACCAAAATTATATCCCTGTAAGGCAAGACTTAAGGACGGTATATCTAAAGGATCTGTACATTTTGCCTGTTTCAAGCACTCTGCGAAATTTTGTACACCAACCTTAATAGAATAATCAGGATCAGTGATTCCATTAGGTGTATTAGGAAACTTTGTATTAAAAGCACATTCCGATGACTGCATAGGATCATTTCCTTTACCTCCGCTTTCCTGCATCATGATTGCCTGTAAAGCATTCAGAAAATGAGGTATCTCATATTCATCAGCATATTTTTGTAGGGTAGAGGTATGTGCAATTACTTCTGGGGATAGCTGATTTCCTTCTCCGCTATTGGAACTGCCAGTCATGAAGATACCACCAATCAATGCAATTAAAAGAATAACTAGAATCGCAATCCATCCGATTGAATAAAGGAAAGTAATTGCAGTTTTCGTGGCTTGTATAGCATGTCTTGTTGCATTGGTTGTTTTCTTAACCGCAGAATAGGACTTGCGCCCGATAGTTTTCATGGTATGATAAGATTCTTTTGTTGTCTTAGCGGATTTTATTGCTGATTGTTTAGCGAGTTCCTGCGAAGTTTTTACGGTCGCTTTTGAAGATTCTTTTATCGGACTGCCACTTCTTGTTAATGTCTTGACTGATTTCTTATCTGTTCTTTTTACCGATTTCCGTGATCGTCTATCTGTCGTTTTGATATCTTTTTGAATAGGTTCCTTCGTTTTGATTTTAGAAGAAGCAGGTTGAAGTTCATCACTCTTTGCCCTCTCAGCTGAAGCAGCACCCGTTCGTGATTTAGATATATTCGATTTGGTAGTTGGTTCAACAGAAGAAGGATCACTTAACAATCCTTCCTTTTGCTCTTTCCGTGTCTTGATTTTATCTCTAGCATATCTTGATACCTGTTGTGTCTGAATTTTGGCTTCGATTGCCGCTTTATTCACAAAATGTTCTGCATGAGAGGATACTTGAGTGGTTGCATATTCATGAGGACTGCTATATTGGGTATCCGTCGATTCCTCTATGCGGTCTTTTGTTTTGGTGGTGACATTACGTATACGTTCTCCAGCTACTGCTGCCTTATCAATGGCTTTGATATCCTTGATGGTATTTTTGGTCTTTATATCTTTACTCATCTTGAACTCGCATCGTTATTTCTAGGTTGATACTCTTTGCAGTATTCTGGAAAACGAAGTTTAATTGCCTCAAAAAAATACGGTGCGTGTTCACAGGCAAAAAGTTCATAAGGTGTACTATCTTTTTCGTGACCATCTTCCACGAACCCATTCCAAAGATTAAAGGCAAGTTTTGTCACACATTCTGATCCACTGGTCTGCCAAGGTTCATATAAGGCATTAGGTTTGATACGATCTGTTTCTTTATTAAATATGGCATTGAAATTATCTCTACAATCTTTATTGATTCCTAAAGTATAGAATAATGCCTGATGATAGGTATCGTGCTTACTTTCCTGCATCTGCCTCATAAAAAAATCTCTGTGTTCAACTGAATTGAATTTGATTTGCATATTTCTTTACCAAAAAAACCAGGACAGATTATCTCTGTCCCAGTTCTATATCCTTTCTTGATTTATCATTGGATTTATTATGTTGTTGCTTGTTTTTGATATCCTGCAATTCACTTTTTACTGATTTTTTTGAAATACTTTTATCTTCAAGTTTTTTAACAGTGTTAATTACATCATCTGTTTTCTGCGACATATGGGAGAAAGCGCTCATGGAAAAGAAGAGACTTTCCTGAATCTTGGATAGTATACCTTTATCTGTATCCCGTGGCTCTAAATCTTTGATTTCCTTTCCAACTAATACTCTGCCAGCGTTCTTCAAATGAGAATTGACAGCGTGTACTTCATTACCAAGTTTGGTTACCTTATCAATTCCATAGTCTGTGGATTGTGCAGCATGATTTAAGCCACTTTTGATATTTTCAAGCATACCTTTCACATTCAATGATTTCATTGCAGTGACTAGAGCAGACTTCCCATGTTCCTTGAACTCTGTAATTGCTTTATCAACAGTTTTTACAATATGATTTTTTAACTTCATCAGCTGCCCTTTAGCTTCTTCAACTTTGGTGACAACTTTATCTACTGCTCGACTTGCGGTTGCTCGTAATGTCTTATCCTGAATTGTATTCAGCTCTTGACGGACACTCTTCAATTCTTCCAATACTGTATTAAATTGAAACTCCATCTGATCTACATAGCCAGCCAAAAGCTGAACACTGAGTTTCTCATCATGCATTCCATTTTCCTCTAATAACTGAAGGAATGATTTCATATTCTCCTGATCTAATAAATTCTGTTTTTGTTCCATAGCTTACAGCTCCTTTCTTTATTTCGTTTTTCTATCTGTTGGTTTGGTCGTCATCAATTGATATAGTTTGGTATCTGTTGGGAACCGATTGATAAATGGTACTAACGAACTTCCATATTTTAAAAGTCCACATCCTGCATCGGCATTGGTGATATAGGACATTTGCTCATCCGAAATGTTTAACATTTTTGCCAGTTTTCCTCTATCCTGTGAAGCCTGATTCAGCATAACAACAAATTCACTGTTGCTCAACATGGTACTTGCCATGACGGAATCCAGCAGATACTCCACATTTTGTGTAATGCCTGTTGGATACGCATTTCTTTTACGAAATTGACGCCACGCACTATTGAAGAAAGATGCCGAGTATTCATTTTCAAAGACGACATGAAACTCATCGATGAACACATGTGTACGGATACCTTTACGCCAGTTTTCTGTCACTCTGTTTAACATGGCGTCAGTAATAACAAGCAAGCCCATTGTCTTTAACTGCTTACCTAGATCCATAATGTCATAGACGATCATACGATTGTTGGTATCAACATTGGTCTTGTGGGCAAAGGCATTTAACGAACCATTCGTAAACAATTCAAGTTCTAAGGCAAGGTTCTTTGCTTCTTTTTCTGGCTGTTCTAATAGTTTCTCTCTCAAAACAACTAGAGTAGGTAGTTTTCCTCCAGCCTGATAATCTTCATATACTAGGAATACGCAACGGTCAATGATTGATTTTTCTTTTGGTCCGATACCTTTTTTATCCAACTGTTCAAATAGAGAAAGGATGAATTCTGATTTATCTATAACAGGGTTCTTTCCTTCTCCATAGTTTTCAACCATATCCATAGCGTTAATGTGATCGTCACTTCCTGCTGCAATATGAATAACCTCCCCACCTAACGCTTTAATCAATGCAGAATATTCATTTTCGGGATCGCAGACTAAGATATGATCATTAGTACTTAGTGCTAGAAATACAATCAATTCTTTCGCATTGAAGGATTTACCAGAACCTGGTACTCCCAGAAGGAAAGCAGATTGATTTAACAGATTCTCTTTATTAACCATGATAAGGTTATGAGATATTGCATTTTCCCCATAATAAATCCCATCCTTATCCATGATTTCTTGAACTCTAAATGGATTTAGAACTGCTAAACTTTCTGTCGTAAGGGTACGCAGGGCATTGATCTTACGTACACCGATAGGTAATGCAGTATTCAGACCATCCATCTGCTGAAAGTTCAATGGGGACATCTGACAAAGATGCTTGCGTGCGGTTGTCATCAATGTTTCTGTATCTACATCCAACTGCTCTTTACTGTCAGCAGTCAATACGAACGTGAGTACTGCAAACATCATCCTTTGATCTCTTGTTGTTAGATCATCAAGAAATTCCTTAGCTTCTTTTCTCTGTTGTTCCATATCATATGGGATAACAGCAGAAAAATTGTTGTTTGAATTTTGACGTCTTTGCCAGTTTGTAATGTTGGTTTCTACACCCAGCAATCGATTTTCTACCTCACGAACTGCTTCATCTGTAGGAACAGGGATAACATCAATGGACATCATCATATTGTGATTCATATCTGTTAAATCTGCTATCATACTGTCTTTGATATAGCTGGCATAGTCTTTCAAAAAAAGAACACGACCATAGCGTGCTCCCATCGTAAAATAATCTTTTCTAAATTCAAAACTGTCTGGACAAATATAATCCTTAAAATGATGTCCTCTTCTCATTAGTTCTTTTAGATCAAGATGAAAATTGACTTCTTCACCAGTACGATAAAAATCATGCAGAATCTGTAATCGTTCTACGGAGTTTAACATTCTACATTTTGAATCTAATCTAGCAAGATGCGTTGTCATATCTGTGGTAACCCAACGAAAGTAGGTTTTTGCATCATCATGATCCTTTTTAAATACAGAAACAGTAAGATACATTTCACGTATCATGCCATTGGTACCCAGTGCCTTATCCAATAACATATCATTGTATTCTTTACGGTAGATATCCAATCCATCTTCTTTAAAAGGCAGTAAGATCTCTTTTTCAAAATTATCCTTATTGAGCCTTCGCAATGAAATGGTAATCTTGGTTGTAGCTCCGCTGTCAAAGGCATTTAGCAATTCTGAGTACTCTAAAAACATTGCTTCCTTGTCCTCCTTGCTGGCGACAGCATAATTGATATCTGTAAATTTATAAGTGACTGAATATTTGTTTTTGCCTACTTTGAATATTCCATCTGTAAAGATCGTATCAATCGGTATAATTTGCTGGATCTTACGGGGTATTTTATACTTCTCTTTTTCTGCTTTGTTTAAACTTGATAATGTTTTTATCACGTTTCAATACCTCTCTTTCTTTATTATTGAAATAGGGCTGAAGAATATCCCAATATAGATTCTGATTCTCCATTTTGATTTCTCTTGGCATCAGTATCTCACATTTGATCCATGCCCATATGATCTGTTCCGCACTCATTCCGTTATAAGTGATGAAACCCAGTGCTGCAAAAGGGGCAACACCAATAATACATAGCCATGACAGTGTTTCCAAGCCAAAATAGGGTCTAAGAATAAAATATAAAATCACTGCCATCAGACATGCCAAAACTGAAAAAATGAATTGTCTTAGTGATAAACCAAAATAAATGGATTCTGTATAATTGCGAATCTCCTTGTTTACTTTTACTTCCAAATGAAAACCTCCTTATTAAAATTGCTTTATTTTATGAAAGAAACGAGGCATTCCACCTGCAAATGTTTATCCAGATGTAGAAGGAACACTTCGTTACATAGTTTCATAGAATTCTTATAATCCCATCATTTCCCGTACCACTCGATCACTCATCTTTACTGCTCCTACAAGCACAAGCATATTAAAAATCAATTCACCAACATAACTCCATACTTGTGTAACAGCTGCGGCATCTGGATCTACTGCTGGTGGTGATGCAGCAAACAGGGAAAAGATGATACAAGCCAGTACTACGATTGCACCTTCAAGGCACACTGCACAGTAGGACTTCATGAATGATTTCCCGACATTCTGTGTAGGTTCTCCAGCAAAGGTTGAAAGAGGGACAGGGGCAATCGCTGTATATAGATACAAACGAAAGAATCTGCCATAGACACTCATGATCATGATGAAACTCAAAATCGTAATGAATAATCCACCTATCAATGTGACTGCCCATAGTGGGATGGAGTCAAAGAAGCCAACATCCTCTATGGCAGTTACAATAGATTCTGGTAAAATGGTATCCGTTGCTCCACCAAAACCTCCTGCATTCATGATGGTAGATACGATACCTTGTACGATCTCAAACAAGGCAACCATAAGTTCCAGTCCGTAGGTGACAACACCTTTTGCCATGGCAAAGCGGATAAAAATCTTTAATGCATGTTCTGGCTTTTTGACTTCCGCAAAAGAACCACAGGTTTTTACAACACCAATGACGAAGAATAGAACCAGCAAAGCCAGTCCTATCGCCATCAGGGCACCATTGATCTGTTGGATAACATCCCAGATACCTCCGCCTTTGAAATCTTTGGGAGATTGCGTGATAATTGCCCATATCTCTGCCAGTTTTTCATTCCAGGTATCTAAAGCATTTTGCAGGTTTTGAACAATCCAATTATCGCTATCCATTAGCCAACGATTAGATTAAGAATTTCTTTTGCAAATGTGATTACTACGCCACCTGCTAGCGTCATAAAACCATTTGCTCTTTGACTTGGATCATGTGATTTTAAACTTAAACCAATTTGAACGATACCAAAGCCTAATAGAATCATCCCCACAGCTCTAATCAACCCAAAGATGAAATCGGATAGATTATTGACAACCTGTAAAGGATCTCCTTCAGCATGAACAGGTACCAATCCAACAGTAAATAGTGATACGAATACAATATATACTACAAATAAGAGCTTCCCTCTACGGGAAAGCGTCTGTTTTTCTTTTTTCATTTTCATTCCTCCTAGTTTTTGATAAGATAGAAGTGTAGAAAGTGGATAGCCTAATTCATTTGTCTACACTCAGTAGATATAAGAATTGCCGTTCTATACCTCTTGCTCACATTGCCGTGTGAGCTTTTTTATTCTTCAGACAGAAATATATATTCCTCTTCAGTTGATAATTCTGTTGCATTTGTTAGATCACTTGTTAAAGTGATTGTTGCCATTGCATGGTGGATATCGCCATGATGATATTCTAGTTTAGAATCACCACTATCTGGCGTCATGAAAACATTTGGGTGTTTCATGATGTCATATTTTTTATCCATAATAGGGCGTTCCCCGCGAATAAAGAGAATTGCCAATTCATTATCCAACATTCGTACTTCATCAGGTGTTAATAGTTCACGTCCTGAATTTTGATAATTAGTTGAATAATTTCCACTATGACCTGTACTTTTTCCATAGGTATTGGTATCAATCGTACTTTTACCAAGCAGTTCTGACACGTACTTATGCGTACTTTGCTCATTACCACCCAGATATAGAAATTCATCACAGTTACCTACGATGCTTTCCCACTGCTTTTCAAATAAGGCTTTTAACTGTGCAAGATTCTGTAAGATAATAGACACTGATACTTCTCGGCTACGCATGACGGATAAGATTTTGTCAAAGTCATCTGGCAAACTGACGTTCGCAAATTCGTCCATCAAAAAGTGAACATGAACAGGTAATCTTCCACCATACTTATGGTCTGCAAGCCAGAACAACTGCTGGAATAATTGCGTATACAAGATTGAAATCAGAAAGTTAAAAGAAGTGTCATTGTCTGGAATAATGGCAAACAATGCAACTTTCTTTTCTCCTATACTGCTCATATCCAAATCATCTGTCTGTGTTAGTTTTGATAAGGATTCAAGATTGAACTTTTCTAGTCTTGCGACTAGTGTAATTTGGATAGATTTTAATGTTTTAGCAGAACCCGAATGATAATCACGATAGTACTTTACTGCAATGTGATTGGGATCTCGCATTTCCAGACGATTGAATAATTCATCTAATGGGGATTGGTAATAATCATCATCCTCATGGACATCACCAGCACGTAACATTTCCATAACCATAGGAAAATTTTGTTCTTCTTCTGGTGCTTCATATCTTAAATAAAAGATAAGTGACAGTAACAGCATGGAAGCAGCTGTGTCCCAAAATGGATCTTGTGACTGTGCTCCTTTTGGGGGTGTTGCTTTAAAGAGATTTGTGACAAGCTTTTGCACATCATTATCCGAATGCAAATAGGAAAAGGGGTTATAACAAAAGGATTGATCCATATTGATGAGGTCTAACACTCGTACTTCATATCCTTGTTCAAGCAGCATATGACCACAATCTCGTGTGAGTTCTCCTTTTGGGTCAAGAACCACAAAACTGGTGTTTGCCTGTAAAAGATTAGGCTTAGCGAAGAACCTTGTTTTTCCAGCACCAGAACCACCGCAGATTAGGGTTAAAACATTTCTGCGATGCTTTCGTCCGTTATAACTGATACGAACATTCTGTGTGAGAATCTTATCTTCGATTGGATTTTTACTTGCATACTTCTTATTTACTGTCTGAATAGAACCCCATTTGGCACTACCATGTTCTTCGCCACGTCGATAGTTTTTCTTTGTGGCATCATAGATCCCAATGCCAGCAACATAAATACACAGAAAAAGGAGAATAGTTTTCAGGCTATTCTCCATCCATTCAATCTTTAATGGGTTATTCAATGCTTCAGTCATTTCTGCAAGGTGATCAAAGATACCACCTTGCATAAGATAGGGAGACAATAACAACGCAATCCATATCACTGGAATACTTCCCAGTACATATAGGAACAGATAAGTTTGTTTGTCGTTACCGTTCATTGCGTTCACCCTTACGCTTTTCCTGAGCATTGATAACCTTGAGGAGTACGTTATCGATCATTTCTGTTTCATGACCTTGATTTAATAAATCATTACGTTTTTCATTAAGGGTATTCAAAATCAATCCATAATCATATTTATCCAATCTTAAGGTGTATATTACTTCTTTCATACACTGATCCACTTATCTTTCGTATGATTTTTCTTTAGGGGCTTTGCTTTTTTCTAAAGCAGGCTCCATACGATTTGATATCTCTACTGCTACTGCTTTGATGTTCATCAATTCCTTCTTGATATCCTGAGGTTCCTTGCTACTGCTCTGTGGAGTAACATCAATCTCATAACCATCGGTAGGAACACCATACTGCTTGCATAACAGATATGATGCTGCATAGGCATACAGATGACATTCATTACGATCATAAGATGGATTGTCTTGTGCCATGATAGCATGAGCCATCTCCATAGATGTCAATTGGAACACTTTGTTTCCATCATCTAGTTCATTTCGCATATAGATTTTATCACTGTTAGGATCATACATGACTGCATAGCCTTCAGGCATTTGCTCTGCTGGTAATGATTTGAACTGTGCTGGTGAATTGCTTGCCAATGCCATACATAACGTATTGATATCATACAACGTACCAGATTCTTTATGACGTCCATTCTTAGTCTGTGAAATATCATAGACTTTTTTTGCATTGTAATACGTGCCAACAGAACCATCTTCACGTCTGTATTCATCTCCTGGTTCCAAGATCAATAATGGTTTATTGAATTCCTGATTTTTGATATAAACGTTCTGTTCTCTCCAATAACGCAGTTCACCAACCTTTGTGGCTGCTGGCATCTGTTCTGCCAGCAACAATACATTATTGACAGAGTAGCGGGGGAAAGTACCCTGCATATCAAGATACTGTTTGAAATAGGCTGGATCATCCGCAATCTTCAATGCCATCTCATCAGCCATCTGATAGCATTTCTGACGATTTTCTTTACTTTCAGCAACAAAAGCATCGATATCTTCTTTCGTACGCTCATTCTTTACAGGGGTTGTTCCTGTGAACATTTCATTGAAATTACTCATGGTTGTTTACCTCTCTTTTCTTTTTGATTTCTTCTGTTTTGGTTGTTTATGGTTGATAGCTTTTGTATTCTTATTTTTTGATTTGTCATCCTTAACAACTTCAGCCGATTTCTTAGCCTGTTCTGCCTTGATATCAGATAATTCTTTTCTTACGCTTGGTTTAGGTAGTTTAATAGGTTCCCCTTCGGCTGGCTTTGAGATAGGCTCGGACGGACGGGAGTTTGTCGTCTTCGCCACTTTGGGGTTTGATGCGTTCTCATCTTTTTGAAGTGGTTTAGAAAACATCTGTTCCATAACTTTCTCATTTTCTGATTTCTCAGGATGTTCCAGATTTGGCTCACTTTTCTGCTTCTTAGCCTCTCTGGTTTTTTCAATGTCTGATTTGATCTGCGCAGACTGGCTGACATCTGCAAATTTAAAGCGGTCTACGATACGATCAACGCGGCTGATATCTTCCTGTTTGACCATGATATCCACCATTCCATCATCTGTACCTTTGGCATTTCTGACTGCACAATACAAGATTCCATAACGCTTTGCTTCCTGTTTGAATTGATCGTAATCATCCACCTTGACAGTGAAAATCGTAAGCGGTCTTCCTGTCTTAATCAGATTTTCCAGACGGGTACGTCCTTTACTTTTTTTGTTGTCCTTAAGAATAGCAACCAGCAATGTGGCAACTTCTTTCGCCGCAACTCCTGTAATCTTTAAAGCAACCTCTGCGCCATTTAGGCTCATCCTAATGACTTGATCTGCTGCTTCGCCTCCTGTGTTCATTTAGTGATTCCTCCTTTCTTTCATCTTCATGAACAATTTTGAATTTCTCTTTAATAACTTCTGATCTCTTAGCGATATTATCGCAAAGTACCACCTCCTTTCGTAAATCTCCAATCTCATTTGTCAAACTGGTAATTTCAGTTTTGATCTTTTCCTTTTCCTCATCGTCATGTACATTGCGCAATTTATATCGCAAGTGCTTTCTTTTATCGACTAGGGAAGCCATCCTGTCTTTCTGTTTGGACTGGTATGAAAAAAGCTGTTGAGAAGTGTCAATCTTGTGGACACACAACAGCCTTGTTTCTTTGTTGATACTATCAAATTTAGCGAAATCTTCCTTGAATAGAAAATGAAGTCTGGCTTCAGAGATTGGTTTTTCTTTTGGCAATATTCCCAGTTTAAAGCAGTAGCGGATATATAACGCACGCAGTCCTATAAACCTGCGTTGACGACTTAAGGAGCCATGCAGACGCAATACCATTGTTTTCTGTTGAAGCCGAGGAATACTTTGTGGTCGGCAACCGTTTGCCAGTATTCTTTTACAGATGGCTTCATAAGTGTATTTGTCACCAAGATTGCGGGCAAGTTTGATACCACGTTGCTTACCTTGTGGACGTACAGTAATATCCTTTCCTTGTTTGATCGTATAACCTTTCTGTCTGAGCAGGTAAAAGAATTGTTTGTCCGTCATGGACTGTCTGATAACTTCATCCACATCATTCTTGATGATTCCTCGCCATGTAGGACGACCTTCTTGATCTGCTTTCCATTCTCCATAATGTTTTGCCTTACCTCGTTTGGGGTTTTCAATAACAGACAATCCAAACTCTTTGCATATACGATCTGAAGTCTTACGCAATAACATATATGTTTTGGTACAGTCGTTATAACGCAAGCCATCTTTAAATGAAACAGAGTTTAATACAAAGTGATTATGAATATGATTTTCTTTATCCAGATGGGTTGCCACAATGACCTGAAAACGTTCACCCCATAATTCATTTGCCAGTTTGATACCAATCTCATGAGCGAGTTCAGGCGTAACTTCATTCGGGGCAAACGACTGATACCCATGAAAGGCAACAGTGCCATCTTCTTTTCCATAACGTTTTTTAACAGCCATCATTTCTGTTCTAGCAGTATTGATTGAACAATTTACTCCTGTAACAAATTGTTGTTTCAGTTCCTCTGATTTTGTCGCATCTTCTCGCATCGCATATCCAATGACATCTCCAAGTGCTTCTGTATTCTGTTCATTCATATCATGCTTTTCGTAATATTTGGGATTTTTTGTTTTGTCTGGATTTTCCACATAGATAACTATTTTGCCTAACCAACCTTTTACATCCCAGATAGATGTTGTTGCCATTTACGGATTGATTGGCTTTGGCAGAATCACTGCTTTGGTGATATCTGCCACTGCTTTTTCAAATTCTTTTATAGCTCGATCATATTGCTGGACATCAATAACATTTAATTGATGAGCCTTACGTGCTATCTGATTTAGGTTATTTCCAATGGAATGTAGTTCTTTCATCATGGCATAGTAATCTGCTGGGGGAGATTCTACTGGTACAACACCATTGATCAAATGACGAATATAGGCTTCCTGTGACAAGCCTGATTTCTTTACCAGATTTTTTAGATGTTGTTGTTCTTTTTTGTTTAAACGGGTTATCACCTGAATGTTTCGCTTTCTCATTTACATACCTCCAATTCTTAACATTCACTTTTCTTGACTTCAATGATTTCAATACCAGAATCTCTGACTGCATCTAAAAGGCTCATCAATAAGATGAGCCAATATAACATGCATACATATAGGACTACTGTTGACCATATACTATTCATTTCACACTTCCTTTCATAAAAAAGCCACTTAGTAATGTTTTTTACCAAGTGACTATGTATTGTTAGATATTTTTTTAAATTTCACTTTTGAATTTGGTTCCATAAGATAGGAACTGAATCCATTTTTACCTAAAATTTTCAAAATATTCTTTTCTAATTTTAATCTATCTATATTATCTAAATAATATATAACAATTTCTGTTCTATTACTTTCAAAAAATGGTTTCAGTATATCTCTATCTGTTGGATCAAGTGAGTGACCATATATAATAACCTTGTTTTTTTCTGAATTAGGGCAAATATCATTATCATTTATCCAATCAAGATATTTATTATCAGTAGTGAATTTATATCTCTGAAAAAACTTAAAAAACTCTAAAAATTCTTCATGAATATTCTCATCATAATAATCACTTCCAACCCCCATAACGATACCTTTTTCTATATTCTTACTTACTTTACCATGCACATAGCAAATATTTTCTTCGTTCAAATTCCCATTGTATAGTTTCATAAATGTATCAGTA
>ERZ791765.1557-NODE-1557-length-12956-cov-42.404387_pt1 | contig 12956 bp, 8 predicted proteins | sample MGYA00509949_ERZ791765 | MGnify/ENA primary metagenome ERZ791765 (study PRJEB30046, sample SAMN00791980) | human gut metagenome | study: EMG produced TPA metagenomics assembly of the A metagenome-wide association study of gut microbiota in type 2...
CGGTCGACCAGATCGAGAAGATGGGCATCGACAAGTTCAACGACGCCTGCCGCGCATCCGTGCTGAAGTACACGCACGAATGGCAGGACTACGTGCATCGTCAGGCCCGCTGGGTCGACTTCGAGCACGGCTACAAGACCCTGAACATTCCGTACATGGAGTCGGTGATGTGGGCCTTCAAGCAGCTCTACGACAAGGGCCTGGCCTATCAGGGCTACCGCGTGCTGCCGTACTGCCCGAAGGATCAGACGCCGCTTTCCGCGCACGAGCTGCGTATGGATGCCGACGTGTACCAGGATCGTCAGGACACCACCGTGTCCGTGGCCGTCAAGATGCGTGATGAGGAAGATGCCTACGCCGTCTTCTGGACCACTACGCCGTGGACCGTGCCCACCAACTTCGCCATCGTGGTCGGCGCCGACATCGATTATGTCGAGGTGCGTCCGACCGAAGGCAAGTTCGCCGGCAAGAAGTTCTACTTCGGCAAGCCGCTACTTGAGCACTACACCAAGGAACTCGGCGAGAACTACGAGGTTGTGCGCGAGCTCAAGGGCTCTGAGCTGGCTGGTCGTCGCTACTACCCGGTCTTCCCGTACTTCGCGGGGGGGAAGGCCGAGACCGAAGGCAACGTGCCCGGTCCGAACGGCTACACGATCTTCACCGCCGACTACGTCGACACCGTCGAAGGTACCGGTCTGGTTCACCAGGCTCCCTACGGTGAGGACGATATGAACACGCTGAACGCGCACGGGGTCAAGAGCACTGATGTGCTCGACGCCGGCTGCCGCTTCACCTCCCAGTGCCCGGAATACGAGGGCATGTACGTGTTCGACGCGAACCTGCCGATCCTGCGCAACCTGCGCGCCGGCGACGGCCCGCTCGCCGAGATTCCCGAAGACCAGCGCGCGATCCTCTTCCAGGAGAAGAGCTACGTGCACTCCTACCCGCACTGCTGGCGCTGCGCCACTCCGCTGATCTACAAGCCGGTTTCCTCCTGGTTCGTGTCCGTGACCAAGATCAAGCCGCGCCTGCTGGAGCTCAACCAGCAGATCAACTGGATTCCGGAGAACGTGAAGGGCGGCCAATTCGGCAAGTGGCTTGCCAACGCGCGTGATTGGTCAATCTCCCGCAACCGTTTCTGGGGTTCCCCGATTCCGGTGTGGGTGTCCGATGACCCGAAGTACCCTCGTGTGGACGTGTACGGTTCGCTTGAGGAACTCAAGGCCGACTTCGGCGACTACCCGCGCGACAAAGACGGCAACGTCAACATGCACCGTCCGTGGATCGACAACCTGACGCGCGTGAACCCGGATGATCCGACCGGCAAATCGCACATGCACCGTATCTCTGATGTGCTCGATTGCTGGTTCGAGTCCGGTTCCATGTCGTTCGCGCAGTTCCACTACCCGTTCGAGAACAAGGAGAAGTTCGAACAGCACTTCCCGGCCGACTACATCGTGGAATACATCGGCCAGACTCGTGGCTGGTTCTACCTGCTGCACGTCATGGCGACCGCCCTGTTCGACCGACCGGCGTTCAAGAACGTGATCTGCCACGGCATCGTGCTCGGCTCCGACGGCCAGAAGATGTCTAAGCACTTGCGCAACTATCCGGACGTGAACGGCGTGTTTGACAAGTACGGTTCCGACGCCATGCGCTGGTTCCTTATGTCTTCGCCGATTCTGCGCGGCGGCAACCTGATCGTCACCGCCGAAGGCATTCGCGACACCGTGCGTCAGGTTATGCTGCCGGTGTGGAGCTCCTACTACTTCTTCACGCTGTACGCCAACGCGGCCAACGGCGGGGCCGGATTCGACGCCCGCCAGCTGCGTGCCGACGAGGTCACTGGCCTGCCGCAGATGGATCGCTATCTGCTGGCCCGCACCCGCCGCCTGGTGGAGCGTGTGGAGAAGTCGCTGAACGAGTTCGCGATTTCCGACGCCTGCGATGCGGTCTCCGACTTCATCGACGTGCTCACCAACTGGTACATCCGCAACACCCGTGACCGCTTCTGGAACGAGGATGCGAACGCGTTCAACACGTTGTACACCGTGCTTGAGGCGTTCATGCGTGTGCTTGCTCCGCTTGCTCCGATGGAAGCCGAGTCCGTGTGGCGTGGCCTGACCGGTGGCGAGTCCGTGCATCTGGCCGACTGGCCGTATGTGGTGGACGAGAAGACCGGTGCGGATACCGAACTTGGTCGCGTGCTGGTTGACGATCCGGCTTTGGTCGCCGCGATGGAGAAGGTCCGCGAGGTCGTTTCCGGCACTCTGTCCCTGCGCAAGTCCGCCAAGATCCGCGTGCGTCAGCCGCTCGCCAAGCTCACTGTGGTGGCTGAGGATGTGAATGCCGTCAAGGCCTACGACGAGTTGCTGAAGTCCGAGCTCAACGTCAAGGATATCGAATTCTGCACGATGGAGGACGCTGGTTCCCAGGGTCTGAAGATCGTGCACGAGCTGCGCGTGAACGCTCGCGCTGCCGGCCCGCGTCTGGGCAAGCAGGTGCAGTTCGCCATCAAGGCATCCAAGTCTGGCGACTGGAGCGTAAACGCTTCCGGCGCTCCGGTGGTTTCCACGCCGTCCGGCGATTTTGAGCTCGTCGAGGGCGAGTACGAGCTCATCAACCGTGTGGAGGAGGAGAATGCCGCCGAGGCCGCTGCTTCGGTGTCCGCCGCTCTGCCGACCGGTGGCTTCGTGATTCTCGACACCGCTCTGGATGACGACCTGCTGGCTGAAGGCTACGCCCGCGACGCCATCCGCGCCGTGCAGGACGCCCGCAAGGCCGCCGATCTGGACATCGCCGATCGCATCTCCCTGGTGCTGACCGTTCCGGCCGCCGATGTGGCCAAGGTCGAGCAGTTCAAGGATCTGATCGCCCACGAGACGCTGGCTACCTCCTTCGAAGTGAAGGAAGGCGCCGAGCTGGGTGTGGAGGTCGCCAAGGCGTGAGATCGCTGAATTGAGTTTGCTGAGTTGTCAATATTGAACGTTGTGGACAGCCCAGTAAACTCGATACGCCAATTGATATGAGCTTGTCGTTGTGGTTGGGATTGTGTGGATTCCAGCCACAACGACAAGTTTTTTGTGTCTTCGCCAGTTTGTGTGGTGGGAAAGCCCCGGCGTCCGTTGCCGGGGCTTTTTCGTGTGCGGGTATGGAAGGGGCGTTCTCCTGTTAGGTTTGTTTCCGCCAAGAAATAGAACCGAGGAACAGAGGAACGCCTGTGCCCACCATATCAGCCGGCGCGCTCAAGCGCATGCCGGGCCTGCCCGCGAACGTCGTGGCCGGCGTGCCGCGCGTCGAGAAGGACCCGCGCGGAGGGGACGTCGTCATCGTCCCGGTGCGCCCGTACGCGAGGGACATGGACCGGTGCGCCAGATGTGGGGAGCGTGGCCGGCCGTACGACCGGCTGGGCGTGCGCCGCTGGCGGCATCTCGACATCGGCTGCGCCAGGCTCCTGCTGGAGCACGCGCCCCGGAGGGTCGATTGCGCGGAGCACGGGGTGGACCGTCGCGATGGTGCCGTGGCGAGACGCAAGAGCGCGTACACGCGTGACTTCGGGCGGCAGGTCGCATGGCTGAGCGTGCACGCGCCCAGGAGCGCCGTGTCGGCGCTGATGTGCGTCGACTGGAAGAGCGTGGGCCCGATCTGCAGACGCGTCCCTCTCGGGCATCGAGGAGTTCTCGAGGCTCGGCGAGAAGATCGACCGCCGCCGCTTCGACATCCTGCGCACCATCCGGTCCGGACTATCCAACGCTCGCCTGGAGGCCGTCAACAACAAGATCAAGACCACCATCAAGATGGGCTACGGCTACAGGAACCTCGGCAACCTCATCGCCCTGGTCATGCTCAAATGCGGCGGCCTCAACCTCCAACTCCCCGGACGCCAATAACCCGTAAGCCAGACCAGCGACCCACACCCACACAAACACCCGAAGAGCCGTTTTTTCGTATGCACTCCGTGATGCCAGCTGTGCTATTTAGGATGCCCGGAAAGACGCCAATCTTGACTTTGTCGAACAATGCACATCGACACGCCGATCGAATATGGTTTTTACTATCTACTTCATTGAAGATATGATTCCTTCTAGGTGAGCAGGCCGGACAAGTCGTACTCACCTAGAGACCAGAAATACTGGCCTTTGTTTCACAGGAAAGGTGCAGGTGATGAAGATGAAACTAATCGCCATCATTGTCATTCTCATCCTCCCGATCCAGGAGTATGAGTCTTTCTTCGCTATTAGAGGGTAGCAGATGAATGATGTTATGCCAGTTGCGACACCATTCACCTGATATCCTGCAGGGCGCACCATCAGCTGCCCGTGTCGTCTCAGCAAGGCGTGGATTGAAAAAATGATGCAGATAGTATAGGTATCTCAAAAATGCGTCGTCTGTGCCTCCGGTTCAAAGCGGGGACACAGACGACGCAATCCATATTCCATGGCTTTTTCAGCACTGGACCTCTAATTTTCAGCATAATTACGTCGCGTTCGGTAAAAATTTACCGCACATAAAAGATCCGGCGATAATGGGGGGCACGCAGATGTTTCAATTATTCAGAAAGGGTGCGCAATGGGGCATGCATTGATGCCTAAGGATTTATTATTAGCGCGTAAAGATGATGACGGCAATACGCAGACGCTGTATGACCATTTGCACAACACAGCGAAACTGGCAGCGGGCTTTGAAAAAAGAAGTTCTGTTACGGCGTTTGCCGCAGGATTGCTGCACGATTCCGGCAAAGCTACGGATGACTTCAAACGATATCTGCTGACCGGCAACCGCAAGCGAGGGGAAGTCGTTCATGCCAAGCAAGGCGCGTTCATTGTTGATAATTGTGCTGCCGATTTTCCATCATCAGCAGCCAGCATGATAACCGCAGAAGTACTTGAGCTGGCAATCGCTAATCATCATGGTCATCTGCCGGATTGCCTAGACGCTTGTGGAGGAACTGCTTACTTTAGGAAGTTGACAGGCGAGAACAAAAAAGCCGAGCAGTACCACTATCAAGAAGTACTGAGCCATGTTTCTTCCTTAAACCTAGATATAAACACCAATTTCGCCAACAGTGTCGCTGAGACCAATAGACTGCTAGAAACAGTCGATTCCTGTGGTATTTCACCGCGCAACACGAGGAATTCTCGCAGCTTCTTCTTGGGCCTGTATGCAAAATACATCTATTCGCGGCTCGTAGATGCGGATCGAGTCGATGCGGCAAACTTCACGGCTCATCAACCATATACTTCGCAGACTCCCAATTGGGAAGAACTGACTCGTCGACTAGAAAATGCGATCAGTGGTTTTGATACATCGTCGAAGATCAGCAAAATCAGGATGCGCATCTCTGAAGATTGTCTTGCAGCCAGCACACGCGATACAGGAATATACCGTTTAGGTGTGCCCACGGGCGGTGGAAAAACTTTGGCCTCTCTACGTTTTGCGCTCCATCATGCCCAGGAAACAGGAAAACACCATATCATTTACATCACCCCTTATTTGTCAATTACAGAGCAAACCGTGCAGGTATTTCGCAATGTCCTCGATCTCGACAAAGACGACGAGATTTTTCTCGAGCATTATTCGAGCGTGGTTCCGGATAAAGATGACGAAAAGGAGCAGCAACGACGTCTCGCTGCAGAGCGATGGGATAAGCCTATCATCGTGACTACGATGGTGCAGTTCCTGGAAACTGTGATGTCTGCGAAAGCAACAAAACTACGCAAGTTCCACAACTTGGCTGATAGCGTTATCGTCTTTGATGAAGTACAGGCACTGCCCACCAATACCATTAACGTGTTCAACGAAGTCGTGAGTTTCCTCTCCAAGATTCTGGGTTCCACGATTTTGCTCTGTTCGGCCACTCAGCCACTTTTGGAACAAACCGACCGCAGAAATCTGTTGCTTTCAGATGAGCCTGATCTAATTGATCCCGACAATGATTATGCCGAGCAACTTCGTCGGACCAATATTGTCGCTTCATCGCAGGGTCTGACCCTCGATGATTTTGCAGCAGAAATTTATAGCAAAGCGTTGGATAACGGTAACTGTTTGGCTGTGGTTAATCTAAAAGGCGAAGCCAAACAGCTATATCAACTCGTCAAGGAACTAGACGTTGACCACCGGTTTACATTGGTGCATCTGAGTACTGCGATGTGCGGTGCACATCGCAAAAACCAACTTGCCGTGCTGAAGAAATGCCTGCCGAAAAAAACTGGAGATTCGGGCCAACCAGTGATTTGTATCAGTACTCAGCTCATTGAAGCCGGCGTGGACATTTCGTTCTCTTGTGTTATTCGTGCAATGGCGGGACTCGACAGTATCTTGCAAGCAGCGGGTCGCTGCAATCGCAATGGCGAATCGCAGATGCCGAGAAACGTTTATGTATATCCCATTAAGGATGAGTCAGGACTGAGGTATCTTCCTGAAATCCAATTAGGGAAAGAGATCACGGACCAACTCATCCATGATTATCCGGAACAAGACTTGCTCTCTGCATTTATGATCGAAGAATATTACCGCGCTTACCTTATCCGGTATCCAAAATTAGTGGACTCCAAATCACGGAACATTGGAACCATGGATTACTCAATTCTCGGAGGCGAAGAAACAGTATACGACCTATTGTCGTTCAACCGTCGCCGTCGCGGGTTGTACTGTAACCGCGTCGGAGAGCAATACCCATACGCATTTGCCCAGGCTTTCCAGACTGTGGGAGATAGCTTCCATGTCATTCCCGGAGGTACCACGGATGTTGTGGTACATTATGGACAGGCGATGGAGCTGATTGACCAACTTAGTGGTGAGGGGGATTTTGCATCCAAGATTAAGATACTGCGCTCATTGCAGGAGTATACGGTTTCTCTCTTCGATTACGAATTCAAGGCACTTGACAAGTCGAAATCGATTGGCGAAGCGAATGGAGATTTCGGCATATTAGTGCTCAACGAAGAAAACTACAGTCAAGACTTCGGATTCCTCTTGAAAGCGGAAATGCCGCTTTTGATGAAGTAGGTGATTATGGAAAAGCATCGCAACTCGATTGAATATGTGATATATGGCGACTACGCCTTGTTCTCAGAAGTTGCCACCCGCACGGGCGGAGAAAAAAACTCATATCAGATTCCAACGTATCAAGCCCTGAAGGGTATTACTGAGAGCATCTATTGGAAACCAACAATCGTGTGGGTCATTGACGCAGTACGCGTGATGAACAAGATTCAGACCGAAGGCAAAGGTATCCGGCCAATCAAGATGAGTGGCGGGAATGATCTGTCGTATTACACCTATTTGAAGAAAGTCAAGTATCAAGTACTTGCTCATTTTGAGTGGAATGAGCAACGCGAAGACTTGCGTGTAGACCGCAACGAGAACAAACACCACAATATCGCCAAGAGATCAGTCAATCTTGGAGGACGAAGAGACATTTTCCTCGGCACCAGAGAGTGCCAAGGATATGTGGAACCATGCGAGTTCGGTTCTGGCGAAGGATTCTACGACGGTTATGGTGATTGGCAGTTCGGCTTTGAGTTTCATAGTTTTATTTATCCAGATGAAAACCCGGAACATGACTTTATCGCCCAGTTCTGGCGTCCAATAATGCACGATGGCATCATTCAGTTTGAACGCCCCGATTCCACACAATTAGATCAACGCATTATCCGGCGCAATCAGCATGTCAAAGATTTTATTGAGGGTCGCAATTTTAGCATGGCGGAGGAGTAGACATGAGTTTATGGTCCAGTCTGCTGCAGACGTATGATGCAGTGAACAGTTCAGCAGGAATCACGCCTCTCAATGAAGACGTGAATAAAACCTTGTTGCCTCTTTATCACACTACGTTGAAGACTCAGCTACAGGTCACACTTGATGAAAACGGATACCCCACTATCAAGCGAGATAATGCCGATATTGAAATTATCGCCCCTTGTACTGAGCAATCCATGGGGCGCTCCGGAACGGTGCTGCCTCCGCACCCGTTATTCGATCAGTTGCAATACATCGACACCAATTATGACCCGGTCAAGCATGAATCATATCTCAGCCAGCTTGCCAGTTGGAAAGGTGATAATGCGAAGTTGAATGCTATTTACCAATATCTTTCGCAGCATAGCGTAATCGAAGAAGCTCGAGCACAAGGTATTGGAATCGATCCCAAGAAAGATAGTAAAATCGGAGTCCGCTTTGCGGTACATGTTCGCCATGGTGATTATGAACCGAATGTTTGGGCGGATCATGCAATACGGGATTTGTGGATAGCCCATGAGGAGCAGGTGCGGCACGGTGCCAGTCTTGGAACTGATCTGTTCGGCGAGACACTGTACAAGCCTTCCACTAACTTCCCAAAGAAGATTGTCAATGTAAACGGTAACGCCAAATTGATATCCGCCAATGACAACACGAATTTCACTTTCCGTGGGCGTTTCGCTAATCGCGATGAAGCACTGAGTATTGATACCCTGACTTCACAGAAAATCCATACAACGCTGCGCTGGCTTGCAGCCAATAATGGCACGCTTACCGGTAGTCAGGATATTGTGATTTGGGCAATTGACGGCCATCCGACGGACAATGTTTTTGATCCCACTGGAAATTCCCGCGATGTGGCCGAACAGGTCGATGACCGTACTGATTCTGAAAAACTTATAGACGCAAACGTTCAAACTTACGCGAATTATGCAAAGCAATTCGGTAAATTGTTGCGAGGTTATGGCAACGAAAAAGTACTGCAACAAATGCAGCAACATAGCAGACGAATAGTCGTGACTATCTTCGATGCCGCCACTTCGGGGCGTCTTAGCGTTACCTTCTACCGTGAATTATCCCAAAACGAGTACATTGAAAGCGTTCTTCAATGGCACGAAGATGCTGCGTGGTACCTCACTTGTTTTGATAACAAAAACAGCGCATCTACCGATGACGAGGCTCCGCGCGGGTCCAAGAAGTCTTCCGATAAGCCGAAGCCAATTCCATACATCGGCGCGCCGTCATTCGCGGATATTATCAACTGTGTGTACAGCACTGACGATCACAGCAGTGATAGTTACAGACGCTTTGCCAAATATGTAAAAAAACAACTCGTAGAGTGCATGTTCAGCAACGCTGGCCTTCCTGCATCGCTCCTGCAGCCGGCTTTCCACAAGGTTATCCGGCCATTGTCCTATGACAGTTTATCTGTCTGGCAGCACGATTTCGAAGTCGCCTGCAGTATGTGGAAAAAGTACTACATCGATCAAGATAAAAGACTTCCCCTAAATGAAAGGAACAACATCACCATGGATTTAGACGAGAAGCGAACGGACCGAGATTATTTATTCGGCCAGTTGCTGGCGCTCGCTGACAATTACGAATACAGAGTTTTATTAAGGCAGAGCGGTGGAAGGACACCGGACCGCACCACTAATGCCGTAAAACTGATGAATAATTTCGTAGCCAAACCATCGACCACGTGGCTGACATTACGGCAGCAACTGAATCCATATATCATCTCCTCCACCAATGGGATGTTCTTCCAGAACGAAGTTGACGAGGTCATGAGCAAGTTCAAAGAAGGAGACTTCGAAAGCAATAAGCCATTGTCATCACTATTCTTGCTCGGTTATTCCCACAAACGCAGACAGCTTATCCAGAGGGCCGATGCCGCCAAGCAACTCAAAGAACAGAACATTGAAAATAAAGGAGAATGAATCATGACTAGCTTGCAGCACAAAATTGATTTCGTACTGACGTTCGCTGTTGAAAATGCCAACCCTAACGGCGATCCGCTGAATGGAAACCGTCCACGTACCACTGCTGAAGGCTTGGGTGAAATATCGGATGTGGCAGAAAAGCGCAAGATCCGCAATCGCCTACAAGACGCAGGCGAGCGAATCTTTGTACAGTCCACAGACCGTACTGATGATGGAGAAAAATCTCTGTCAGATCGTTGGAAAGCTTTTACCAAGACCCTAAGCAAGGAAGACCAGAAGGACCGAGAAGCTCTATCCTACAGAGCTTGCGAACAGTGGATTGATGTCCGCTCCTTTGGACAAGTGTTTGCGTTCAAAGGAAAGGAAAAGGAAGGCGATGCTTCCGTCTCCATTCCAGTGCGCGGTCCGTTCACCATACAATCTGCATTCTCTCTTGAACCCATCGCTATTGACGACGTACAAATCACCAAGTCAGTGAATGGCGAAACTACAGACACGAATAAGAAATCCTCCGACACCATGGGTATGAAGCACCGTGTCTCCGGACGTGCTGTATATGTGACCCATGGCAGTATCAGCCCTCAATTGGCAGAAAAGACTGGTTTCACTGAGAAAGACGCAGAGAAAATCAAAGAAGCTTTGCTGACTCTGTTTGAGAATGACGAAAGTTCAGCACGACCTGCAGGCTCCATGGAAGTGGTGAATCTGGCGTGGTTTACGCACAACAGCAAAGCGGGCCAATATTCGTCAGCGAAGGTCCACCGTACTGCCAAGGTTGATGAAGAAGGTGTCATCACCGTGGATACCACGCATATTCCCGGTCTCCATTATGAAGTACTCGAAGGTCGCTGAATCAATCCCGTCAGTATTGTCGGCATAAAGGAGCAACTGTGAAAGAGCCAACAGATTATCCAGAGGACGATTGGCTGGCTCTTTCCGGCCTCCAACATTTCGCGTTTTGCAGGCGGCAGTGGGCTCTGATTCATATCGAGCAGCAGTGGCAGGACAACTATCTCACTACTGCGGGCTCCCTCGAACACGATCGAGCGCATGATTACAGCGAATCGGAAACAAGGGGCGATCTGCTGATCATGCGTGATCTCCGTGTGTTCTCACGACGATTGGGCATTACCGGAGCATGCGATGTGGTCGAGTTCCGTCAATCGGATGAAGGCGTGCCATTGCATGGGCGAGCCGGTACTTGGCTGCCGTATCCTGTGGAATACAAGCATGGTGTTCCAAAGCAGGTGGATGCGGATCGTCTTCAACTTTGTGCGGAAGCCATGTGTTTGGAAGAAATGCTGGCTTGCTCGATTCCGGAAGGTAGCTTGTTCTATCAGCAGACTAAACGACGGGAGCGGGTGCAATTTGATGAGTCGTTGCGTGGACAGATCGTCGCAATGACAAGTGAAATGCATGATCTGTTTAGGCGTGGGCACACGCCGAAAGTCAGACCCTCAAAGGCTTGCAGGGCCTGTTCTTTGAGTGATATATGCTTGCCGAAGATTGCTAAAACACGCTCAGCGCAGCAATTCATTGAGGAATCCGTGCAGGCGGGAGTAGAGGGGGTGGCGGGTTGAAATGAGACAGCTACTTAATACGTTGTATGTCACCAGCGAGGACGTATATCTGTCGCTAAAGAACGATAATGTCATCGTTCAGCAAGGTGATAACACACTTGGCCGGATTCCGTTGCGCTCGTTGGAGAGCATCATAAGCTTCTCGTACAAGGGCGCATCGCCGGCCCTGATGGGAAAATGTTCGGAACTTGGCGTGGGGCTCTCGTTCTTTTCTCCACGAGGATGGTACTACTGTTCTATTCTCGGCGAGAAGAATCGTAATGTTTTGCTTCGTCGTGAGCAATTTCGTTTCGCGGACGATGAGAGTGAGGCTTTGCCGTTTGCAAGATCATTCATCATAGGGAAGATATACAACTGCCGCTGGGTGCTTGAACGAACTAAGCGAGACCATGCGCTACGAGTGAATAGCGAGCGGATCGCGGCACAGAGCGAGAAGTTGCGGCAATCCTTGGCGAATGTTCGTAATTGCACGTCCATAGATGAGTTACGCGGTGTGGAAGGGCTAGCCGCCAAAGATTATTTCTTCACCTTTGACGATCTGATTTTGCGTGATAAGGATGACTTCTTCTTCCAACAACGTAGCCGAAGACCGCCGCTGGACAGGGCAAATGCTTTGCTGTCATTCGTCTATTCGCTGTTGACCAGTGATTGTATTGCAGCCTTACAGGGAGTCGGGCTCGATCCCTACGTGGGGCTTCTGCATACTGATAGACCGGGTAGAGCTTCTTTGGCCCTGGATCTGGTAGAAGAATTTCGTCCGGCTATTGCAGATCGTTTCGTACTCACGCTTATCAACACAGGGGTAATAAAACCTTCCCAGTTCGAGGTTCGTGAAAATGGCGGCGTGTTTCTTTCTGAGGGCGGTCGCAAGACCGTGCTTGCTGCATGGCAGAAGCGTAAACAGGAAACAATTACGCATCCATTTTTCGATGAAAAGATACCTTGGGGACTAGTGCCGCATGTGCAGGCGTTACTGTTGAATCGTGCTATTCGTGGTGATTTGGATGCTTATCCGCCATTTATGTGGAAGTGATTTTGTGATTGCTCGTGCTTGCTTGTGCTGCTGGAATATGAGAATGGGGTATTGGAATGATGGTTGTTGTGGCTTATGATGTCAACACTGAGACGCCAGACGGTAAGAGGCGTCTTCGGAGCGTGGCCAAAACCTGCATGAAATATGGGCAGCGCGTACAAAACAGCGTTTTCGAATGCTCTGTGACCCCGTCCGACTATCTGATTCTGAAGCATGACCTTGCAGAGATTATGGATGAGATGTGCGACAGTTTGCGCTATTACAATTTGGGTTCGAAGTATGTTTCGAAGATCGAGCATCGCGGCAGACAGCGACACGTGCCTGTCGATGGGGTGATGATGCTCTGATAGGCATTGCAAGCAAGGGAGCAAGTGGACGTCGCTGATTATGTCATGTGATTGGTGTCGTCGTAAAGCTTCTATGGAGTATTCGTCCTTTCGCACTGCGAAATGGCAAGAGGATGAAGGTCGTCTTTGTTCTTCTGGTTGTTTGATAACTTCATAGTGGATATTGTGCGGTGTCTGGAGCCTCCGGGACGGTATCTGAAGCGTCAACAGTGGTTTACGGATCGATGTCGTGAATGGACGATTGTGCCTGCATTATGGCTGAGGCTGTCCATTTTCGCAGGCCGCTTCCCATTCGGGGAGCGTGGATTGAAAT
>ERZ791765.1558-NODE-1558-length-12934-cov-41.158242_pt1 | contig 12934 bp, 10 predicted proteins | sample MGYA00509949_ERZ791765 | MGnify/ENA primary metagenome ERZ791765 (study PRJEB30046, sample SAMN00791980) | human gut metagenome | study: EMG produced TPA metagenomics assembly of the A metagenome-wide association study of gut microbiota in type 2...
CCCTGTACGAGCACATCACCTTCGTGGAAGGCACCGTCTGGGGCCTCGACTCCTATGATCAGTGGGGCGTCGAGCTTGGCAAGCAGCTTGCCAAGCAGATCACCCCGGCCATCTCCCAGGACGACGAAGCCCTCGCCGCCCAGGACGCCTCCACCCAGAGCCTGATCAAGTTCTACCGCGCCAACCGCGAGTTCTGATCTCCGCTCCTGCGTCGCTTCAATCAGAACTCGCGGTTGGCGCGCCGCGCTGTGTTGTTTGATGGTCGGTCTGGCGACCGTCCATGGCGCGAGTTCTGATTCGCTAGCGCTCGGTCAGAATTTGTGATTCGCGCGACCGTAGCTGTGCCGTTTGGTGAATGGTCTGGCGACCATTCACGTCGCGAATTCTGATTCGCCTTCCTCAAGAAAGTTGACTGAGGAATCCTGCTAAGGGCCCGACATCTCCGGATGCCGGGCCCTTAGCATATGCGGGCTGAAGTCTGTCAGAGGAATTGAACGTGGTCATTCCGCTCTGACGCCTATTCGCAGGTATAAAGGTGTCTTTTACAAAGGTTGCAGGTATTTTGCGTCGAGTTAGAGCCTCAAACGTCCTCCACATTGACGCCAAATACCTGCAATCGTCTTATTGGTGTCTTTATACCTGCAAATATGGGTCGTAAATAGACCCGTTATACCTGCAAATACCTGTAAAAATATAAGTGAGAAGGTTATAAGGTCGAAATAAGCTTATAAAACGGCACCTTTTACCTGCAAACAAATTCATAAATGGAGCTCTCGAAATAGGTTGCAGGTATAAAGGCACTATGTAGGTCGGTTATCGCATCGCCCGCATCGCCAGTGTGCTCGGTCGCCTTTATCGCGTCCGGTATCGGAAATGATGGGCGAATGCCTTGGTGCGGGAAGCAACGCTCAGGCACCCTTATTCGCCTCATCCAGCGTCAGCAGGTCGTCGTCGGCATCGTAATCGAACAATTCGCCGTAACGGCCCCACTCCACGGCGATGGCGAACTGCTGGTGTGCATCCTCGCCGGAATACCGCGCGTGCAGCAGATCCAGCATGAGTTCGCCACGCAGATGACCGCCCGAGGCGTGCCGCAACGCATGTTCGATATTGCGTACCAGCGGCACATGCTCCATCGCCAGCGAGGCGAACACCTGCTTGGCGCGCAGAATATCCGCCTGATGCCAAGCGTCGCCAGCCTCGGTGATTTGTACATGGCCGTCGCGCACGACGATTACATGCAGCAGCGTGCCGGCATCCACCAGCGGGAACAGGTCATCGACCTCGAACGAGAGATCCGATGCCAGGTCAGCCAAGTCGATGCCGTCCGGATGTTCGGCAACCACATCCAGCAAGCCTGCCAGTCCGCCCGGTGTGGCGTTCGGCAACGGCCGGCCCTTGATCTTCTCTAGGGGTTCAGCCGTCTGCAGGTTGGTCTCATCCATGGCCGGCACGTTCGCACTCGATGCCGATAGTTCGGGAGCCTCGGCCTTGTGCGCGGGCTGCGCGGGCTGTGTGGCCTGCCCGGTCAAAATCGCATACAGCTTGTCCACCATCGCCTCGAATGCCGCGCTGTGACGGTCGCGCGGGCGCGGCAAATCGACCCGAACATTGGCGATCAGATGTCCCGGATGCGAGCCCAACACCACCACACGGTCGGCCATCTCCACGGCCTCTTCAATGTTGTGCGTAACCATCAGCACCGATTTGATGCTGCGCTGTTCACTCGCCCACAGCTTGAGCACTTCCTGACGAAGATTCTCGGCAGTCAGCACATCCAGCGCGGAGAACGGCTCATCCATAAACAGTGCATCCGGCTGCAACACCAATGCGCGCGCGATGCCCACGCGCTGCCGCATGCCGCCGGACAATTCCTTGGGATATGCCGATTCAAAGCCGTCCAGACCAATCATGTCAATGGCATCCAGCGCCAGTTTGGTGCGCTTCGCCTTCGGCACGCCGCGTGCCTTGAGACCCAACTCCACATTGTCTTGCACCGTGAGCCACGGCATCAGTGCGAAGGTTTGGAATACGAGCGCGATGCCGGGATTCGGCCCGGTCAAAGTCTCGCCGCGATACTTGACCGTGCCGCTGGTGGGCTTGACCAGTCCGGCCAGTGCACGCAAGAATGTGGACTTGCCGGCGCCCGAACGGCCCAGAATCGCAACGATCTCGCCCTCGTAGAGGTTGAATGAGATGTCGTGCAGCACGGTGAGCTCGGTGCCGTTGTCCGCCGTGAATCGCTGGCTGATGTGCCGTGCTTCGATGATGGTGCTTTGCGGGGTCACCGCCCGCAGCGAACGAATGGTTTCTTTTGCGATGGTCATAGTGTTCTCCTTAAGTCCTTATTTTTTTGGGGGGGGGGCTCAGCCCGCTTCGCATTCAGCTACCCTCCCTGAGGGGGAGCTGTCGCCAAAGGCGACTGAGGGGAGCTCCATATAACGTCATTAATTCAGCGCGAATCGACGTTCAGCCAGTCGCTGCAGCGGATTCCAGAACAGGCGGTTGACTGCCACGACAAACACGCTCATCACAGCCACGCCGATGATGGTGCGCACGGTGTCGCCGTTCTCCGTGGCCTCGGCAATGTAAGCGCCCAGCCCGGAAGCGGTCAACGTGTGCTGTCCGTAGCTGACGATTTCCGAAACGATTGACGCATTCCATGCGCCGCCGGCCGCCGTGATACCGCCCGTGACCCACGACCCGAACACTGCCGGAAGAATCAGCTCGCGCCATCGCTGCCAACGCCCCAGCTGGAAGCTGTGTGTCATTTCACGCAAATCATCAGGAATCTGACTGGCTCCGGCAATCACATTAAACAGGATGTACCACTGTGTGCCTAGCGCCATCAGCAGGATGCTGCCCCAATTGATATTCACGCTGCACGCCACAAACCAGAGCGTCACAAACGGGAACGTGAAGTTCGAGGGGAAGCTGGCCAGTACCTGCACAATCGGCTGCATGAACCGCGAGACCCGTGGATTCATGCCGATTAAAGCCCCAACAGGCACCCATATCACCGAACAAACAATGGTGAGCAGCGCCACTCGCAGGAAGGTCAGCATGCCGAGTGCGAGCGCATGTCCCAACTCGTCAAAGCCCGCATCGCGGTGAATCACCAGCATGAGCTCGATTACCCCGAACGCGCTTGCCGCCACGACGACCACCATAAAGAGCACGTCAAGTACGCGGCTTCGGGTGGACTTTGTTTCAACGGACCAGCGTCCTCCGGTGCGGCCCAGCGGCCGGGCCAGCGTGTCGAACAGCTCGCCGACCGGCTGAAAGAGGCGGCCAAGCATCTCGTCGATATGAGACTGGCGGATTATGGTCAGCACCGCACTGGTCTTGCATACTGCGGACTCGCTTTGTGTAATGCGGAATTTCTCGGCCCACGCGGTCAGCGGTTTCCAGAGCAGCACGTCAATCAGCAGCACGACTGCCACCATCGTCACGATGGCCCAGCAGATTGCCGCGAGGTTCTCCTCGGCCGCCGCCTGCGCTACAAAACTGCCGATACCGGGCAATGCATACGTGTGATTGTTGACTGAAATCATCTCGGACGCGGTCAGGAAGAACCAGCCCCCGCCCACGCTCATCATGCAGTTCCAGAGCAGCGGAATCATTGCGTTTGGCACGTCCAACGTCCAGAATCGCTGCCAGCGGGTAAGCCTCAGGGAGCGGGCCGCCTCATCGAGTTCGCGCGGCTCGCTGGTCAGGGATCGGGTGAACGAGAACGCCATATTCCATGCCTGACTGGTGAAGATGGCGAAAATCGACGCGGCTTCCACACCCAGCATCGAACCGGGGAACAGCACCATCCAAATAGTGATGGTGGCGGAAAGGAAGCCCAGAATCGGCACTGACTGCAGGATATCCAGCAGCGGAATCAGCACGCGGCTGAGCCTGCGGCAGCGCGCGGCGGTCGTGCCATACACAAACGTGAACACCAATGAGAAGAACAGCGCCACGAACATACGGAATACTGAACGCAGCGCGTAATACGGCAGGTCGGCAAGATTCGTACTCACCGATGACGGCACGCCTTTCGGGCCGATGGGCTCGCCGATGGCCGGCAGAATCCAGGCGATCAAGCCGAACAGTGCCAAAATGCCGGCGATGACCAGCGCGTCGGCGGCAATACGCACGGCGAATGGTTGGCGGTCGGCCGAGGAAGTGGAGGGGTTTCGTGCCGGCGAGCTTGGGCGCATGGCGGCATGGTTGAACGAAAACATGGTCATGGAAGACCTCCCTATGCATAGGAAAGACAAATTATGCAAGGGTTATCCGGGGTGGGCGTCCTTGGTCCATCTCAGCGAGGGAAGCCAAGGAGCGATACGGGCAGGAGCCCGACTTGACGGATAACGGAATAACGAGACAAGACATCATCGCCGCAACAACTATGACTGTTGCCAGCGGCGGAACTACTGGAATAATCACCGTCCATCGGACTCTCACCTCCTTGCCGTCGTGCGCTCGCGGCGCAAAACCATACCGTCATCGGTATCCTTGCGACCAGCAGGAGGGGCGGAAAGTATTCGAATCCGCCGATTCGAGCCATCGTTCAAGCTTTAGCATCGCAGGGCGGTGGAATTGCATTAGTTCATGCCTTGATCCGACAAGAACTGCTGACCTGCGTGCAGTGTCTCCACTGTTAGCGGCAGCAACCCATATCCCTGCGGTAGCCTCGCCTACCGACGCTCCCAAGATAATGCCCGACCGCAAGCCTGTCAACTACGTCGCAGTGCCTTGGCGTTGGAATGCCATCCGGCAGCCGTTCTGTCCGCAATAATCCGTACAATTGACGATTGCTGTGTCGAGAAACGGGCCGCCGCATAAGCCCGCGTCTCCACGAGTCCAGTCCGAACGGCTGAGAAGCCCGACTTTCGGCGGATTGACAGGCTTCCCGAGGGCAAACCCGAAGGATAACAAGAACAGGCCACCAGCCATGCAGCTGCCAAAGGCGAGCGGCATGAGCACGACGGATGGCCCCAACCTGGGGCTGATATGCGGCAGCACTGAAGGAACAACAATGGTTAACGCTGTTGAGGCTTTTGACGCCAAGCACATGAAGCCGGCCGAGGAAATCCCGGCTTTCCGTCCCGGCGACACCGTCGACGTGAACGTGAAGATTCAGGAAGGCAACAACTCCCGTATCCAGACCTTCACCGGTGTGGTGATCGCTCGTAAGGGTGCTGGCGTTCGCGAGACCTTCATCGTCCGCAAGATCAGCTTTGGCACTGGTGTGGAGCGCCGCTTCCCGCTGCACTCCCCGTCCATCGACTCCATCAAGCTCGTGCGTCGTGGCCGCGTTCGCCGCGCCAAGCTGTACTACCTGCGCGCTCTGCGCGGTAAGGCCGCTCGTATCGTCGAGCGCCGCGACAACTCCGCCAAGTGAGTCGTCACACAGGTTTGATCGCGCAGCCGATATTCGGTTCACGCAAATAAACCGTGAAATTCAGCTCGGAACCGTTCGGGTTCCGGGCTGTTTTCGTTTTGCTCGCGTATGATGGACGCTCGCCGGCAACACGACCATGCCTGGCATTATGAATCGCAAGGAGACACCATGCAGGACGATCAGGACAACGGTGAATCCCCGGCCCTTGACACTCTGGAAATCTGGAATGGGTCGAGCACTGCGGAATCCGCGACTGATGAGCCTCTTGCCACCCGCTCCGCTGCATACGATTTTTCCGGCGACGATTCGGCTGATTCCGGTGCTTACCAGCCTCCATTGGACGATGATGCTCGTGACTCGCGGACCTTCCAGGTGGCGGGCCACGGTGTCGCGTTGTCTCCGGTTCCTCCCGCGCCCATCCGCTCTTCTCGCAGTTCGCGGGCCGAGCATACCGATTCTGCGGCGGCGCGAACGGGTGACGATCGATTCACGCTGCGTGATTTCGCGATTTGGTGTGGCACGCCCATCCTCATCGTGCTGTTGGTGCGCATCTTCCTCGTCGGCTTCTATGAGATTCCTTCTCGCTCGATGATGGATACTTTTGTACCCGGCGATCGTGTGATGACCAGCAAAATCTTCAATCTGCAGCGCGGTGATGTGGTGGTGTTCAAGGATCCCAACAACTGGCTGAATGAGGAGCAAAGCAACGCCATCGGTGGCGGATTCCTGATCAAACGACTGATTGGCATGCCCGGCGATGTGGTCGAGTGCAAAGGGGCCGGCCGGCCAATCACCATCAATGGTGTGGAGATTGACGAATCATCGTATATTCGCCCGGGAGTAGAGCCGAGCGCCTTCCCGTTTTCCGTGACCGTCACGGAAGGGCATGTGTTTGTTATGGGCGACAACCGCTCCAATTCAGCCGATTCCCGTTACCATCAGAACGATAATGACCATGGCTTGGTTCCCATTGATGATGTGGTGGGCACAGGCCTGGCGATTTACTGGCCGATTAACCATATCGGGCTTCTGGCATCTCACCATGATGTGTTCAAGGACGTTCCCGACGCGTCGTCCGGCTCCGCGTCCTGAGCGGTGCCTTGCCTGTGAGGCGAAATGATGATTACCCCAACGCTTGATCTTGAACGAAGCCTTGCCTCCCAAGGCTATGACCTTATTGTTGGCTTTGACGAAGTTGGCCGCGGCGCGTTGGCCGGCCCGGTCATGGTCGGGTGCGCTGCCATTTGGGCTCGTGATTTGAAACCGGATGCCGATGGCGAATTGGCTCGGGCCGATGGTTCTGCCGCCTCTTCGCGTGTGTCCGGTGACAATGGCACCGATGCAGGCGTGATCACCCCGGATCCCGCTCCATATCTGTCCGTACCTGCCGGTGTGGCCGATTCCAAAATGTTGACCGAGCACCGGCGTGAAGCCATTTTCGATGAGTTGTGCAGTTGGTGCGCTGCCTATGCCGTCGGCCAGGCCAGCAATGCCGAAATCGATGAGTGGGGCATTACCTATGCGCTCGGCGTGGCCGCTTTGCGTGCCCTCAATCAGGTCGAGCGTGACCTTGGTGTGGGAAGCGAATTTGGCTCCCCTCGGGAGGGGAGCTGCCTCGCGGCGAGTGAGGGGAGGCCTTTGCCGAGCCGACGGCCCATCACCATCGGCGCCATTCTCGATGGCCCCAGCGATTACATCACCAAGGCCCTCAACACCTTTGACGCTCCGGATGTGCCGATCCCGGCCGACGTGACCACCAAAGTCAAGGGCGACCAGCATTGTGCCACCGTGGCGACTGCTGCGGTTATCGCAAAAGTCACCCGTGACCGGCTGATGGTCTCCATCGCGCAGGGCAATCCGCGCTATGCCGCCTATGAGTGGGATCACAATAAGGGCTACGGTTCCGCGGCTCATCGTGCGGCCATCGCCGAGTATGGACCGACTCCACTGCATCGCACTTCCTGGCATTTGACCTGATGTTGCGGATTGCCATGCAACGCAGTGGCCCCAGACCGATTCGCGACACGACAATGTGAGCGCTCACGCGAAATCGCCTCAGGCGCGCTAAAGTCAATAATTAATAAGGTGCAGCACGGCCGGGCACGGAATTCGGCCGCCAGCGGGGAGGTTCGGGCAGTATGGTGACCAGCCGCAAACCAAACAAGCGCCCATCCATGTTCGAAGTGGCCAAACTCGCCGGGGTCAGTCACCAGACCGTATCCCGTGTGATCAACGATTCGCCGGATGTGTCTGATGCCACGCGTGCCCGTGTGCAGGCCGCCATTGACGAGCTTGGATATCGTCCCTCCAATTCCGCTCGTGCCTTGGCCTCCCGCCGTTCGCGTACTATCGGTTTGATCGCTGGCGGCCTGAAGTTCTTTGGTCTGATTTCCGCCATTGCCTCCATCGAATCTATCGCCCGCGAACATGGACTGTTCATGAGCGTGATGATGGTGCATGAGGCTCTGTGCGCACAGTCCGACTTCGGCAATCTGTGCGACACCTTCAATGAGCAGAACGTTGACGCCTTCATTTTCCTGACCCCGACTGATGTGATGTTCGCTGCCGCCTGCCGTGCGCGCGTCAACCAGCCGCGTGTGATTGTGACCTCCACCCACGGCCAGATGACCGTGCGCGAGGGGATGAGCCTGATTTCCACTGCAAACAAACGCCGTACGGCGATGGTCGGCATCGATCAGTGGGGTGCGATGGCCAAGGTGGTGAGTCTGCTGGGGGAGTACGGCCATAAGTCGGCCCTGTACTTCGCTGGCCCGAACGAGTGGCGTGACGCCCATACTCGCCTTGACGCTTGGCGCAAGCTGGCCGCGGCCCGATCTATTGACTCGCAGATCGTGCGCTGTCACACTTGGGATGCCGATGAGGCATATGCGCATATGAATCATTTGTTGGACGAGTATGGTCGCACTGGTGTGCCGCTGCCCACCGCAGTTGTTGCCGCGAACGACAATCAGGCCGTTGGCGTTGTGCGCTCGCTGCATGAGCATAGCCTGCGGATTCCGCAGGATATCAGCGTGGTTGGCTTCGATGACATGGCCGGTATGGATAACCTGTATCCGCCGCTGACTACCGTGCACCCTGATTTCGAGGGGCTCGGCGTGGCCGCCATGCGTGAGACGCTGCGACTGTTGGGGGAGGGGACGGAACCGACATTCCTGTCCCAGCAGCATGGCGTGGGGTTGATTCCCGCTGAGATGTGTGCCCGTCGTTCCCTCGGTCCCGCCCCGCGGCGGTAGAACAGCGGATTAGCTTTTTTGGGGCATTCTCTCGGTCAAACCGCTATTTTGCTGTGCTGAGTGCCGTTCAGCGGGGTGGATTATCGGTTTGCTCGTGGTTTTGCTTCGCTGAGTGCCGTTCAGCGGGGCTTATTTCCCGGTTGCTGGTGGTTTTGCTTCGCTGGGGGCGTGCCGGTTGGCCCGTTCCGCCTCGTCGGCTCCGAGGCCATCGGCGAGGGCGTCATCGAGACCCTGAAGAAGTACCCGAAGTCCCCGGATGTCCTCATGCAGAACCATGGCCCGCAACAAGCGGACGTTCAGTGGCCATAACGCAGCATTCCTTCGTCTCGATAAATATTGCCGCCACTGTATCGAATTGATGTTAACCGTCAAACCAATGGCAACTTGAGCAGGTAAGTCCAGATGGTGACGTTGATGGAGACTGTGAAATCACTTCCGAGATGGGCGTTGGTGCCACGTGGCGGTATCGGTAAGTGCTTGCCTTCAAAAATGGAAGAGGACCGGCGCGGTGCCTCTTCCATCATCAGATTGGTCAGATTAGGGAACGGTGGCTCACCGCTTGCCGTTATAGATTTCGCTGTCGATCGCATCGGCGAACACGCGGTTGACAGCCGGGCGCACCACTTTGAGGGACGGCGTCAGGCACTTGTTCTCCTGCGTGAATTGCGTATCCAGCACGGCGAACTTGCGCACGGACTCGGCGCGCGAAACCGTCGCGTTCGCTTTATCCACGTACTGCTGGATCTCTTCGCGCACTGCGGCGTTCGTGGCCAGACGGTCAACCGGCGTCTCCGTGGACAGTCCGTGTGTGGGCAGCCAGATGGCCAGCGACTCCGGGTCGAGCGTCACCAGCGCGCCGATGAACGGGCGCTGGTCGCCCACCACCACGCAATGCTCCACGATCGGGCACTTGGCGATCTCCTCCTCCAGCGGGATGGGGGAGACGTTCTTGCCGCCGGCGGTGATAATAATGTCCTTGATGCGGCCGGTGATGATGATGCGGCCCTCGTCATCAATCTCGGCCAAATCGCCGGTCCTGAGCCAGCCGTCGGCGGTGAACGCCTCGGCCGTTTTCTCGGGCAGATTATGGTAGCCGCGGAACACGTTCGGGCCCTTGACCTGCAGCTCGCCCTCATCGGAAATACGAATCGAGGAGCCGGGAGCGGGCTGGCCCACCGTGCCGATCACATTGTCGGTCACGCGTGTGGCGGCGAATGGGGCGGCGGTTTCGGTCATGCCGTAGCCCTGGATCATCGGCAGTCCGATGCCGTTGTAGAAATGCGCCAGATCAAGCGACAGCGGCGCTCCGCCGCAAGCCACGTACTTGATCTTCGGGCCCAGAGCGCCACGAACCGTGCGGTAGACGAGCGTCTCGTACTTGGCGCGCTCGGCGATCTCGGCAAACGTATGCTGCTCGCCCGCCTGCTCCTTGCGGCTCCAGACGCGCGCTGCCTCGGCGGCCTTCAAGAACAGGCGGCCCTTCCAGCCGGCGCCGGCCTTGTGCGAGGCGGCGTTGTACACCTTCTCGAACACGCGCGGCACACCCAGCAGGTAGGTCGGCTCAAAGGAACGCAGATCCGGCAGCAGCGACTTGGTGTCCGGCAGGTAGCCGACCACGCCGTCGTCGGAGGCGATGGAGGCGTACTGGATGAATCGCGCGAAGCAGTGGGCCAACGGCAGGAAGAGCAGCAATCGCGGGTGATCGTCGAGAACCACCTCATGCAGCGCCTGCGAGGCGGCGATGGTAATGGACACGAAGTTCTTGTGGGTCAGCTCCGCACCCTTCGGGTTGCCGGTGGAGCCAGAGGTATACACGATGGTGGCCAGGTCATTGGTGCGCACGGTGGCCGCGCGCTCGTCCAGCTCTTCGTCGGAGACAGCCACGCCGAGGCCTTCCAAAGCACCCAGTGCGTTGCCGTCAATCATAAGAATCTGCTTCAACGTGGGGCAGTGGTCCTTGACCGAATCGAGCCGGTCATAGCGTTCGCGGTTGTCGGCAAAGGCCAGCTTGACCGCGGAATCGTTCATGATGCGCTGGGCTTGCGGGGCGGAGTCAGTGTCGTAAATCGGCACGCTCACCGCGCCCACTGCAGCCAGCGCGAAGTCGAGGATGCCCCATTCAAGGCGGGTGGAGGAGAAGATAGTGACCGCGTCGCCTTTGGTGATGCCCAAAGCGATGAGACCCTTGGCGGCAGAGACCACACGCTCGTGGAATTCGCCGGTGGTGACGTTCTGCCAACGCCCCGGGCCGATTTTCTTGGCTGCGATTACCGTGTCGGCACCGGTGCGGGCCAGTCGGTCGGTGAGCAGTGAATAGATGGTTTGGTCATCGCGGATCTCGATGGATTCGCCGGGCGTGGTGTATTCGGTAAGCATACGGCCGTTATTCCTTACAAACATGATGGCGGGTTGACAATTCGAGCCATTCTGGCAACACAGGTTACGCTTGCGTAAGATACGGCGCGTTGTGCGCACTGAAAAAGTTGCGCGGATGCTTTTGTCGGTTGTCTACAAGGGCGACTGCAGAAGTGCGCTGTCACTGTCCGTCATCGGTTGTCCAGAACCGTGGATGTATTGCCAGTCGCCTGGCGCCGTACGAATGAGATGGTCTCTCATAGTTTTTCATGCCGGTGGTGGGTGCATACCAGTTGCCTGGCGCCGTGCGAGTAACACAGTGCATCAATCGTGTAAGTGGCTTGGCGCAATTTGTATGAAAGATAACGGTTTGACAACGATTTGCCACAAAGTCCCATTTAGGGGTCCGTACGGGCTGGGGGCGGCATCGAGCTCGTGTTCACCGTGGTGGGCATGTACCTGATTGATACCGCCGGCCGTAAGAAGCTCATAGCGGTCGGCTCCGGCCTCATGGTGCTGTTCGCGCTTGGCATCTCCTTCTCCTACGCGAACAACTACCAGCTGCTCATGCTCATCTTCGTGATGTGCTTCACTTCCTGCTTCGCCTTCTCCATGGGCCCGATTCCGTGGATTATGATCCCGGAGCTCTTCCCCACCTATCTGCGTGGCCGCGCCACCGGTATCTGCACCGTGTTCCTGTGGGGCACCAGCTGGGCCATCGGCCAGTTCGCCCCGATGCTGATCAGCTCCATCGGCGGCATGGGCACCTTCCTGGTGTTCGCTTGCACCAACCTGCTGTGCTTCCTCGGCGTGGTCACCTTCGTGCCTGAGACCAAGGACAAGACGCTGGAAGAGATCGCCGAGCTGTGGCAGCCGAAGGGCGAGAAGCGGTCCAACGCGCAGCTCGAAGTGGTGCGTGCCACCGCCGACCCCAAGCAGGCCGAGTCCGACATCAAGGCCGCCGAGGCCGAGCTGGCCCGCGCTCGCCCGTGCCAAGGAGCGTGCCATCGCCACCAAGGCCGCAGCCGAAGCGCTGGCCAACGCGCAGAAGCAGTACTGATTCCCAGCTGCTTGCCTGCTCTGTGTGAATAGCCGTTTGTAGCGTAATTTTCTTCGGAAAGTTGCGTGCAGGCGGCTTTTTTCATGCCTCTTTTGCATGGAATAGGTGAAGAGCAACCGCCGCCAGAGGGCGTTGGCGCAGTCACACGGGCCGGTTTCGCTTCGTGGGGTGCCTACTTCCGTTTCAAGGGGCGGATTTGGCCTTTGCCGGAGGTCTATCTCCGTTTCAAGGGGCTGATGCCCAAGTAGAAACTGACCCAAAATGGCGGAATGACGTTGGTGTAAAGCCGTTACTACTTGCGGTTTCATGGATAAGCAGCCCCTTGAAACGGAGATAGACCTCCGGAGACACCGAAATCCGCCCCCTGAAACGGAGATAGGCCATTGGGCAGTGGAATCGGTGCCTTGTAACTGTGAAAACGGGATTTATGGCTGTGGTTGCGACCTCGACTGTGGCCGGGGCGTGGCTGTGGGTGTGGACGTGGCCGCGACTGTGCGATGCCGGGCAAATACGCAAATTCTATTTTCAGGAAAAGAGTGCTCCGCATTATGCGGATTCGTATTCGGGAACGGAAATTTGGTGTGACGGTTGTCTCGGTCGAAGGTCTGGCGTGTATATGCGCTTTTGCCTAGGGTAATAGGATTGCGCGCAATGTGCCCCACCGGTATGTATGAGTATGCGATCGGTGGCACACGCGACTGGACGTATGACGAGACCTACTGCAATAACGCGGCAGTCAGCACGGCGAGGGGAAACGAACCATGTTCGACAAACGACTGTTCCAATTGGCGCCTGGCTTGAAAAAACTCATAGCCGGCAAAGTGGCCCTGATGTGGGTAGGTCTGCTTGCCAACATTGGTTTTATGCTGT
>ERZ791765.1565-NODE-1565-length-12879-cov-4.484092_pt1 | contig 12879 bp, 10 predicted proteins | sample MGYA00509949_ERZ791765 | MGnify/ENA primary metagenome ERZ791765 (study PRJEB30046, sample SAMN00791980) | human gut metagenome | study: EMG produced TPA metagenomics assembly of the A metagenome-wide association study of gut microbiota in type 2...
TTCTCTTCTGAGAAACTCCACTGTGCTGAACAGGCTTAAAGCCTAACAAGAAAAAAGCACTTGAACTTAAATAAAGCTCAAGTGCCAATGTCGGATAAATCTATTTGTACTTAACCGCGTCAGATTACCACTCCGTCATAGGAGTTAAATCTTTTCTCCATTCACAATAATTTAGTGAAAAAACAACAAGTATTTGTCAACAAAATATTATTTCTTGAGTTTGTTTTTTCTACAAATTATTTGAAATTTTATTTCTTACTAAATTTAACTGCAAAGAATTAAAATCTACCCAAAAAATATCATAAAATTACCTTAAAATCTAGATAATCAAATTTTCCAGATCTTTTATATTAAGATTATATATTAAGATTATTAATCTAAATTTAGTTCCAGTTTTCATATTCTTTTACATTTTCCGCAAAATTTCTATACCTTTGTATGAGCATAATTGTTTCAAAATGTCTCTTATACTTTCTTTGTATTGATTATAAATAATTTTTCGTCTATACTTTGGTGTGAAGACGATGTGGTCCACTTTGTATGAGCTAATCACTTTTATTAGCCATTTAAAAATGCCGAACCACCCTCATAGCAGGTGATTTATTGTTTCTTGTGGCTCATTTCTTCGTTGAGAACTCACTTCGCAGTCAACAGTCTAAAGCCCATAAAAAAACAGGCTGCCCGATCCTCTTCGCGGATAGGCAACCTTCTCTTTATAAATTCTTATTTTTATCATCTGACTTTTTGAAACATCCATTCTCCGGTCAGATCCGTCATCCATCCCAGAAGTATTCCCAAAAGGAGAGTTGGTATTACCAGTTTCCCATCTCCTCCTGCTGCAAACGTCACAAAGCATCCAATAAATGACCCTGAGATAAATTCCAACCCCCGTATTTTTGACTGCATAATTATAGCGAATGAGATAAAAGCACAGAAAATCGCTCCACTCCCTGTCCATGTAGAGCACTCGGCCAGCAGAATGGACAACATCGCCCATACCGCACCACTTACATTCGCCGCAGTAGCACAGGTTGCTCCCTGTACGTATCGCTTCCCGCAGGCAAAATAACTGGTACATCCAGCAAATCCAACCCAGCTTAATAGCCCGAAAGAACTACATATCCATGTCCAGAGCCCTGCATAGACCGCCATAGCAGTGGCCATGCAACCAAGCTGCCCGAATCTTGGTCGTTTCCTACGATTGCACAGCACTACAACATTTATCTTATGCACAGTAAGACACCGCAATCTTTGCCGCCAGCTCTGCGTTATTGAAAACAAGCTGGATGTTAGAAGTCAGTGAATCCCCACCTGTAATTTCCGCTACCCTTGCAAGCAGGAACGGCGTACACTCTTTTCCCTTCACGTCTTTTGCGTCCATCTCCCTAATGGCATCGTTGATTGCCTGATTAATCATAGTTTCTTCCATAGAATACTCTTCAGAAATCGGGTTTGTCACCAAAATGCCACTCTTGAGCCCCAACTCTCCTTGTACATTCAGCATATCTGCAATTTCTTCTGGTGAATCTAATCTGTAGTCCACCTCAAGACCGGAGCGGCGAGTGTAGAATGCCGGCAGTTCCTTTGTGCCGTATCCAACCACTGGCACACCATGCGTCTCCAGATACTCCAGTGTCAGCGGAAGATCTAAGATCGCCTTCGCGCCTGCGCAGACAACCATTACCGGTGTGTTTGCCAACTCCTCCAGGTCTGCAGAGATATCAAAGGTCTGCTGTGCTCCTCTGTGTACTCCGCCGATTCCGCCGGTTGCAAATATTTTGATTCCTGCCATGTGTGCAATCATCATGGTCGTTGTCACCGTCGTTGCTCCATCTTCTCCCTTTGCACAGAGAGCAGCAACATCTCGCCTGCTGGCCTTGGCAATATTCAGCCCTTTCTTTCCGAAATATTTAATCTCTTCTTCTGTCAGTCCTGCTTTCAAACGTCCGCCGATGATAGCGATGGTTGCTGGAATCGCTCCGTTGTCGCGAATGATCTGTTCCACCTTCAGTGCAGTCTCCACATTCTGTGGATAAGGCATTCCGTGTGAAATAATCGTCGACTCCAATGCTACAACAGGCTTTCCTGCCTTGATTGCTTCTGCTACTTCCGGTTTTACATCAAGATATTTGTTCATGACTAATTTCACTCCTGTTTTCTTTCTTTTCTATTGTATTGAATTCCTATCGATTCTAAACGCTCTATACCTATACCGCACTGACTTCATCTGCTAGCTGCTGCCAGTAAACATCAATATTCGATGAATGGATGAAGCCATATTCACAAATCAGTGCGGTGACATCACTTGCCGGTGTTAGATCGAAAAACTGATTAATAACTTCCAGACCATCATAGGATGCAAAGTCTCCATCGCAGACGATCTCATCCCTTGTTCTTCGTTCCAGAACAATGTTGTATCCATACTTGGTTCGTGTATCATATTTATATAATTCTGAGGCAAAGTATACTGGCTTCTTGCAGGTCTTCGCCAACTTTGCAACCATTGCTGATCCAATCTTATTAGCAACGGATCCATCACATGCAAGACTGTCTACACCCATAAGGATGAAATCAGCCATGGGCATGAACTCATACAGCTCCGCATCAGTAATGTAAATGACATTCTCACCAAGCTCCTGTAGGTACTTGACCGCCAGCCTGGATTCCCTAAGCGGGCGGGACTCTGTACAGATTACCGTGAATTTCTTCCCCTGAGCAGCCGCAGCAATAAATATGCTCATCAATGTACTGCTGTAACTGTGCATCATAATCACAGATCCGTCCTTAATCATGTTTGCGCCATACTCCCCAAGCTTATCCACTGCGTCAAAGGAATTTCGGATGATATTCTCACACAGTTTGATGATCCGCTTTTTGAGTTCGTCCGTTGAACACTCCTTGTGACTTTGACAGAATTCTTCTACCAGATGGCAAGAATTGTAAATGGTTGCCATCGTCGGCTTTAACGCTGTCATCTGTTTTTTCAGATCATCGATTCTAGCATTTACTGTTTTGTTATCCGGCAGATTCTCTTGCTCGCAGGCCAGCTTGATGGCCCATGCCGCAGATCTTCCGAAAGGACTTCCTCCTTTCACATTCATGTTCCGGATCTCCTCTATGACGTGATCCGCTGATTGAAATTCAATATCGTTTACTTTAACATTCATTTTTATATCCATTCCTTTCGCTTCGCTAATAGCACAAAACACATAAAAATAGTTGGCTGCCTTTAGCTTATTATTTATATTTGTTGTTATAGGGATACTTTGATAACTTTGAATCCAGAAAAGTAGAGTTAGGAGAACTGATTCTTGCGCTTGCCAGTCCATATCAGTAAGAATCAGTTCTTCTAACCGCTCCATCCTTTAAGAACATCTTTACTGCCATTGGTATCATTTCTGAGATTGGTGTCAATATGGAGGATTTTCCTTCGGCGAAACACTTATGCTCATAGGCTGATCTTACACCTAAAAGCAATCATTATAATAGCGAGAATGCTTCTAACAGCCTCATTATAATGTTTCATCGATTCCCATAATCCAGGTCAGGACAAAGGTGACTATCGATCCAACCAGACATCCGATCATCAACCCGGCAAATCCTTGGCCGAGATATACCGGCCATGTGTAGGGGCTTAATGCGACAGCAGCAGTAGTTCCCGCATGGGCTGCTCCTGTAATCGCTCCTCCGATGGCACCGCCAATACATACTGCATAAAACGGCTTCTTATACTTTAAATTAATGCCATACATAACTGGCTCAATAACTGATCCTGCAAAAAACGATGTGATGGATAACGCAAATGCATTCCGCTTGATTCCTGGATCTTTCGCCTTCAATGACACTGCAAGTCCAGCTGCAATCTGGCACATCAAAGATGGTGCATGGGTCATAATTACATTATCACGTCCGGTTGCCGCAATATTCGGTACAGATACCATTCCCAAAATTGCAATGTGCATACCTACGATTATTAGGATTTGCCAAGTTCCACCAACGATTGCTCCGCAGAGTATTGGGTTGATGGCATATGCCTTTGTGAACAGGGATGCGAAGAGAGAACCTCCCCATTGTCCGATCGGTCCAATCGCCGTGATCTCGATTGGTACGACAATTAACATAGTAATGAACGGAACGAAAATACTCTTCAGTGTATCAGGGATCACTTTCTTCAGCCATTTTTCCACGTACGACTGGAGAATAATTGTCAGCACAGCCGGAAGCACGGAAGAACCATAGTATAGATTCGCTACTGGGATTCCCAGGAAGGTCACGTTGGCTGCCGTCTCAAAGATTCCTGTAAATCCAGAGTACACAAGCAATCCGGTGATAACCAGAGAAACTGACATATTCGTGTTGAATTTCTTCGCCGCAGACCAACCGATGATAATTGGGAAGAATCCATACAGTGTGTTTCCTACTGCATTCAGAATCTGAATCGTTGTGCTCGTGTCTGGGACATGAAATATCGTTGTTGCAATGGCTGCCACGGTCGTGATAAAACTGCATCCTAACAGCGCCGGAAGAACCGGAGCAACAATTCCGGTGATGGTCTCAATCGCCTTGTTGAGCCATGCGCCCTTCCCTCTACTTCCACCTGAGGAAACCCCTGAGTCAAGATTCTCATCGATGACTTCTTTCATAACGCTCACCTGGTCTCCGCAAAGCCTGGAAACCTCATCAAACACATCATCCACGATTGCGCCTAATACAATCTGATACTGATCTCCCACCTTGAGAAACTTCATTACTCCTTCTAGCTTCGGGATGACTTGTGTATTCACCTTTGATTCATCCTTTACTTTTAGTCTCAGTCTAGTCATACAGTGTGCAATACTTGAGATGTTACTTACAGATCCGACATTCTCTATGATCTGTTCTGCTAATCGTTTCTTGACCATAATCTCACTACCTTTCATTGCTTTTCATCATTGTTGCTATGTGTAATGCAAGATACGCCAGTTCGTCGTCCGTGATTTCCTTGTCAAGTTTATTCGTCAGATGATCTTTAATGCTCTCTGCGCAGAGCCATTCATTTTTATATTGCTGCCGAATAAAATTACTCAGAACCGCTTCTCCGTCCCTTGCGTAATCTCCATTTAACAACCGTTCTAAAAAGTATTTAATGTGTGTAATAAACCGATAAAAATAGTAACTGTCTCGATTCAAGTGAATATCGAAATATGTTTCGACAATCTCTACACACTCGGAAAGCGCTTTTGCAATCTTCTTGTTATTTCCCTGCTTTGTCCTTGACATCGCATTGATATAGTGAAATGCGATGAATGATGCATCATTTTCATCAAGGTCTACATGTAATGTGCGATTAATCAGTTCAACGCTCCGCTCTGCTACCCGGTATTCTTTTGAATAAAATTGCTGGATCTCTTTCAGGAGTGGATTTGGAATTATCTCGTTTTCACGAAACCGCTCAACGGAAAAGAAGATATGATCCAGAAGAGTTAGTGTCAGCTGATCTTTAAAATCATAATCCAGTTCCTCGCCTGCATTTTTAACCACCTCATCTATCAGTGCAAAGTACTCATAAGGAATCCTGTTGATTAACTGCTCGATATACTTCCAGTTCCCATCCTGTATGTTTTCAAACACCCTCTCAATCAAAGAAGGATTTACAGGAAACAGGCTGTTCCTTTTACATTTAACGCCAATTGCTTTCCCCATCAGAATGACTTCAGCCTTGTAGTCCTTAGTAGCAACGATAGCATTGTTATTCAATACCCTCTGAAAATAGTAATGCATATTCATTCTCCATTAATTCTGTGAAATTACATCCATCAGTAATTCCCCGTGCTTACAGGTGTCAAAGTATACCCGAATATCACCCGGCTGTCTATTCGTAAGAACAACAAACACATCAGTGTCATACCCGGCCGCCCGGATCGCTCCAAACTTTGCAGTAGCAAGCAAATCTCCTTTCCGAATTTTGTCTCCCTGCGACACCACTACGTCAAAGCAGCTTCCGCCCAGTTGTACCGTATCAACTCCCATATGTACCACCACTTCGATCCCGGAATCCGTCTTCAACCCGATTGCATGCTTTGTAGGGAACACCATCACAACAGTTCCGTCAACCGGGCTGTACACATAATCTGTTTCTGGGCTGATGAAGCAACCTGGTCCCATCATTCCAACCGAAAACACCGGATCTTTGGAAGCACTCAGCGGATGAACGGTTCCGTTACAGGGTGACACTATCTTATTTTCATTTGATTTACTCTTTTTAAATAACGACTGAAACATATTTTTTCTCCTGAATAGTAATAAAAAAAGACCCAATACGTTTCTAGAACGTAATGAGCCTTGCGTTAACTATACTATCAACTAACAAACTCTGGGACAACTCCCGATTCAATTAACAATTATAAGTTATCAAATATCATTTGATTTGTCAATACCCTTTTTCATTTTCTTGTTATCATTGTAACAATTCAGCCTTTCGGCTGAACGAAATAAAAAAGTTATAGTAAAAGTGCTGATTTTTTATAAAGTAATTCTATCGTTTAGCCGGGTCTTTGACAGTTGAATAACCAAAAAATCTTTGAAAGCCTTGATATAGGCTTATTTTTTTGTCAATTTTCTCATTTAATACTAGCGTACTTTGTCGTACTGTGATATAATAAGGGTATATGGAGGTTTTGATTATGCGCTTAAAAATAACTAAATCAAAAAATGCCCAATCTCTTTATGTTATAAAGTCGTACCGAGATAACGGGAAAAATACTTCAAAAATAGTTGAAAAACTAGGAACTTATGATGAACTGCTGCAAAAACTGAACGGAGAAGATCCAATTGTATGGGCAAAAAGGTATATAGAAGAACTTAATAAAAGAGAAGATGCAGAAAAGCGAGAAGTTATAGTGAAATATTCACCAGCAAAAACCATCGATAAAAATATCCAGTTCTCCTTTAATGGCGGATATCTCTTTCTCCAGAAGATTTATCATCAGCTAGGGCTAAATAAAATTTGCAGAGAGATTTCATCGAAGTACAAATTCACCTTCGATCTGGATTCCATCCTCTCAAGACTTGTATACAGCAGGGTTCTTTTCCCCGCTTCCAAGCTCGCCACCTGCGAGCTTGCTAAAAGATTTATCGAGCAGCCAAACTTCGATATTCAGCATGTCTATCGTGCTCTTGAGGTTCTAGCTAAGGAGACGGATTTCATCCAGTCCGAGCTGTATAACAACAGCCTCAAGATATCAAAGCGAAATAAAGGCATCCTTTACTACGACTGCACGAACTTCTTCTTTGAAGTCGAGCAGGAAGAAGGGCTCAAACAGTATGGAGTTTCAAAGGAACACAGGCCGAACCCCATCGTGCAGATGGGTCTGTTCATGGATGGAGACGGCATTCCCCTAGCATTCTGCATCAATAAGGGAAATACCAATGAACAGACAACAATGAAGCCGCTGGAAGAGAAGATACTTTCAGACTTCCACCTTTCTAAGTTTATTGTCTGCACCGACGCTGGGCTTGCCTCCAGCGCCAATCGTAAATTTAACAACATGGAAGACCGAGCTTTCATAACCACCCAATCCATTAAAAAGCTAAAAAAACATATAAAGGAATGGGCACTGGCCCCGACGGGATGGCATCTATCTGGAAGCGAAGAAAGCTACGATATCACCGAGCTTGACCCTGCTAAAGACAGGGATAAAATATTCTACAAGGAACGATGGATAAAAGAGGATGGGCTTGAACAGAAGCTGGTAGTGACTTTTTCCCTGAAATATAAATGCTATCAGGAAACGCTCCGTAGCTCTCAAATAGAACGTGCACAGAAAACTATCGATACAAACCCTACAAAAATAAAGAAATGCAATTCCAGCGATTATAAGCGCTTCATTGCAAGGTCACACTGCACACCTGACGGTGAAGTGGCCGATAAAGAATTGTACTCTCTCGACGAGGATCTCATCGCACAGGAAGCTGCTTATGATGGATTTTATGCGACGTGCACCAATCTCGAGGATGATGCTTCCCCCATCATCAAGGTCAATAAAAAGCGTTGGGAAATCGAGGAATGCTTTCGCATTATGAAGACGGAATTCAAGGCAAGGCCTGTGTATCTCCAGCGTGATGACCGAATAACCGCTCATTTCACCACTTGCTTTATCTCCTTGATAATTTACAGACTGCTGGAGAAGAAGCTTAACGAACGCTACACCAGTAGCGAAATAATTTCGGGTCTTAGGGAAATGAATTTTCACGAAATCAAGGGTGAAGGCTATGTTCCCACCTATACACGCACTGATTTCACCGATGACCTGCACGAGGCCTTTGGCTTTAGAACGGATTACCAGATAGTTAATAACAAACAGATTAAAAAAATTTTTAAAGCTACAAAATCATAAAAACAGTACGCACTTTTTAAAAACTAATAAAAGCTTGAGAAACCAGTGAAATCAACGGTTCTCAAGCTTTTTTCTCTTCTCAACTGTCAAAGATGAGATAATAACAAACTTGATTTTTGAAATATATATTAACTCTTTATAAAAAAAAAGGATGCTTTTGTCACATTTCCACAAAATCATCCTAATTACACATGTTTTCTAATCTATTATTTGTAAAACATCATAAACCTTTAAAGCAAGTACAATATCCTGCAGGAAGCTTATCGAGTCCAGTGGACAATTAAGCAATTCTCCTATTACCCTTGCCCTGTACCTTATTGTATTATAATGTACAAACATAGCTTCAGAGGTTTTTTTGATACTATACCTATTTTCAATAAGTTTATTTAACGTATTTATCAAATCAGCATTGTGCTGTTTATCATATTTTATTATACTACCGAGCTTCTCCTCGCAAAAATCTACCAAATCTTCTTTATTGTCAATGCCAAAAATAATCCTGTATATTCCGGTTTCATTAAAATGCATTATAGGTTTTTTCTTTAGCATTTTGGCAATACTTAGTGATTTTTCTCCCTGCCAGTATATTTTTTCCATATCTTCAATGTCATAGGCTTTTTTAGAAATTCCTATATAATAATCATTGATTTTAGCACTTTCGAAAAACTTACTTAAATAATTACCTATCTTATTATAATTATCTGAAACAATTCCATCCAAAAACATAACAATGTAAGTTCCGTTGTATACAACAAAATATCCCCAATTGTCCTTATTCTTAAATTGAGTATACATATTAAGATATAGTCTTATTTGCTTTTCAATATCTTTTTTATTCAAGGATTTTTCACTTTCCATATCTATAAGTAAAATACTTATTGGAAAGGAAATATTCCATCCCAAAGCTTGGGCTCTATTTATCATTACGCTCTCACTTTTTAATTTACCGCTTAAAAGCTCATGTGTAAATTCTTCTATATATCTTTGCTCCACCTGCTTAACCTCTTTATCTCTTAAAAATATTATCCTGTAAGCAAGCGCAAATTGTTCAATGGCAATTCTGTCATACATTTCAAGGCTAGCACCCTTGTCTACAAATAGGGCAATATATCCTATAACCTCCAAGTCATATATTATTTTATAAACAAAACAATCCATCACATCCAAAGGAATCATAATTAAATTCCCCTCATAATCCATAGATGGAGCCAATTTCATAATAGACAATATGTAATGACCTCCGATTTGTAGGTTCGTGGATTTACCTGTATACTACAAGTCGACAAAGACAAATGGTAACAGGGATTACCGCATACAAATGGAGGTCATCAAATGAAGTATAGCACAGTTTACGTAGGAATGGATGTTCACAAGGAAACTTTTTCTCTTTGCTGTTACACAAATGAGAAGGAACAAGCCGAATACCCTCAGAAGGTCGATGGTCATTACAGCAAAGTCATCAACTACATCGAGGCAATGCGTTTCCACTATGGAGACGATGCTCTGTTCATATGCGGTTATGAGGCTGGCTGCCTCGGATTCACGTTATATCACCAACTGACAGATCATAACGTGAAGTGCATCATCCTTGCACCTACCACGATGCTTCAGCAAAAGGGCAGGAAGAAGGTCAAGACTGATAAGCGTGACGCCGCGCTTATTGCCAGGTGCCTGGCGCATCATGATTACTCACCGGTCCATATCCCGACAGAACAGGATGAACAGACCAAGGAATACATCCGCATGAGGGACGACCATAAGCTTGCCCTCAAAAAGGTGAAGCAGCAGATACTTTCTTTCTGCCTGCGGCACAACTACAGGTTTGACGGTACAACCAATCATTGGACACAAGCTCATCTGAAATGGCTCAGATCCTTAAAACCGGAAGGTTTATACGCAGAGATTCTGCAGGAGTATCTCCTGACGTATGACAATCTCACGGATAAGCTGGAACGATTCGACAAACGCATCGAAGAGCTTGCGTCAGATGAAACTTATCAGGAGAATATCCATAAGCTGTCCTGCTTCATCGGAGTCAAGACGGTAACCGCTCTGGCTGTGCTTACAGAGGTCGGCGATTTCAAACGGTTTGCTTCTGCCCAACACTTTGCTTCCTACATCGGACTTACACCCGGAGAGGATTCGAGCGGTGATGATCAGAACCGCCTTGGGATTACCAAAGCCGGGAATCGTCATGTGCGTTCTTTGCTGGTAGAAGCAGCACAGAGTTACAGCCGCGGACAGATTGGATTTAAATCCAAAGCACTCAAAGCCAGGCAGGCTGTAAATTCACCGGAGGTCATAGCCTATGCGGATAAAGCTAACGAGCGCTTACGACGGAAGTACTATCGCATGGTTCTCAGAAACAACAAGAAGACCAATGTTGCAAAAACAGCTGTCGCACGGGAACTTGCCTGCTTCATGTGGGGCATGATAACCGATAACGTAGCATGAGGTATCACAACGTACTGTCAGCATCAAGGCCAGGCTGCCTGCGGCAGTGCTCCGCAGCCTTGACCCTGCCAGCCCGGTGTGAAAGCGAGCACTTAAGCCGTTGTAAGCCGACTTGCGCCGTTTCCAACGGCACGTAACTACTAATACTGGAGGCATCCTGAAAGAGCTTTAGACTCTTCAAGGTTTGAGCTATCTACGAACAGGCTATGTTGGCACTTTCGTGATCCACGCTATTAGACGGTAGAGCTCGCGGCGGACCATTGACCTGTCGGTAAGGGGAGTAATCCCTGAATCCACGTATATCAGAGTGGCCAATGCCGGGAACTGATACCCTAAAGCTCTTTCACGATGCCTTCGGTTACAACAGAATAAGTTTGTGATGATTCTTGTTAAGTTGCCTCTTGACAAAGGTCATTACATATCAGCCTGGAAATCAAGCATATTATATTTATTGTTTATTTTGCTAGACGCCAGAGTTTTTCCATCCTTATCGAAAATCCCCATGTTCTTTCCTAAAAGATTCACCATATTTTCATAAAGGGATTGATAATTACCCAGGTTAGAGATTATATCCATAATGTAATTATGAAGCTTATTCCTGTATTCAAGCTCAAAGGCTTTCCTATTATTATTTTCCATGAGAAATTCATTTATTTGTAAAGAAAAATTACTGTTTTCAGGTAATAATACTAACGGTAGCTTTTGAAAATTAGCCTGATCTATAAAATGATTTGGCACATTATAAACGTATCTATTTAGTTTTATGCCTATTCCACTTAATCCGGCTTTACTCAAGTCTGAAATAAAGCTTTTCATCTTATCTTCATTATTTACAAGGGGGTACAAAGTAGTTATAAGAAAATCACCTCTTTTAACGTAGTCTGTTATGTCGGGCACTTCCATGACACAAATATTTAACACCTCATTCACAATATATTCCTTGCCAGCTATGATTTGTGCACCCTGAAATGATTTTAAATTCAACATATCTTCTACAGTAAACATACTTGTACCACCTCTTGTCTATATTTAACAAATAACTATCAATATTTTACGAATTAAAAACAAAATATTTATCTATATTTAACATATCAAAATCATTTTTGATTTACAATAATTTTTCATAAAGGATATTTATAAACAACTATTTTGTATCTAAGTAATACGCTTTACTGAGGCATCAGCCTAAGCAATGTTTTGGAAAGCCTTCATGGCATTTTTTAACAATCTTAACAATAAAGACTATTTTTGTCCTAACATAGATATATAACTCAACTTTCCCAGCATAAATTAGTAAACAAAGCCTGAATGTATGAAGCCTAAGAGCCAATCCAATCTTGTAGTTCACTTTTTGCTACTAGATGCAAGCACGCTTATTTGCTCCAGAAAAAGAGCCATTAGGCACTTGAGTGCATCTGTAATATCCATGTCCTTTATATCATCGCAGAACATGTAGAATTACTCTCCATAGGTTCTGTAATCATTATGGATCCTACTTATTCATTTGTAAATCGTCATTTTGTTTTATCATAAGGGGTGCTTCCCTAGTCAAAATATTATAGTAGGTCTAAAATAGAGTACAGTTGGATTGTGACGAGAAGATGTTACTTTACGGCTGTATTTTGTTTTAGAGAGTGAAGATATGCAGGAAATGTTCTAAGTAGATATTAGTCCAAAAGAATACCAAAACCTGGGGAAGAATTTTGTTTTTCCAAATTTAGCAAGAAAGTTGTGCCCGAACTGTGGTAAGCAGCATCTGCACAAGTATGAATTTTATACAAGGTATCTTATAAGATAATGACATTGATGTATATGTCCTTATTGTGAGGAGAGCTTATCTCATAATTATATCTTTTCCGTCTCTACGTTCAAAGAATGCCTCATTCCTTATTTACATTTTATGGTGTCCACTTTAGGGGTATTAGCGTTTTTCAGTGTCTATTCTATAGGGTATATTATATAATGCTCTTTGAGTAGGATTTATATGAGATTGCCAATCAAAACCACCGGCTTAGCCGGTGGTTTGTACTAGCCCTATAAGGGCTTATTA
>ERZ791765.1574-NODE-1574-length-12816-cov-19.284460_pt1 | contig 12816 bp, 19 predicted proteins | sample MGYA00509949_ERZ791765 | MGnify/ENA primary metagenome ERZ791765 (study PRJEB30046, sample SAMN00791980) | human gut metagenome | study: EMG produced TPA metagenomics assembly of the A metagenome-wide association study of gut microbiota in type 2...
AAAAAAACTTTTTAAACATTTTTCATTTTACCTATTGACATTTCTTAGCTGGACTCTATCTATCATGGCTTGTGCCGCCTGCAGGATATCATCCTTATGGTCGGCCTTCATGCGGTCAAACCACCTCTTGCCCCGCATAGGGGCGTCCGTATACTGCAATTCCCGGTTCGTAGGTTCTTTTATTACCCCTTTACGTGAATACCACTGCCCAAAATATTTCCCAGGGGTATTTGATATCCACCCGGCACAATTGTACTTTGGGTCAACATAGACAACTCCCTCGTGCAGATAATGCGCATAGGGCCCTGGGGTATCAATCTGACCGGAACCAATCACCGTAGCCATGACCATCATATGCTCCAGCTCCCCTGCCTGTCTGCGCGGCATGTAGTCGCTCATATACCGCATGGCCTCTGAATCAACCAGCTTTTGCACTGGACCACTTTTCTGCAGCCCATGATTCCGCAGGACGGTTTCCTTGTCCCTTATGTTAAATTGCACTTTCACAACTACACCTCTTACCTGCAGGACAGTTCATAATGCTGCACCGACTCGCTGCCGTATAACCGCTCATCTACCGTGACCACTGTCAGGAATCCATGGGCTGCCTTAAGGGCCGCCAGGGACTTCGACATGGCCTCCTGGCTGCTGCAGTCTATCCCATCCTCAATGATGCCCTTGACAGCCAGGTCCTTGCCCTGTGTCAGTTTTATGGGACCGTCCAGACTTTCCAGTGGGATGACCAGGAGGACAGATGTGCCGTCCCGCTGGCCGGTCTTAAGATAGGTGGACTGTCTCACGTCCTCCCAGTACACGCCCTCTATTGACATTCTGGTGTATTTTTCTGCTTTCCCCTCCCTGCTGTAGAGATACAGCGTCACATCCGCATTGGTATACATATCACACCCCCTGATAACACAGGCCGGTATCTGCCAGCCACTTCATAACAATGTTGCGCTGTTCCCTGGCCACAGCCTGTGCCGATTCCTGTACACTCCCGAAGCTGACCGAATAGGTTCCATTCTTTTCTGATGTCTTCCCTCCGGATTCCTTCTGCTGCTTCTCCATACGGTACTCGGATTCCGCCAGTTCACAGCAGCACATCTGTACTTCCTCCGGAACCTCTGGCACCGCCTTCAGATGGTTGAATGTATAGCGGTCAATAAGCTGGCTGGCGGACCTGGCATAAAAATGGAAGCCAGTTGTGATGACCGGCTTCCTCCCCTTCAGGTAATCGTTGATATAGTACATTTCGTCAGTGTATGCCTGCATCAGCGTCACCTCCCTAATCAGCCGTTAGTGATAAGGCGAGCGATTGGAAGAGCCTTCGGGTCAAACTTAATATCCCAGTTGGCTTTAGCAAAAAGCTGGGCATCTGTCGGGGATTCTGTCCAGCCAGAAGACGGAATCTTAAAGCTAAATCCGTTGGGATGGATGGTCTCGCGCATACGGATAATCAGTTCATCCTGTCCGCCGTTCTTCTTAGCATCCCTCACTGTCTCCACAGGCACATCAACTCTGCCACGTGCGGTACGGATGACTCCGCTTCCAAACAGATAGGTGGTGTACTTAGCCAGATCTTTATTGGCTCCATCACCGCCAACCTTCTCCACTGGTACGCCGTCATCCACAATGACCGTATACCCATTCACGGACCCCAGCGCCATCGGCCTCTGAATCCCGTTGGCATCAGTCTGTCTCCAGTATTCCAGAAGCTGGAGATTTTCAAGAGTCTTGGCTACATTGGAATGCATGATTGCAAAGCTGAACTGGTCTTTGTGATCTCCACACGCCTCCGTGGCCAGATCATTTAGATCAGTTTCCTTGATCTTCCTCGCCTCCGCTGTGGAAGATGTCAGTTCTAACGTGTGACCATCCGCCCACTTCTTGGTATAACCACTCGCCCCTGTAATCCCAAAGATTGCATTAGAAATACCAATCAGCCGCATCTGGCGCCGCTTCTGCCAATATCTGGCAACGGATGATACAATGTGTCCCATTGGATCAGCACCAGAAAGCTCTGCAGTAAAATTACGAGCAAAAAAGCCTTTTGCACGGCCATAGACAACGCCTGTCTGAGAACCGCCGCCAACTTCCTCTACGGTAATGTCTGTCTTGCCATCGTAGTTCAGGTCCTCACCTTCCAAGGTGTTGTAAAACGGGATCGTATAAATGTTGCCGCTGCTCTGGATCATCCCCGCAATCGTTGAATCCTCCACAACTGCCCCGGACTGAATCATAGCGGTATAGTACGGATCCGGTGCCTCATTCCACATGTCAAGGAAAAGTTCCTCGTCAAAGGGTATTCCAAAAATCATACCTGGCATAATTAATTATCTCCTTTCAGTTCTGTATATTTTTCTGGATTGTTCTGTTTTAAGTCAAGCCGTTCTTTATAGCCCATGGCCTTGAACTGCTCTTTTGTGATCCCCAGCGCCGCACCCTTGGTTGACCCCACAGGATTGTTGATGGGTTCTGTGGCACCAAAAAGATACCCATTCTCTTTCTGGCACGCCTCAATAGCTGCTTTGATATCCGCAGTCTGGTCCTTGGATGCCTTAAGGGTATCGACATCCAACAGGGCCTTGATGGCTTTTGCATTACGTCCACCAGCCGCAGTAATGGCAGCCTCCAAGGATGTGCCGAACTGCATGTCAGCAATCCTTGCCTCATACTCTGTTTTGGACTGCTCATATTTTGTCTTGTACTCCTCGACCTGCCCTTTCACCTGGTCATAATCCTTGAAGCCGTCAATTGTGGTGTTGGCTTCCTGGAGCTGTGTTTTAGTCTGTTCCAGTTCTGCTTTAGTCTGCTCCAATTCTCCCTTGGCTGCCTCAACATCACTGTCATTTTCAGCCATGATACTGTCCACCTGTTCCTTGGTCAGGCCCATGTCCTCTAAAAATTTACGTTTCATACTGCTCCTTTCTCACTACGCTTTTCTACGGGGTCGCATCCCTTGTGGTGGTAGTTTTGCGCCGTGCCGGGCAATTTTGGATATAAAAGTAGCACCCAGGATAATCCCGCGTGCTTATCGCAAATTATAACCCGTCCGTTTCATGTTTGATTTCATCTTCATCCAGATGTGCCATAACATTCATGGAAACTTTCGTCACTGCCGGCTCGTAAGTTGCAAGAAAGATATCCGGCTTACATGGATATATCTCCCCAGCTATACCACGGATAATGTAATCCCCGATATTGGCTTCGTGTACCCCTTCCAGTGTCCGAATCATGAATTTCACTTCTGGGGTTCCCTCGTTTTCAAACCAGGCACTTCCATTCCTGACTGCCTCGATAATCCACTCAGGGTCATCCTCCTGCTCCGGCCCTCCCGTCCACTGGAATGCCTCAATTACCACTGGTTTTTTCCTGTACTTCATTTATGCTCCTTTCCGTTGCGATATCGCAACAATAAAATACCACCGGCCTTATTGACTGGTGGTATCAAATCATTGTATTTTTATTAAACACATAACCTACATCCCCATGGAAAACTGCAAAAACATCTTCCTTTGTCCTTTGTTCGATTCGAGGAAGTCTTATTTCACCCCTTTGGATTTGAATGGCGGCATCCGATGTTCCGTTTATTCTCATACAATACTGTAGATATAAATAATCCTCTACTGTCATCCCTGGATAGTAAAATGGACATTCCCTACACCATGATGGTATACTCATCCTTTAATCACCTCATACTTCTCAAAATAAAGCTCCGCCATCCTTCTACAACAACGCTCCTCTTTTAACGCGGCAAATTGGTACGTTTCGATTTTACCACTTTTCATCTCAGTCCGCAATGCAGACATGATATCATCAAACAAATCCGCATCCGTAAATGCACTTCCTGTTTCGAATTTCCTGATATTGTTCTCAACATAATATGCCGTTCCGTTATGGCCTGCAGCAACATTTCCAAAAAGTGCCTTTTCGGTGACAAATGTATTGATGTCACTATATGAGAACCCCCTATTGTCAGCGTGATTATGCACAGATATCACACTGTTGTCCGGCTGACTTCTCAAATAATCAAAAAAATCTTTCCCGAATATCTCCCCTGCTGTTCCGCTGGTGTAATACCGTACCTCTCCGGATTGTATATTGACAGTAAACCCATGCTCGTTTCCGTCCTCCGCTCCCAGTTTTATGGATTGCCTACATGCATCTGACACTTTTGATATAATTTCTTCGGAAACGCCGTCAATCTTAATTTTAAATTCCGCCTGGTCATTATATTCCCCATGTCTTGTTGTGATTGACGAAAGCGCTGTATCTGAACTAGGATTTGCTGGTATCTTTAATCTCTCCCGTTGCTGCCGCAGCCCCATTTCCTTGGAAAAGTCTACGTAGGCCTTGTTGGTCAGTCGTAACCGGCACTTTGCGGCTATGATATCTTCCTTGTCAGCCCCGCCACTTTCCAGGAGTTTTACATCCTGCTTCTGTTTTCGGATTGTCCGCTCCAGGCGGCGCTGGTGCTGAAATGCACCATATGTATCATATTCCCGGCCCCTGTATACCTTCTTCTCGTTTTCCTTCCGGTTCTGCTCCGCCAGCCACTCATCCGTGTATTTGCGCTTGCTTATGCCCGGTATAAAGGCAAAGGCGATGTGGTAACAGTTAATTCCTCCAAAGCCAAGCATCTGCCCTTTTCCGCAAACGGTCCGCATCTCTTCACTGCTAAAGACCTTCCCCTGCCAGCTCTGGTGGTTCTGATAGCCTGTCCCGGTGTTTCTGGCCCCCATGTGCCAGTCCACCTCGCAGTAGTCTGTCTGCAGTGCCTCCATGTTCTTCTCGTTGACCTTATCTGTCATCTGGGCCACGCCCGTCATCACCGCGCGCCTTGCTGCCACCTCAATCCGGTCGGACTTTCCAGATGCATAATCCACCGTCCGGATGCCGCTGGCCGTCATCTCGTCAATCACCTCACCGATAGCCTGACTGTATGTCCTGGCGCCGGTGGTGATTCCCAGCATGGCCTTGTCCAGGCTGCGCTCCAGGTATTCAGATAGTGGTGTGAATACCTTCTTGCTGCCGCCCATCGGCACGTTAAAGCCCGTTGTCTGAGTGATGTTTTCCAGTGGCCGCAGGCTGTCCTTGCTCTGTCTCCTGGCAGCATCCACAACCTGCTGCAGCCATTGGTTATCCTCATAGGGCTGGTAGTCCTTGCCAGCAGCCTCGTAAATCTCTTTGTTGCGTATGTAATCAGACCTGGCTGCCTGCTCATAGATGTCATCCACCTGCAGGTCAGTCTTTTCCAAAGCCTTACTAATCAGCTGCTTAATCCGAATCCGGCTTGCCCCTATGGCATCCATCCTGACCAGCAGCCAGTCAATGACCGGCGTAACCTGCGCAGCTTCCTTGATACGCTGTATGATTTCGTCCATGATGGATAACTCCAGTGCTGTCATGGTACGTTCCAACGGTTTGGGCAGCTTCTCCAGTTCCTCAGGCGTCATGATATCACTCCTCCGTCAATACTGGTTCCGGCAGGTTCTTGGCTGCCTCCTCCAGGGTTTCGCCGTACCACTTGGCCCTGTACTCTTCCGGCCTCATGATTCCTGCCGCCAGATCCTGCCTGTCCTGTTGACGTTCTGTCTCTTCGTCTACCAGTATGCTGTCTTTAAAGTTACACAGAAACTCATACCCGGATTGAGTGAGCGCATTGTAAAAAGCCAGGGCATAGGCTAGATCCTCCAGGCAATCCTTGAGGTTGGACTGGATGGCCTTAACCATATTGTATTTCCGTTTCTTGGCGATCTTGGCTTCGGTGGCTGTCTTGTCGACGTCATTGACATCCGACAGATCACCATAAGATAGGCAGACATTAAACTCGATCCGCCGCAGATAGGCATTCAAGCCGTTGATAAGGCTCTGCTCCCTGAGCTCCGGACTGTACTCCTTGTATAGCTCTTCTCCGGACGTCCCACCGGACAAATTCAGTCCGCGGTACAATCTCCGGTTAAGCTTCGGCATCTCGTACTGCGTCTGTCTATCGGGTCCAAACACAGGAGCCGCCTGCAATGCGGTGGCATCTACGTGAATGACACGCTCGCCGCTCTCAAACTCCCAATCCAGCCGACCAAACTGCATGTCTGTCTTTTTGATCAACTTGATAGCTGGCTGGTAGATAGACACCCCGCAGGGAGATCCATCTACTTCATTTTTAATGGGGTTACGGTAATAGCCAAAGTCGGGCCGTTCCACTCCCACATAGGTCGTATCCTCTGGGAGTCCAGCCCAATCTTCCACCATATCGAGCGGCACTGACCGGCCAATATTGTTCATATCTGAAGATCTGTATGCAAGGTTCTGGATATTGAGCACCTTATTTTCGCCCCAGGTGTGTACTTCAAAGCGAATGAAATAATCATGATCTGCCACCTTTTTAACATCCACAAATGCCACCCGCGTCAACCGACCGCGTACATCAAACTTCAAAGGGATGAACCGCTCCTGAGTGATGTACTCCACCTTATCCTCTCCCAGTGGCTTGATACAGAAGGATCCTAGAGCAAGCCCGCTCTGTAGGTTCTCGTTCAGATCCCGGATGGCTGACTGGTATATCTTATCCATCTGCTCGTTAGAGATACTGGATTCCATCTCATTCAGGCAGACGTTGGCGAACTCCCTGCAGATACCCTGTTCAATCTGCAGGGAGTCCACCTGCTCGTCCACCCATGGGGCCCCTCCGCGATACATGGCTGCCCACTTCTCAATTGCTGTAATCATGTCTTGGCTGATTGCGATATCCTGACCAAACAATTCCTTTAAGGTCCTGATTGGAAACATCCTACGAAACACCCCCTTTACTGCGTTTTTTAGCTTATCAAACAATCCATCACCCGCCTTTTACTGGCCTTTCTTTTTCCAGATCCGATTAGTCGCATACCTTGTAGCGTCAATACAGTGGTCTTTTCCATCCGGATATCCGCTGATCACATTGCCGTCCTTATCTCGATCATACTCATAATCCATGAACTCCTGGGCCGCCACCGGGCACCGAACGTTATCAATGACAATCTCCCGTAAAGACTGAAGCCACTTGAAGGAATACTCTCGACTCCCAGGACCCTTATCTGCTCCTCGTGCCAGTAATCCATAAGCCCGGTAATCACCCACGGATTTGTCCTCCGCACTGTCACATGTAATCAGGTCATTACCGGTGATACCCAGCTCTATAAGCTTATCCGCTGTCTGCCGGTTGCTCTGCTTATTGCAGGTGTATTCCTGCCAGACATAGAGTGTATGCCGTGCTGGATCATAATGCGTGCGTACAAAAGCATACAAATCTGGGTACCAGCCCCAGTCAACACCATTCAGAATATTGTCAAACTGCGATATCTCATCGTCGGTTATCTCCCGGATTGTCACGTTATCAAATACGCTGCCACCGCTTCCGTTGGCCACGCCCATGTATTCATTATCGTAAGCTTCTGGATTAGTCTCTTTTAAAAATTCCGCTTCTTCCAGAAACGGCTTGCCCAACCATTTAAGCGGCACGCCCAGATAAGTGCTTTCCGTCACCAACCTAGATGCCTTTGGCACCTTGATGTACTTGTTTGCCCAGTTGCTGGCCGTCTTAGGCGGGTTGAATGACTTGAAGATATAGGCAACATCACCGCCACGAATGACGGACTGCTCAATCTTACGGACTGACTCAGGCCCTGTGAACTGGTCCAACTCTTCCAGCCAGAGAATGCCGATGTATCCGAAGGGGACCTTGATGGATTTGACCTTGCCAGGGTCATCAGCACCACGGAAGTATATTTTCTGTCCCGTACTGATTCGGGTTGTCTCCATCGGGCTGACGGTTGCATGGAACTCCTCTGACAGCTCCAGGGCTTCAATCGCCCATAGAATCTGCTGGTACACAGAACTGCGCATGGTGTCTGCCACTTGACGCATGACAACGGCATGCATCTGGTCATTCTTCATGATGAGGTCAATGACTTCCAGTGATGTAAAAGATGACTTTGTGGAACCTCGACCACCAGGGAATACATATTCTGTATGTCCATGTTCCTGTATATCAAAAACAACCGGAGCAAATACCGGGGCCACCATATTGGATGGGATGCCCGTGTATTTGACCGGTTGGTCATTATCTGTATCTGGTTGTAATGCCTCAGCCTGAGCCCTCAGATGGACTATCTTAGCCAACTGCTCCTCAATATCCAGGTCGGACTTAAGTGTCTGCCCCAGGGTGCCACGGATGGCCTCATAGGCCTTCACATCCCCGCGCATGGCCTTTTCAATCATGGCCATAGTAATAATCTCCTCATAGGTGCTTTCGCCCCCATCAGCACACAATATATCAGACAGGCCTTCAACCTCAACTTTCATAGTCAAAAGCCGGTTCATTGTGTCTCTCATGGCGGCCTTTCGCCTCCGGGCCTCGCCGGATGCCTTACCGCCTGCAATTGCTATTTCTCGCTGTTCCCTCGCTGTTCGCTCATGGAAACCATGTCCATTTAGGTTTTCATTGTTTGCCATCACCTCACCTTCCTATCTGGCTGTTTTAAGTATAGAAAAAGAGCCGCCCGGAGGTGGACCCTAATTTTATAGTATGTAATTAACAACGACTGACAATATCATTTAACCACGAAATCTGACTTTCAAGGCTTCACTTCTTTGCCAACAGCTCTGGATTTTGCTCTAACTCTCTAAAACTCTTTAAAGCATCATTTAGTTGCGCATAAGCTTCCTCAATTTTTGAATCGCTCCCAAACTTTTTTGACAATTCCCACAACACTTCTTTTTGGGCAACATCTTCTCTTTTTTTATTAAAGAGGTCTTTTAAATCTTCATACTCTTCTAGCTTCTTATTTCTCAAATTTAAATATTCATTTTTTATGTCGCTCAAAAACTCCTGCCGATTAATATCTGTCCAGCTTTCCATGTAAATACCCCACAATCTTTTTCTATTATCATACACCAAAATCTGACATAAGAAAATCCCCTGCCGAATTTTTATCTGGCAACACATTTAGAACCTCGGTAAATTCTCATTAATCTCTTTCACAGATTCTTCTGATATTTCATTAGCACATACTTTCTCATTAACTTTTTTCTTCTCACTAAGCAACAGACTAATAATTATACTAATAAATCTATAAGAATTACATGCAAAGTTAAAAATAATCCCTATCCATAAAAAAATCACTATCTTCAATACTTCTTGTCCAAAATCTTCACTTAGATAAAGTAAAACTGACAACAAAATACCACTAAGCCCAGACAATACTACACTTTTTATTTTACCTACGAACACATCCATATTGGCGTTTTCAATAAAATATTTGACCATAGTATCATTTTTTGCCGATATTAAAGAAGGGATTAAAAAACCAAATATGCTGATAATAATTGACATGCACGTTATCAATGCTGTAAGCATATCACTGAATAACGAATTTTTACATATTTGTAAAATCTGGATTTTTTGTTTGACTTCGGCAAAAAGTAAAATGCTTATTATAGTCATTGGAATTATTAAAGCATAATGCGAATACCAAAAAGCATGAAAATCTCCTTTACCCCCTGTTTCATTCATTTAACCTCACCCTTTTTTTAATAAATTAGCTATTTGTGCCCTTGAGCCTCCTTCACTATATTTTTTAGACATCTCTTTAGAAAGCTTATAGAAGGACAACTCCCCTCTTGGCGGAACCTTATAATTAATCTTATCATTTAAGATATTTTGTAATAAATCAAATACCTCCGACTTTTGATCATCACTCAATGTTATTCGGGCAGAAGAAATTAATTCACGGTTATCTCCACTCCTTATTTCCCGAACTATTCCTTGCATCGTTTCAGCCTCCAACTCATCATGATGACCATAATTATATCCCAAGCCAAATTCAAGATGTGCCGTCTTGCATTCCACCTGGTCACATAATTTAATAATGTCCTCAAACGTTTTGCTATTCTTAGATACTAAACCGCGGGTATTAGCAAAACGAACATCCAGTTTTAAAAATTGTTTTTTTAGCAAATCAACATTGTCATAGTCATAGTCAATTGGTCTGAAATAGCATAGATTACCATCCCCAATAAAACTATTCACATAGCTTTGTAAAGCAAATGTTCCATAACTACCTCGATTGCATTGAACCATTGCAACATGATATCTTGGATCATACAATACAACTGTATTCTTCCCAATATACTCATTTTCTCCAAGATCCACATGGCGAGCCATTGTGTCTGGAGCCAATACATATGTATTACTTACAACATCTAAGCGCATAAAATTCAATACATAAAACTCATCATTATGCACTAAAGCAATATTTTCAAGGCGCCCACTAATTCCATCAATATCTTTTATACGATCTTGCAACGAAAGTGATTTTAGCCTCCCTATCCATTCACGTAAATCATAAGTATATTCCGTTGTTTCATCTCCTATAATTGTACACAGCTGATAATACTGATACTTAATAGTAACTCTTTTTCCATCCATATCGCTCTCCCCAATTCGACGTTTTTCTTACATTATATCACACACCGAATGGAAAGAATATACAAATATCCCCCTCCCAATTCCACAAATCTTACAAAAACACATCCATATCTTCTCTTCGTAACCAAAGCATAGAACATATGTTCGATAAAGTCAAGGGTAAAATAAAAGGACACCCTACCTCTAGGATGCCCTAATCGTATCTGGAAAACGTCATGGGGGATAAAACCAGATACCTCACCGCTTGCGTACCCTGCGGCATTGTCCCGTTAATGTACAGGTCTGTCTTATGAGGGATTACACAAAAACCGGCTAATCAGCCACCAGGCTGTAACACCTGGCGGCCGTTATTTGTGGGGAGGATGCTTCCGCCCTCTGGCTTCCGCATGATAGCATATTAGCACTTTTCACCCCAACATGAACCGACATTTTCAATTTTCCTCAAAAAATCTTTTATTTCGCTGCCAACAGCTGTCCTCCGTAAACTTCACCCGCCGCTTCGGGAACATCCGGTTCATAGCCTGTGCCACCTTCCACCAGGGAAGGCCGTCTATGTAATACAGACGGAACATGGTCCGCACCTCGCTCTTTGGTATGCTCTGTATATATTCCTCCGCCTGGCAGGTCAGCTCCAACAGATCCGCCTCCTTGCGCTCCAGAAGCTGCCTGTACCGCTCCCTCAGCCGCTGCTTCCGATAATACTCCGGCACGGGGTATCCCGTGACCTTAATACTTCCTATCGTGCCGTCCCGCCTTGTACCCTTCACCGTATCAGATACCCGATGCGGTTCCCCCAGGAACCTGTCCAGCTTCTGAATCCGACGCCTTATGTCCTTTATTTCTTCTTTCATTTCGCAATACTGTATCAACACCTCCTTGTCCACCGGCATCACCTCCTCCCGCATCCAGCCACGGACATGCCCAGCACCCATACCGTATCCTGCCCTTGTTCGTCCTCTGGCCATCACACCCGCGGCGCCCGTTGTCTATGTAACACTGTCTCATAATACCGTATCACTCCCTTCGGCAGCCGGCGCAGTCCCGGAACCGGGCACAGGCTGGTGTATGCATAGACCGGCATCCTGACGGACCATGTATCCGGCGGTGGCTCCCGGATGGCTGATTCCGCCAAAGCCGCTACAGCTGATGCCCGCAGGACCTTGTTGGCCTTGACCTGCTTACTGTCTGCTTTCTTTCTCAATCAGGCACCTCCTCCGTACACAAATTTCAGTTTAATGTGTCAATGATGACTTACTTACCAACCCAATTTTTCTCATTTTTTTCATAAATAACTTCATTTCGTAATATGTAAGTCCGGCACAGGTGTTACCAATCTTCTTATTGTCCATCAAATCTTTATCATATGACTGAATAATGTGTTTACCTGATTTTTTATGTAATAAATCAACGCATTGTGTATACTTATATTTTTTATTGTATCTTTCGTAACAGGCTCCGTATTCATCGTCTGATACCTTTGTAAATCCAATTTCTTTTAACTTGTCATCAATATTTTTAAATAATTTCATCATGTATTCCTCTTTCTCCGACACTCAGCAGTCGGCTGCTAATATTAATTTTTCCGCTTAATCAACGTAGCAACATAACTACTCCGCTTTTCACCTATAGCAAGCTCAATCTTTACCAACCCACGGTGCTCCAACGCCTTCATGGTGTCAGTTCTAATGGTTTGCCCCGGCAAATTATAGGCCCCCAAAAACGACCAATTAGGGAGTTCACATAAATAAAATTCTTCTTGTTTCATAAGTTCCACGGCTTGTTCCATTCTTTTTGATAGTTTCAAGCTTTTCATTTTGTATTTCCTCCGGAAATTTTAATATTTCGGAAGTGGATAAGCCACAGGCGCATCAATAACTAATTGTTTTAAAGCTGTTCTTTCGTTAAGCTGGGCCACATATCGCATATAGCAAGGGCTTGATGATGGAGTATCACAAACCCTGTTTCTGGCTAATTCTTCTAGCCTTACAATTTCATTGTACAGAGCCTCACGGCTGATTAAATCATTGCTCATTTTTTCTCCCTCAAATCTCAGTTTTGTAGATTAAGCAAACTTAACACCCACTCAAAATCCTCTACCATCTGTCCTTTGAAATTATGGGGATAGTCCGAACATGCCTTTAGCTTTTCAATTCTTTCCTCAATCTGTTCCTTTGCATCATCATAATTTGCTAGCCGCTTCAGCTGAGGTTGAATAATTCTGCATTGCTCCTCTGATAAGCCATCTGTTAAGGCAATCATGCCGTTAATTCTCTGATAAAAATACACTCCATAATCCATCCTCTTTTCCTTTCTCCGGTTCTATCAGAAAATTCTAATTTTCGTAATTA
>ERZ791765.1583-NODE-1583-length-12725-cov-11.786346_pt1 | contig 12725 bp, 27 predicted proteins | sample MGYA00509949_ERZ791765 | MGnify/ENA primary metagenome ERZ791765 (study PRJEB30046, sample SAMN00791980) | human gut metagenome | study: EMG produced TPA metagenomics assembly of the A metagenome-wide association study of gut microbiota in type 2...
GCGATTCCTTATGATTTAAACGGATGAATTTCAATATGTGGTTTTGAAGGTATATATGGCCCAGTGGCTCAGTTGGTTAGAGCGCCGCCCTGTCACGGCGGAGGTCGTCGGTTCGAGTCCGATCTGGGTCGTTTTTATAAAGATAAGGGGTCTTAGCTCAGCTGGGAGAGCATCTGCCTTACAAGCAGAGGGTCATAGGTTCGAGCCCTATAGGCCCCATTTCTTCTATAAAACGCCGATGTGGCTCAATTGGCAGAGCAGCTGATTTGTAATCAGCAGGTTATCGGTTCGAGTCCGATCATCGGCTTTGCTTTAAATATTTGGATGGGTTCCCGAGTGGCCAAAGGGGGCAGACTGTAAATCTGTTGCGACACGCTTCGGTGGTTCGAATCCACCTCCATCCATTAAATAGGTGTTGTATTTTTCACACTTATTGTATATAATAGAATATGTAAATAATACCGCGGGGTGGAGCAGTCTGGAAGCTCGTCGGGCTCATAACCCGAAGGTCGTAGGTTCAAATCCTGCCCCCGCAATTTTTTTTGCAATGAGACGTGCATAAATGAGTTGCCAGAACCGAGCAAGAGTGCTTGCACATATGAGCGATTCTGGCAACTTATTTGTATACGCGCTGTAAGTGAAAAATGGACAAGCCCAGATAGCTCAGTTGGTAGAGCAGAGGACTGAAAATCCTCGTGTCACTGGTTCGATTCCGGTTCTGGGCACTTTGGTTTCATACCAATGGGGTATTAGCTCAGTCGGTAGAGCACTTGACTTTTAATCAAGTTGTCCGGGGTTCGAATCCCCGATGCCTCATCAATGAAAGATAGCGGAAAACCTTGTAATTACAGGGCTTTCCGCTTTTTTTGACGGTAAAATTATCTAGGTAATTTTATAGAAAAACAACGAAAAAACATGTCTAAAATCTGTCCAAGTAAGCAAAATTTTTCAAGATGTCTAAATTCTGTCCAAGCTGTCACAGCGCAATCGCTGTTTTTACGACCTCCTGAACGTTCTCTTTTTCCTCCATAATGTGGCTGTAAACGTCGATGACCATCTTCTCTGTGTCGCCCAGCAGCTCCGCGATTTTCTTTGTGCTGATAGCTGGAATCTGGTAGCACAGCTCCGTACAATAATTGTGCCTGAAGATATGTGCAGTCAGATCGTGAATGACGTACAGGTTTTCAGTTCCGCCGGCGGCCAGATTCATCTTATTAATAATACGCTCCCACATGCGCCGATAACTGCTTTTAGTCATCATGCGGCCGTCCTGGGTGTGCATCAGATACGGTGCTGTCAGGCCTTTAAGATACTCCTTTAGATGGACGGCCAGAAATGGAGGGATAGGCACCGTACGCACCCCGTTTTCGGTCTTTGTATTCTTTACCCCGGGATTATTCACCCGAAACTCTACAGACCCTCTAACGGTCAATTCAGACGTTTTTAAATTGATATCAAGGGGCTTCAGGGCCAGCACTTCGCCGCGGCGGAGGCCGCAGCCGTAGATAATCAGAACGAATGCCTTTTCCATCGGCGTGAAGTCAGCAGCCTTGATTGCCTTTTTTTCGGTGGCGGTAAGGGGCCGCTTTTCTTTGGCTTTGTACTTTGGCCTGTTGATTTTTTCGCACAGTTCCCGAAACGCCTTTTCCGGGAGAAGTCGTTCATCCACAGCAGCCCGGATAATTTGTTTATATGTCAACATGATTTGTTGGCATATACGAGGTTTTTCGGATGCATTGTTGATAAGTAGCTGTAAATGTACTTTTCTTAGGTCCTGCAGCTTAACGCCTTCCAGCGCGGCAAAGTGCTTGTCTATAATATTTTTATACATCATTCTTGTATTGTACTCCCGGACAGCCTTGCTGGTATCCAGCCATTCATCGGCGTAGGCCAGAAAGGTCATATCCGATGTCTGGATTTGATTTCCTTCTTCAATCCGGCGTTTCAATGCATTGACCTGTTTTTCAAGGTCGGCGCTGGACTTTCTTGATTTCAAGTTGATTCGGTGTTTCTGGCCGTATTCGTCATAAGTACCGTCCCAAGCCTTAGTACGATAAATACCATATTTGTCAGGTTTGTATTTTTGCTTTGCCATTATATCATCCTTTCCTGTTGCGATGTCGCAACTATTTTTGGGTATAAAAAATACGCCCCTTGCCAGGACGCTCCGAGGATGATATAATTTAGGTGTTCAAACCAAACTAAATCTTCCGGAGCTTCCGGCAAGAGATTATGTGAAAAGCTTCTGTGTTACCAGCACAGGGGCTTTTTACATGCTATTGTAGTAGTTGCTTTTTCTTAATATCAAATTCTTCTTGAGTAATTGCCCCCATGTCTAAAAGTTCCTTCAATGCTTTTATTCCTTTTAATGCATCTGTCATTTCCTTTGAAGTAGAAGATACAGATGATTCTTTTTCGATGTTATAGCATTGAATTTGTGAATCAATATCTGAATTGCAAACGATAGTAATAGGAAAGATTATACCATCATTTATTCTTTGTAATTTAATAATAGCTGTATTGTTCTTTTCTACTCGTTTTTGTAGTTGTTGAGTAGAGGATTCATTCATACTTTGTGTTTTGGACTTTCCTTTCCCACCTGCACCAATAGCGGCGCCAACTACAGTTCCTACGCCCGGAAACAAAACAGTTCCGATAAGTGCACCTGTTGCCATCTTCCCTGCTTTACCTTTTTTTGTTGTTTCAGAGTTCTCGGATCCTTTTGTATTGGATGTAGTCATGAACTCATAATCAGGACCCTTCCAGTCATATGAAATAATTTTATAGAGGACAGAATCATCATAATTAAAATAGACTTCACCACTTAACTTTTGGCGAATGGTAGCATTATTACTTAATCCTAGCTCTTTGTTTCCAAAGGTCATATTTATTAGGACACTTCTATCCTTCGTACATTCGGCTTGCTTCGATAGCCGTGCTTTATTGTTTTCTAATTCATTTTTTGCAGCGTTAACTAAATTATCCATCAGTCCCATACTATAATCCCCCCTATTATTTTAATCTCAACTTGAGCAATTCTTCCGGCAATCCAGTACAATTACAGAATTGCTCTCGTGTATATTCTTCATAGCCTTTTAGCATATCATCATTAATTAAAAGATGAGCAGCAAATAAATTAGCTTGACTTTCAAGCTTAGATGTAAGCAATAAAGTATGACGACTCATAAATGCGCAGTTTTCTTTTGGATGCATAATTGCGTGACCTAATTCATGAGCTAGAACTACTTGCAAAAAAATTTCATCGTCTATATCGGAATTAAGAAAAATATATTTGCGTCTATTTATTAATTTATAAAATCCAGCGGCCGCATCGTCAAGGGGCATCCTTATAATAGTGATTCCTAAAGACTTGGCTATTTTTTCTGGATTATTTGTGCCAAGCATTTTTACATAATAAGAAACAAGTCTCCTGATTTTATCATTCAAAAATTATTCACCATCCTGTGATGCCTGCTTCTTTTCAGGCCTTGGCTTATATTTGTAGGGTCTGTACGTTACTTTGTTCTTTTTCTTTGCATCCTCCAAGGCAACTTCTATAGCTTGCCGGAGCAATTCCAGTTTTGAATCAGGTATGGGCTCACCGTTATAACATAGCGGGGCATCTTCACCGGACGCCAATTCATTCATTATACGATCAAGGTCCTTTGCAATGTCTCGCTTATCTTTATTACTAAGCGCAGACTCAATCTCCTCTTTTCCTGACATAATAAAATCTGTTGATACTCCAAGGTATTTAGCAATACTGGCTAGTCTGTCTGATGGAAACACTCCCTTTCTTAGCTGACTAATATATCCGTTTGAGTATCCCAGATCCTTTTCCAATTTTGAGATAGGTATTTTACGTTCTTTGCATAATTTTTTCACTCTTTCAACGCTATTCACAGAATGCCTCCTAATTTTAGAGAAAACCCATAAAAATGGTATTGACAAATTAGAGAATAGCCTATATAATGAATTTAGGATTTAGAGAAAAGCCATAAAACATAATATAGGGAACTCTCGAAAAATATGTATCTGACAATTCATATTTTAGATTATTCTCTAAAGTTTGTCAATGCTTTTCTCTAAAAATCCAACTAATATTTTTAGAAAGGAGGCTAAATTTTGCTTTATGACAAAATATCACTTTTTTGCAAAGAAAAAAATATTCCCCTTTACCTTTTTGAAAAAGAGTGTGGATTAGGAAATGGGACTATAACTGGCTGGAAATCTTCTAATCCTAGAATTGATTCTCTGCAGAAGGTAGCGAAGCAAATGGGTGTCTCAATCGAAGAACTTCTTAAGTAACAATAAAAACACATGTTCGATAAAACCAATATATCACCATAACATGCATGTGTCAATGAGAAGGGAGAGTGAAAGATGGGCTATTGGGAGGAGTTCGATAAAAAAATCGAAGCGCAGAACAAAAAAATAACCCACATAATATGGATTATTTTTATCAGCATGATTACATCAGTCATAACGGTGTTTTTAGCCACAGGGTCAACAGGGTTGTGAGAGCAGAAACAATAACAGGAATCAATATAGAGTGCAAAAGAAAGTGTTTGGCTTCTTCCCATTTCACCTTATAAGGGGGAAGGCCTTTATCGGTCAGAGCCACTTTGAAGTCTTCTAATCGAACCAGATAGCCATCGCGAACCAATCCGTCAATTATGGCGCCAAGTTCACGACCATAATCATGGTGACAACTGATGGATTGACTGGTTTCTGGATTGATTAAACAGCCTTTAAGCGTAAGGATTCTTGTGTTGGAATGATTGGATAGTTTTTGTATTCTTTTCAAAATAACGCGGCTTTCACGTATCATATGGATTTTTCCTTTGCACTTGATAAGAAAATTATAGCACAGAGAGAGGAAAATTACCAGGTAAGAAAGGAGTGTGATCATATGTTGGAGTTTCCAAAACCTGTCATGAAGATGTCGGAACTTCAAAAAATGGGGTTCCCGGAAACCTATCTGAAGCGGGCTTACGGGGATAAAAACCAGACCTTCGCCACAAAGATGAATCCGGCATTAACAAAGAGTCCGGTTATTTTCGACACCGCTGGCTTCAAAATCTGGTGGGAAAAGCAGATTGAGGCACAGGTTCGGTCAATGCCCAGGAGAAGAGGGAGGTGATGCTAATGTACAGACATGATTACACCGGTGCCCAGGTCGTCCAAATGCGGCGTCAGCTGCGGGAAGAGAAAGCTGAGCAGCTGTGGCTGCGCAAACTGCTGGCCGTGGCGATTATCCTGTGTGCGGTACTAACCGGGACGCTGCTTGCGGTGGCGCAGACGGCAGGGATTTTGTGAGAGGAGGGAAGTATGAGTAAAAGAAGAAATGGCACTAACCGGGCTGGGGCCGCCATCGGCGTGAACCGCTATACGGGGAAGCTGATGCCGAGAAAGAAAAAGAACCTGCCGGAGGCAACCGGACAGGCTCAGGAACTTAAAAAATATTCGTACTCTGATTATAACAGAGACAACAGGAGGATGCAAGGATGAAAGCAGAATACTATTCCAGAATTGGGCAAGCATTGGATAAATTGAAATTACAGGGTGATTATGCTGTTGCAACAATAGGCGGCATTTATGGATTGGAAGTAAGTGTCCGTGACGGCGGGATTGACGGAGAGTCGATTTTAAATGTAACGATTTCTGCAGACGTATCAGAGGAAATTGTCAAAAGGCTGGTTGAGTTGTTAGAGGCCAGAGCAGGACTGGGGTGAGTGTATGCACTATAAAGGAATCGGACCAGAGAGAGGGAATGATGTTGAATGTGAGGATGCCTATTCCTATGCTCTCAACCGATGCTTACATGGAAGCGAGAATGATCAGAAGGAATTCAGTTCTATGCTTATAGAATGGTTTTACTCCGGAAATTGGATAGAGGAGGATTGAAATGCTTAAAGACTATAACGAACTTAGAAAAATTGATGTTACACCTTACTGCGATCTCAGAGACGGAATCACTTACCTTCCTTACAATAAATGCATTGATCTTCTACATGAAAACGGGGCAGAATTAGTATTTTTTCTTCCAGTTCCGAACCCTAAAACTGGAGGAAGCTTATATGAATCAGAATCAACATTTTTAGATAAAAATGGAGTTCAGAATCGTTGTTATGAAACAAAAATAGAGATACATATTGACGATAAAATCTACTATATGCAGTCGCCGGTTATGAACGGAGCAAACCCAGTTAAAGATAATTCGATGAGCCAACAGAGAGTGTGGAACAGTATGACCAGAAGCTTTGTGAAAGCGGTCGCTATGTATACAGGCTTAGGTTTCAGCTTGTGGCTGAAAGAAGAGGAGATTGAACGCAAGCAGCAGGAAACAGCCGACCAGTATCATGATATACGAAAAGTCAAGGAAAGAGTTTTGCAAACACTTACAGCAATACAAAAAGAAGGGAATTTGACGCTGGAACAAACGGCAATACAGATGGGAAGAAGTGCTGATGAACTCAATGCTTGGTTTAAACAATATGATATCCTCTTTGCAGTAGAAAACAATCTGGAACATGTGTTGAAAAAAATAAGGCAGGACAATTATGATAAGCGACCATGATAGAGCTTACTATATTGGGGCTAGTGACACAGAATATGTGTTACGAAGCTGGAAAACAAAAACCTTCGAAAAATGGTGGTTTACAAAATTAGGTTTAACCTGCATGAATTTTTCTAATGATGCAATGATGGCCGGGACTGCGTACGAACACAAAATATTAGATTCGCTTGAAATTCCTGGAATGCAAAAGGACCGGCAAGTCATAATAGGAAGATTGCGGGTAAATCTGGACGGAAGTACAAACGATACGATTTATGAAGTTAAAACGTACAGAGCGGGTAAATGCTTTAAACCTTCAAAGGCATATTGGGATCAGGTGCAAGTGGAAATGTATGTAACTGGATTCAGGAAAGCCTATATTGTTGCTTATTGCCTTCAGAGCGAAGATTACTTTAATTTCTATCGTGACATAGATACAGAACGTTTAAGCATGCATCCGATAGATTACGATAAGGAATTTATAAACAATGTGTATCTTCCTAAATTCAAATACCTGGAAGAATGTTTGAAGGATGGGAAATTTCCTACAGAGGAGGAATATGGAAAGCAAAGGTTATTTGAAGGGAGTATCAAAGGACTGGATAACCGGAAATTTTCTGCTTACATTCGAGGTTGAGCATGATGTATCCAGCCAATTGCCTTCTATGGCTGGAAAGACCTTGCGTATGACCGTGAAACAATGGAGAGAGAAACGTAGTCTTGATGCGAATGCATACTATTGGGTGCTTTTAAGCAGGCTGTCTGAGTCGCTTGGGATTTCCAAGCCACGCGCACACAATATTATTCTACGTAAATATGGACAGCCTGAGACGTTTGACGGCTCAGGGGCTTATATCCGTATACCTGACACCGAAAAAGCCGAGGAAACGGCACTGGAGGCGTCTACATACCATATCAGACCAACGTCTCAGGTGGTGGCAGGAACGGACGGCGTGGATTACCGCACTTACATTATGCTGAAAGGCTCCAGTGCTTACGACACGCAGGAAATGAGCGTATTAATTGAAGGACTCGTGAGTGAATGCAAGGAGCTTGGAATTGAAACTCTTCCGCCAGACGAAATAAAGAGAATGCTTATGACTTACGAGGCGAACAGGAGGAAGGATGGCTAAACGATTATGGAGCGTATTAACCGATGACATGGACCACTGCTATTTTACAGGCAGTCCAGATGTCGAGCGTCACCATGTTTTCGAGGGACGCAAAGGGAATAAAGTCAAGTCGGAGTTGAGGGGATTTGTGGTCCCTCTCCGACGGGATTTGCATCCCAATGGAGTATGGTTTAAACGGACTCCAGAAAACTTACAGATAGATAAAATCTTAAAACAGAGATGCCAGATATACTATGAGTCCCACTATGGGACAAGGTATGATTTTATTAAAGAGTTTGGGAAATCATACCTGTAAAACAGACCTCCACGGCAGTTAATATATCACGAAAAAGAATGCCACTGGAGTTACAAAGGGCGGCATTGACCAGCCGCCCACTCCTAACGAGGAGGTGAGGGAGTGAACGATTTTGAATTATTTACCTATTCGGTTTATAACGCCCTCGGAGTAGGACACCAGAACGCTCAGACACGCCGGGAGCTGTGCCAGAAGCTCCACTGTGGAGACCGTAGCTTAAGGAGAGCAATCGAAGCATTGCGACGTAATTATGCAATCCTTTCTAAGGATGATGGAAAGGGCTATTATCTGCCAGAAACCAGCGAGGCTGGCCGAGATGAGGCCAGGCAGTGGCTGAAACGCCAAAACGACCGGATGCATAGTATCAAGGCATCACAAGCCGGAGCAGCCAAATTTGCAGGTCAGTACCGGAGGCAGCGGCAGAATGAAACACCTGGGCAGCTCAATATGTTTGGCGTGGGTAGGAGCCTATGAGCGATTTTATAAAGTTAAGCCGAAAAATTTTGGAGTGGGAATGGTATTCCGATATTAACACAAAGATTCTGTTCCTTCACATGCTTCTAAAAGCGAATTGGAAGGATGGGCGGTTTCAGGGAGTGGAGATACCGCGTGGCTCTTTTGCATCATCCTACCAGGGCCTGTCCCAGGAAACCGGATTGTCAATAAAAAATGTCAGGACGGCACTGGAACATTTAAAAAGCACCGGAGAGGTGGCAGTCAACCGACACCCAAAATTTACTGTATTTACAATAAAAAACTACCATTTATACCAGTCAACCGGCAGTCAACCGGCAGAGAATCGGCAGTCAACCGGCACAGAATCGGCAACAATAGAAGAAGGAAAGAAGGAAAGAAGGAAAGAAATAAAAGACGTCGTTGACACTCCGCGTCGAAAGGCCGGGCCAACATCGTTTACCGAAGAATCGTTTGAGATGCAATGCGTCAATGCCCTGGTGCAGTCTTGCCTGCGTCAATTCCCGGGTGCAAAGGTCCCAACGACAGCGGCGGAAAAGAGCGAGTGGTGTGTCCACGTGGAGCGGATGAAGCGGCTTGACGGCAGGAGCGAAGCGGATATACAGGATGCATTGCAATTTGCCATCCAGGATCCGTTTTGGCAGACCAATATTCGCAGTACAAAAAAACTGCGGGAAAAGTTTGAGACGCTGATTCTACAGGCACGGAGGCCGAAGCGGCCGGAAGTGATGGGAAAGTCAAAGAACCGCTTTCACAACCTAGAAGAACACGGCTATGACTATGACAAGATGGTATGGGAGATGATGAACAATGGAGATGCGTAACCAGATTAAGCAGGCAGTTATTGATTACATCACTCTGCACGGCTATCCTCCGACGATGCAAGAGATAGGACAAGCGGTGGGCCGGTGCAAGTCTGTTATCAACGGATATGTGACACAGATGCTGGTTGATGGAGAGCTGGATACGGATGCCATGCAGGGAGCGCCGCGGGCGCTGCGGGTGCCAGGGATGCGGTGGATCAATACGCAGGAGTATGTCAGTGTGGTCCGACAGCTTGCCAGATTGCAGGAACATTGTCGGGAGATGGCAGCGGAGCCGGGGAGCGCGGAGGCCTGGCAGCGGGACGTGGAGGCGCTGGACCTGGTGATGGCAGCGTTGGGGAAAGTAAGATAGGAGAACAAACATATGGAAGACAGGAAGTATATTGCTATATCTATCAAACATTCGGCGGGTGTAAGGTTTACACTGTGGGGACAAAAGAGAACGGAGGACCATGAAAAGAGGTGTTTTTCAGGCTACCTGGGAACAATGGATTTTGACAAGTGCGAACTTTACAGTTTGAAAGATTTCCAAGACTCATACGGTAATGAAATCATTAAATGTGATGAGCCTGTAAAGATGACCATTGGCTTAGTGAAAAAATGGAAGAAATTCGACACAGTTTTGGTTGACTACGAGGAATACAAAAAATTTGTGAGTTTTACTGATGGAGGATTTAGAAAAGGAGTGAGAGCAATATGGAAACAGGATTATTTGATAAAAATGGAACCCCAATTAACATCGGAGACAGGACCAGATTGGTATTAAAAGATGGCGAGGTCCGAGAGTTCGATGTGCGTTTTAAAACAGTTAAAAGGACAACGATTAAGACTCTTCGCGGATTTGGGCCGGAGAGCATAGATGTTTCAATAACTGGAATTTTCTTCTGCTGGCAGGAAAACGATTTATTACCGTGTGTGGATGAAAACGGGGTTTCTGATGTGGAAAAAATGGAAGTGATTCAGCCGCCGGTTTGGGGTGCAAGTAGTTTGTGAGTTGAGGATTTTCGGAAGGAAGGTGCCAGATGAGAAAGGTGCAATGGTGTGTAAAATGTAAAAAGTATCATCTTTTTGATGATGTAAACTGGAAATATAACTGGAAACAGAGAACATGGGAGTGTTTGAAAACTGAGGATTTGGAGGTGTAAGATGCCAAAGAGGACACCAGATAACTGCAAGTATATTAATTGTCATGGGGAGCCGGGACGAGATAGCAATGGTAAGTGCATGGGGTTTAGTCTTGCCGGAGACGATGAGCCAATAGAGGTATGCAAGCGGTGCGTATACTGCACGGCGCATAATGAAGAGTAGAGGAGTAGAAAATGAGAAAAGTACGATTAGTCAAGGTTGTGATACCGGAGATAGTGGCCTATATGGGACCAGGTCCGGACATTGACAACATGGAACTGGATTACCAATGCCCGGAATGTGGGTTTGGCGTAGCAGATGATTACATGTTCTGTCCACACTGTGGGGTGGAACTTGATTGGAGGCATGTAGGTATGCTGACAGAAAGATTTAGAAAATTGGCGGAACGATTGTAGACATTGTGCTGTCCTATCCAGGCAAAACGGGGCAAGGAGAGCGAGAAACCTTGTAAAAAATCTCTGGAGTAGAAACCAGATAGGAAATAAAAAAGAGCAGAGAGCTGATAACGCAAGAGAGCGCAACGGGTGCGCCGTTACCAGAAGCGGACGGAAGCCAGGTCCGTTGTTAGGGCATAGGCCGAAGCCGGAATGCCGGTACTGGCAATTTTTTATAAATTGAAGATTTAGATGAGGAAGGAGCCAAGTCATGGTAAGACCGATATTATTTAAAGGTGAGATGGTTAGGGCTATACTGGAAGGAAATAAAACGGCTACGCGACGGATTGTTAAACCCCAGTTAGAGCGTGAAACAGGAATATGGGATTGGCGTGCCGTAATTGAAGAGGCAAAGGCTCCATGCCGTCCGGGAGACATCCTGTATGTTAGGGAAACGTGGTGTAGATGGTATCTACCTCCCGGAGAATGGGTATATCGCTATAAGGCAACAGACCCAAATGGCAATAGAGTGCCAACAGGGCCTGAATACGACGACAAGATGGACACGAGATCTTGGCACCCATCGATCCATATGCCGAAGGAGGCCGCTCGCATCTGGCTGAAAGTAACTGGCGTGAGGGTGGAGCGGCTACATAATTTGACCAACAGAGATGCAAAAAAAGAGGGCATCCATGTAGAGACGGACAATAGTGGAATAGCGCATAGAGCAGCTTTTATGAGATTGTGGGATTCCACTATAAGAAAACTTGACGTTGACAGATATGGATGGAATGCCAATCCGTGGGTATGGGTAATTGAATTTGAACGCTGTGAAAAGCCGGAAAATAAAGATTTAGAGGTGCAGGATGAAGAAAGCAGCATTAATTATTGATCTACCAGAGAATTGCAGGGATTGCCCCTTTTTTGGATATGAATGCAGACTCACTAGAAATAGATGTAACTGGTACAACGAAGATGGCAGACATGAAACATGTCCATTGCAGGAGCTTCCGGGGCCGATGGAGGTATGCGGCAGATATCCACAGCCAGGGCCAGTACCGTCATATCGGATTGGATGGAATGCATGTCTTAATACAATAACAGGAAGTTCAGATAATGAAGATTTAGAGGTGAAAGGAAATTAGTTATGGAAAGAATATTGGATTTTAGAGAGGTTGTAACATATAACCACGATATTAAGATAAAGGCAGATTCTGTCGATAAATTGGATGAAATTCAAGAAGCAATTGGTAGCATGATTGATAATGGACAGGTTGAATCCAAGGAAGAATTATTTGAAGAAATTGTAAATTTGGGTGGAACTTTTGAATTTATCGAAGATGGAAGCCCTGATGTAGAATACGAGTAATTCGTAATAATGAAGATTTAGAGGAGGAATAGGATGGCATATGCGGAAAAGACTTCTGTGTCTGTTTCCAGGACTAAGGCTGACATAGAGGAGCTGATAAGTCGGTATGGGGCGGAGCAGTTCGTGAGTGGTTTTAAGGGAAACACAGCAGCGATCGGATTTACTATTTCTGGTCGGCAGATACGATTTATACTTCCTTTGCCAGATAAACAGGCAAGGGAATACTGGTATACACCGGGGCGCGGTAATCGCCGGACGGATGATGCAGCGCATACTGCATGGGAACAAGCGTGCCGGAGTCGGTGGAGGGCCTTGTATCTTATTGTCAAAGCAAAGTTGGAGGCAGTGGAGGCTGGAATAAGCACGGTCGAGCGCGAGTTTTTATATGATATTGTGCTGCCGGACGGCCGCACCGCTGGCGAATGGCTGGCGCCGCAGATAGAGACGGCATATGAGACTGGACAGATGCCTCCAATGTTACCGATGCTAAATTGACATTTAGAGGTGAACGAATGAAAGATTGTGAAGTTTGCATTTGTCCAGATTGCCAG
>ERZ791765.1597-NODE-1597-length-12630-cov-30.527237_pt1 | contig 12630 bp, 7 predicted proteins | sample MGYA00509949_ERZ791765 | MGnify/ENA primary metagenome ERZ791765 (study PRJEB30046, sample SAMN00791980) | human gut metagenome | study: EMG produced TPA metagenomics assembly of the A metagenome-wide association study of gut microbiota in type 2...
TCGCCAACTCCGCCGATGTCGTGCTGCGTCTCAGGAGCAAGAAACTGACCCGGGCATGACCCACCTGGGCCGGGCGGCACCCCGGCGACGACCCGCATGGAATCATCGTCATAATGACGCCTGCGATCCCTGGACATGAGAAACCGCACCTCCGATCATCGAATCTGGATTACTCCAGTCCAACAATCGGGGTGCGGTTCAAAAGGCCCTTTTTTTGTGTCGGATTACGAACCGCGCGTCTCACCGCTTGCCGTTGTAGATCTCGTTGTCGATCACATCGGCGAACACGCGATTGACGGCCGGGCGCACCACTTTCAGCGACGGTGTCAGGCACTTGTTCTCCTGCGTGAACTGCGTGTCCAGCACGGCGAACTTGCGTACGGATTCGGCGCGCGAGACCGTCGCATTCGCCTTGTCCACGTACTGCTGAATCTCCTCGCGCACCGCGGCGTTCGTGGCGAGCCGGTCGACCGGCGTCTCCGTGGACAGGCCGTGCGCGGGCAGCCAAATGGCCAGCGACTCCGGGTCAAGTGTCACCAGCGCGCCGATGAACGGGCGCTGGTCGCCCACCACCACGCAGTGCTCCACGATCGGGCACTTGGCGATCTCCTCCTCCAGCGGAATGGGGGAGACGTTCTTGCCACCGGCGGTAATAATAATGTCCTTGATTCGACCGGTGATGATGATGCGGCCGGCGTCATCGATCTCGGCCAAGTCGCCGGTCCTGAGCCAGCCGTCGGCGGTGAATGCCTCGGCCGTCTTCTCCGGCAGATTGTGGTAGCCGCGGAACACGTTCGGGCCCTTGACCTGCAGTTCGCCTTCGTCGGAAATGCGAATCGAGGAGCCGGGCGCGGGCTGGCCTACGGTGCCGATCACATTGTCGGTCACGCGCGTGGCGGCGAACGGGGCGGCGGTTTCGGTCATGCCATAACCCTGAATCATCGGCAGTCCGATGCCGTTGTAGAAATGCGCCAGATCAAGCGAAAGTGGTGCGCCGCCGCAGGCCACGTACTTGATCTTCGGGCCCAGAGCACCGCGCACCGTGCGGTAGACGAGCGTTTCGTACTTGGCGCGCTCGGCGATTTCGGCAAACGTGTGCTGCTCGCCGGCCTGCTCCTTGCGGCTCCAGACGCGCGCGGCCTCGGCGGCCTTGACAAACAGGCGGCCCTTCCAGCCGGCACCGGCCTTATGCGAGGCGGCGTTGTACACCTTCTCGAACACGCGTGGCACGCCAAGCAGGTAGGTCGGTTCAAACGAACGCAGGTCCGGCAGCAGGGTTTTGGTGTCCGGCAGATAGCCGACCACGCCGTCATCGGAGGCGATGGAGGCGTACTGGATGAATCGTGCGAAGCAGTGGGCCAGCGGCAGGAAGAGCAGCAGGCGCGGATGGTCGTCAAGCACCACTTCATGAAGCGCCTGCGAAGCGGTGATGGTGATGGACACGAAGTTCTTATGGGTCAGTTCGGCACCCTTCGGGTTGCCGGTGGAACCCGAGGTGTAGACGATGGTGGCCAGATCGTCGGCGCGCACGGTGGCCACGCGCTCGTTCAGTTCCTCGTCCGAAACAGCCACGCCCAGACCTTCGAGCGCGCCCAGTGCGTTGCCCTCGAGCATGAGAATCTGCTTCAAGGCAGGGCAGTGGTCCTTGACCGAGTCGAGCCGGTCGAAGCGCTCGCGATTGTCGGCAAAGGCCAGCTTGACCACCGAATCGTTCATGATGCGCTGGGCCTGCGGGGCGGAGTCGGTGTCATAGATCGGCACGCTTACCGCGCCCACCGCGGCCAGTGCGAAATCGAGAATGCCCCATTCTAGACGGGTGGAGGAAAAGATGGTCACCGCGTCGCCCTTGGCGATGCCGAGCGCGATCAGGCCCTTGGCGGCCGAGACCACGCGCTCGTGGAATTCGCCGGTGGTGACGTTCTGCCAGCGGCCGGGGCCGATTTTCTTGGCGGCGATTACCGTGTCCGCGCCGGTGCGGGCCAGTCGTTCGGTGAGCAGTGAATAGATAGTTTGGTCATCGCGGATCTCGATGGATTCGCCGGGCGTGGTGTATTCGGTAAGCATACGGCCGTTTATTCCTTACAAACATGATGGCAAGTTGACAACCCGAGCCATTCTGACGAGTTAGATTACGCTGGCGTAAGGTTGCGCGCGTTGTGGGCAATGGAGAAGTTGTCTGTCTGGTTTTGTGGATTGTATACAACGCCGTGTCTAACCGGTTTGCTCTACGGTTATGACCGTGTCCATTTCGGGAGCCATCGACTTCCTGCAGGACAAGTACGTGCTGAGCCCGGCCCTGCAGGGTCCGGTCATCAGCTCCAGCATCATCGGCGGCGTCGGCATTGGGGAGTCTGTGGCTTCTTATTTGGGAACGAAGCTCAGCGTGACAGTCGTCTCAGCTGAAGGTCTGGCGTGTATGTGCGCTTTCGCCTAAGGTAAATAGGATTGCGCAGTGCACGCCATCGGTATGTGCAGGTATGCGATTGGTGGCACCCGCGACTGATGCATGACGAGACCTACTGCAGTACCACGGCAACCAACACCGCAACAACACGGCAAGGGGAAGCGAACCATGTTCGACAAACGACTGTTCCAATTGGCACCAGGTCTCGGCAAGCTCATAGCCGGCAAAGTGGCTCTGATGTGGGTTGGGCTGCTTGCCAATATCGGCTTCATGCTTTCGCTGGTCATGCTGCTGCAAGGACTGCTCGCCGCAGCCGACCCACACACTTTCTCCTGTAACGCCGCCTCGGCCTCCGAGTGCCCCGCCAATCTGTTCGGCGTTCCGGGCACCACCGTCGCCCCGATGGCCGGCGACCTCATGGTTTACGTGGCCTTGGCGATCGTCTGCATGCTGGTTCGCTACCTGGCCACCACACACGCCACACGCCTCGGCACCGAAGCCGCCGAACGGGTCAAGCTCGCTTTGCGTTCCAAGCTGTACCGCAAAATGGTGGCCCTCGGCCCGTCCTACAGGTCGCGCGTCAAGACCTCGGATGTGGTCCAGTCCGCCGGCGAAGGCGTCGAGCAGATTCAAAGCTTCTTCGAACTGTTCCTGCCGCAGCTCTTCTATGCGATTCTTGCGCCGATCACCCTGTTCGCCGTGATTGCGCCGATCAACATGCCGGCCGCCGTGACCATGCTCGTCTGCGCGCCGCTCATTATTATTGTCACCGGCATCGTATCCATGACCGCCGCCCGCGCCTTCAAAAAATACTGGGGCCGATACACCGACATGGGTGCCGCATTCCTCGACAACCTGCAAGGCCTCGAAACCCTGAAGAACTTCGACGCCGACGACCGTGCCGCCGCCGAAATGGACAAGAAGGCCGAAGGCTTCCGCGTCATGACCATGCGCGTGCTGCAGATCCAGCTGCGCTCGCTGACCGCCATGGATATCGTGGCCTACGGCGGTGCGGCGGCCGGCATTGGTGTGGCTCTATGGCAGTATGCGCATACCGCCGCGGCCGCCGCAGGAGCCAGCGCCGCCGGCTGGTCGCCGGTCATGCTCGCCGCCCACCTGCCCGGTGCGTTCGCCTACCTGGCCTACGGCCTGCAATACCTGATGCCATTCGGAGCGGGCTTCCCGCTCACCCTCGCCGGACTGTTGCTGATCGTGCTGCTGTCCGCCGAATTCTTCATCCCCATGCGCCAACTCGGCTCCTACTTCCACGTGGCGATGAACGGCATGACCTCCACCAAACGGATCTTCGCCCTGCTGGACACCCCCGAGCCCGCCCACGGCACTGCCACGCTGCCGGCCACCGCTGGCACCGATGCCGGTACCAAGGCCGGGGCCAAGGCCGATGGCGGAATCACCGTCAGCTTCGACCACGTCGGCTATTCCTATGACAGCGCCGATTCCGGTGCCGCCATTCAACAAACGAATTCCGCGCCGGCACCTGCGCTCACCGACCTCACCTTCACTGCCTACCCCGGTCAACTCACCGCCATCGTCGGCATCTCCGGTTCCGGCAAATCCACGGCTGCCGCGCTGCTTGCCGGTACGTTGACCGGATACCAAGGCTCGCTTACGCTGAACGGCGTCAAGGTATCCGACCTGTCCGGAGAGACGCTCGCCCGAACCATCACCCTGATCGGTGCCAGTAGCCATCTGTTTGCCGGTACTCTGCGTGAGAACCTTCTGATGGCTTTGCCCGATGACGGCCAGAACGGTGAAGCCGCGTCCGACGCCGTGGATTCCCGTCTCTGGGATGCGCTCGAACAGGCCCGTATCGCCGACTTCGTGCGTTCGCAGCCGGACGGCCTTGACATGACGATTGAGCCCGACGCCGCCAACCTGTCCGGTGGCCAGCGCCAGCGTATCGCCATCGCCCGTGCGCTTCTGCACGATTCGCCGGTGTTCGTATTCGACGAGGCCACCAGCAGTGTGGATGTGGAATCCGAGGAACTGATTCTCGCGACCATCCGCGAACTGGTGCAATCCCGCGGCAAGACGGTGATCATGATCACCCATCGCATGGCCAACGCCGAGCACGCCGACCAAGTGGTGGTGCTCGAACACGGCAAGTCGGTGGAAACCGGCACGCATGCCGAACTCATGGCGGCCGGCGGCGTGTACGCCAAGTTGTTCACTACTCAGGCGGATATCGAGAACTTTGGGGCTGACCACCCTCAGCCAGCTTCGCTGACAGCTTCCGCCAGCGGGAGCGGGGCGGCTGTGGGCGCAGCTCCGGCTGCAGCTCCGGCCGAGATGAGCACGTTCCAGGTCATCAAGCGACTACTCGGGGAGGCCAAGCCACTGGCCGGGCTTATGGTCGCGGCTTCCACGGCCGGCACCATCGGTCACCTTGCCGCAACCTTCCTGCCGGTGTTCGGCATCATCGCCGGATTCGCGCTCGCCGGCAACCCCGTGTGGGGCATGAGTGCGGCCGGTGCAATCACCGCCATGATTGTTTGCGCGGTGTTGCGCGGCCTGACGCGCTACGTTGAGCAATATCTGAACCACAACGTGGCCTTCCACCTGCTCGCGCTCTTCCGCTCCAAGGCTTTCGCCGCCCTTCGCCGCCTCGCTCCGGCCAAGCTCGCCGGCAAGGGCAAGGGCGACCTCATCGCCATGCTCACCACCGACGTGGAACTGCTCGAAATCTTCTTCGCGCATACCATCAGCCCCGTGGCCATAGCCGTGACCACCACCATCGTCTACGCCATCGTGGCGGCCACGCTGAGCCCCTGGATGGCGTTGGCGCTGATCGTCTCCCATCTGATCATCGGCATCATTGTGCCGCGCTTCTTCGCCACCGGCGTGCGCAATCTGGGCCCCGCCATCCGTGGCGCGGCCGGCGAACTCGACAACGTGATGCTCGACGACATGCGCGGTCTCGACGAGATCATCCGATTCGGTCGGGGTGAAGATCGTGCGCAGGCCATCGAAGACCGCACGCGCGCGCTATGGCGTGACCATGCCAAACTCAGCCGTGTCAACGGCCGGTTCGCCGGTGTCGGCGGATTGCTGGTTGCATTGCTTACCTCGGCGGCTGCCGGCATCGCCATCAATCTTGCCGGCGTGAACCTCTACGATATCCCGGCGCTGGTCGCCGCCTTCGCGCTGCTCGCCAGCTCGTTCGGGCCGACGCTGGCGCTCGCCGCCCTGCCCGCGAACCTCACCCAGACCTTCGCCTCCGCCCGTCGTCTGTTCGGCCTGATGGACGAAGCGCCGGCCGTGGTGGAAACTGGCACTGCGAACTCGGATTATGAGGGCATGCGCCTTGACCGCGTCACCTTCGCGTACCCGGGGGAGGGGAGCGAGGCGATTCTCGCCGACTTCTCGCTCGATGTGCCGCAGCACGGCATCCTCGGTATCCAAGGCCCGTCCGGCCGGGGCAAGTCCACTATGCTGAAGCTGCTGATGCGCTATTGGGATCCGCAGCGCGGCCAAGTGACGCTGTCCGGCACGCCGCTACCGCAAATCGATGTGCATGCCCGCCGCCGTATTCAGGCCATGATGAGTCAGGAGACCCACCTGTTCGACGGCACGATTCGAGAGAATCTGCTTATCGCCTTGCCTGAATCGGAGATTCGCAATGGGGGAGCGGCCGGTGTTCTTGACGCCCGACTCCGCGAAGCCCTCGCCAAGGCATCCGTGCTCGACCTGATCGATTCCCTGCCGGATGGGCTCGACACCCAGGTGGGCGAGCTGGGCGACCGACTGTCTGAAGGCGAACGCCAGCGCATCGGCTTGGCCCGTGTATTCCTGCGCAATGCCGACTTGGTGCTCTTCGACGAGCCGACCAGTCGTCTGGATGCCTTGAATGAAGCCATCATTCTGCGTTCCATTCATGAGCTGTCCAAGAGCGAGCAGAATGCGGATAAGGGGCAAGACGTGGCTGTGGTGCTGGTCTCTCACCGTGAATCCGCCATGCGCGTTGCCGATGCGGTGTTGAATCTGTAAAGTCGCACAGTCACAGGCCGCAATACTCTGCAATACAGGATTTCCTTATATATCAGCCTCTGATAAGGGCATCCAGAGAGTCGAGGGCCGCGTCGATGGCCTGAGCCTCGCGGTCGTCATCCGTCTCGGCGAAGGAATGCTCGCTGTAGGAATCCTCGTCGGCACTGGGCAACAACACTCCGCGAGGCGTATCGGCACTGTGCGCGTGCTCAATAGAGGCCATATGTGCCGGCTGCACGGCATTTGTCTGCTTGCGGTTTCGATTCGCGTCATTCGCGGAATCAACGGCATCTGCGGCATCAACGCTATCTGTATCATCCGCACCACTGCGCGTAGTCGGCCGATTCGCCAGCGTGAATGGATCGTCGGGCAGTGAATCGGCCAAGGCCGCGACTGCTGCGCTGGCCGCTGCCTCGGCCGCCGCGCCGTCCAGCATCGCACCATCCGCAGAGTCAGTCACGGAGCCATCCACAGAGCCATCCGCAGGGCCGTTCGCAGAGCCGTCCGTATACTCACCGTCGTGCCGTCTACTGGATGACTTACCAACCAGAACAGCGCCCCTCGTACGCCGCATAAGCGACGGCACGTTCTCATCCGTCGTAACTTCCGAGACGGTCGCTGCCGTGTCTTCTTCTGCAGCCATATTCGCCGCTGCCTTGGCGGCTTCCTCGGCAGCGCGCTGCGCCTCCAGCCGTTCTGCCTCGACCCTTTTGGCGGTCTCTATGGCGAAAATCTTCTGCTGTGCCGCAGCGCGAGCCCGCTCAGCCGCATCCATAATGCCCAATGCCTGCTGACGTTCGTTTTCAATACGACGCAGCGTGGCTTCCGCGTGGCGGATATTCGCATCAGCCGTGCTCAGCGCGTATTTTGCGTAGGCCAAATCGGTTTTCGGCTGCCATAGATGCTCGATTTCCTCCAGCGTGCGTCCCATTGTCTCCGGCACCAACGCCACGATGCCGAACAGGCAAATCAGATCCAGAACCGCGAAAATCGCGAACGATATGCCGCCGCCCAATCCATCGATCATCATCGGCGTGAATTGTGCGATGATCCAGTTGGCGAACAGCAGACACATCACACACAATCCGGTGGCGCGACCGCGCAGATACGTGGGGAAGAGCTCGGGAATCACAATCCAGGGAATCGGTCCCATCGAAAAGGCGAACGATATGGTGAACGCCATGACGAATATAAGCGTCAGCAGCGAATTGCCCATGAAATACGAGCCCGAAATGCATAGCGCGAACACGCACATCATGCCGGTGCCTATTTCCATAAGACGTTTACGGCCGAACGTGTCGATCAGGTACATGCCTACCACGGTGGCCACCAGCTCCATGCCGCCTACGCTGGCGGCCGCGAGGAACTGAGTGTCCCCGGCGAACCCGAGATCCGAGAACATCACCGGCCCATAGTAGGAAATGGCGTTCATGCCGATGAACTGGTTGAACACGGCGAGAAAGATGCCGATGACGAGTGCCCGTCGCAGGCCTGGACGGAACAAATCATGGAATTCGTGCGACATCTCGGTTTCCAGTTTGACCGAGGCTTGGATGTCATCGGTGCGCAGGCGTGCGCGTTCGGTGCCGAGGATGTGCTCGAGCACCGCGAAACCTTCATCGGTTCTGCCTATCTGAATGAGGAATCGTGGGTTTTCCGGTGCCCTCCGCATAGCCAGCAGGAAGGTGGCGGCCGGAATCGCGCCTAATCCCAGCATCCAGCGCCATCCAGTGGCGATATCCCAGTCGTTTGATCCGTGGGAGGCGATGATGTAGTTGATGACGTTGGTCAGGAAGATACCGCAAACCGCAAGCAGCTGATAAGAGAAGGCGAGCAGACCACGGATGTTGGCCGGAGCCGATTCGGTGATGTATGTGACGGCCAGCGCGGCGGTCAGGCCGATGCCGTAGCCGCCGGCCACGCGCGCCACGATAAGCGCTATGGGACCTATCGTCAGCGCACTCCATACAGCCGCAACGAGGAAGAACGCGCCGCCGATAATAAGGATACGTTTCCTGCCGAATCGGTCGGAAAGGAATCCGGCGGTGGCCGCTCCGATGACGGCACCGAGCATGATGGAGGAAACGACGAGGCCCTCCATGAGAGTACTGAGCCCGTATCTGGCGCGCAGGAATTCGATGGCACCGGAGATGGAGACGGTGTCGTAGCCGTACAGTAATCCGGCAAGACCCGCACTCAAAGCCAGTCCGAATGTATATTTTCCTGATCCGCGGGTGCGTATGGCTGTTCCTAAAGGATTGGGCTGCTTGGAAGCAGTCCGAAACAGTCCCGCCATGTGCTCTTCCTCTCAATACAGCTATGGTGGTGCCTATTCATACTAGCCGAACTGGCTCCGTCTGGCGCTGGACATCCACGAATGTGAACGCTCTCGGAATTGCGGATGTCGGAGGCTGAAGATTCTTCTGTGTGCCCGAGGTGGCGAGTTTTGGCGGGAAATCAGGCGTGTCGCTTGATTTTGACAAATTGGTACACGGGTGTATCATCATAGATATTGGTACACGGGTGTACCAAAGAAAACACCCCAAAAAAGACCGTCAGCGGAGCATATCGCAGGCGAGGAACCCAGGCCCAAGGTAAGTCCAAAGTCCCGAAGCCACGACCAATCCCAACGGCTCAGGAGGAGATAACATGCGCAACACCAAGAAGGTCATCGCAGCAACGGCCGCCGCCAGCAACATAGCATCGGCCATGAGCCGGTACAATAAAGGACTTGATTGATATGACTACTCGTAGAACGTTCAGGTGGCCGTCCCTGCTGACTGAATCCGGTCGTGGCATCGCGTTCGGCGGCGACTACAATCCGGACCAGTGGTCCGAGGAGACGCTGGACGAGGACATCCGCCTGATGGTCCAAGCCGGCGTCAACACCGTGGCCCTCGCCATCTTCAGCTGGGACAAGATCGAACCGCGCGAGGGCGAGTTCACGTTCGAGTGGCTTGACCACGTGATCGACAAGCTCGGCGCGGCAGGCATCGCCGTGGACCTGGCATCGGCCACTGCCACGGCCCCGTTGTGGCTGTACGAGCGTCATCCTGAGGTGCTGCCAATCGATCGGTACGGCCATGTGGTCAATGCGGGCTCACGCCAGTCGTGGCAGCCCACAAGCCCGGTGCTCAAGGAATACGCGCTGCGCCTGTGCCGCAAACTTGCCGAACACTACAAGGACAACCCGTATGTGACCGCCTGGCACATGGGCAACGAATACGGCTGGAACAACCGCTACGACTACTCCGACAACGCCTTGGCCGCGTTCCGCACGTGGTGCGAGGCCAAGTACGGTACCATCGACGCGTTGAACGAGGCGTGGGGCACGGCCTTCTGGTCGCAGCACGTGAACAGTTTCGACGAGGTGTTGCTGCCGCGTCACATGGGCGGCGACGCCATGGTCAACCCGCCGCAGCAGCTCGACTATGAGCGGTTCGGCAACGACATGCTGCTCGACTTCTACAAGGCCGAACGTGACGCCATCGAGCAGATCTGCCCCGGCAAGCCGTTCACCACGAACTTCATGGTCTCCACCGACCAGTGCGTTATGGACTACGCCAAATGGGCCGGCGAGGTGGACTTCGTGTCCAACGACCACTACTTCCATGAAGGCGAATCCCACCTGGACGAACTCGCCTGCTCGGACGCGCTCATGGACTCCCTCGCGCTGGGCAAGCCGTGGTACGTGATGGAGCACTCCACCTCAGCCGTGCAGTGGAAGCCGCTCAACGCGCGCAAACGGGCCGGCGAGCTCATGCGCGACTCCCTGGCCCACGTGGCCATGGGCGCCGACGCCATCTGCTTTTTCCAATGGCGGCAATCCAAGTCGGGCGCTGAGGCGTTCCACTCCGCCATGCTGCCCCACGTGGGCGCCGATTCCAAGGTCTTCCGCGGCGTATGCGAGCTCGGCAAGGCGCTGAAGACCCTCTCCGACGCCGGGCTGCAGGGCACTGAGCTCGAGCGTGCCGGCACGGCGATCCTGTTCAGCGCGGAATCCGAATGGGCCACACGCTCCGAAACCCTGCCCAGCATGAAACTCAACCACTGGCACGACGTTCGCGACTGGTACCGCGGCTTCCTGGATGCCGGGCTGCGCGCGGACGTGGTGCCGCTCGCCTACGACTGGACCGACTACAAAACCATCGTGCTGCCCACCGTGCTCAGCCTGTCCGACGAAGACGTTCGCCGTATCGCCGACTTCGCGAAGGCCGGCGGAACCGTCATCGTCGGCTACGCCACTGGCCTGATCGACGAGTACTTCCACATCGGGCTCGGCGGATACCCAGGTGCCGGCAATGGCCTCCTACGCGACATGCTCGGCATCCGCAGCGAAGAATTCAACATCCTCGGTGAAGAAGCCGAAGGCGAGCCCAGCGAAATCAGCCTGTCCAACGGTCTGACGACCCGCCTGTGGCAGAACGACGTGACTTCCGTAGCCGCGGACGCCACAGTGCTCGCCTCTTACACAGGTGAGTCCGCCGCCGACTGGGAGCTGGAGCGCACCCCCGCCATCACCAGCCGTCCCTATGGCAACGGTACCGCCATCTACGTGGGCTGCGACCTCAACCGTCACGACATTGCCCAGCTGCTCAAAGCACTTGGCTCCCGCTGGCGGGAGCTGTCGGCGCAGCCGATTGAGGGTGGTCAAACTCCAACCTATCCCACCACAGATCCCCGCATCCTGCACACCATCCGCCGATCCGCAGACGGCTCCACCCGCTTCGATTTCTACCTCAACCGCTCAAACCAGCCCGTCGCCATCAACGGTGTGGAAGGCAAGCCCATCATCGCCCACCGTTGCGAGACGGATGCCGTCGGATATACGCTGAACCGTAACGCCATTCTTATCGCTAAAACGTCCTGTTAGACCGCGCTAGAATGGCAATGTTGTCCGGATGGAGGAGCGCGGCATGAGCGACGAGAAAACAGCCAAGCGTCGAGTGACGCTACGCGATGTCGCTCAGGCCGCCGGTGTATCGCTCAAAACTGCGTCGAACGTGATCAATGGCTCCGGGCGTATGACCGATGAGACCCGTGCCAAGGTCGAGTCGGTCATTAAGGACCTCGACTACCGAGTCAACGTGGCCGCCCGCAACCTCAACCGCAATCACACCGGTTTCATCACCCTTGCCGTGCCTTCGCTGATTCCGCCATATCTGGCCGAGTTGGCCAACCGCACCATCGAGGCCGCCCGCCAGCGCAACTATTCCGTATACGTCACCACGTATGCGGAAGGCTCCGCGAAAGGCGCGCGCGATCTGCTGAAGAAGTTCAACTCCACGGTGTCCGATGGCATGATCCTTTCCATGAGCGAGGTGGAAAACATTTCGCCCGATGATCTGAAGGTTGATTTTCCGCTGGTCATCGTTGGCGCGCGTACCACGTGGGGCATTGTGGATCACGTGACCCCAGACGATGTATCCGCAGCCGCCATGGCCGCAGGCTACCTGTATGACCGCGGTTCCACCAGACTTGCAGTGATCGGTGCCCGTGACGTTTACGACGAAGATGCATTGCTGAATGCCGTAGAAGGCAACGCGCAGCTGCGTCTGCGCGGCATCATCGAAGAGACCCGCAGGCGTGGGCTCTCCTTGGATCCGCAGCTGATTGGCAACACCGATCAGGATTGGACCATCGGAGCCGGTGCCCGTGTGACCCAGCGGCTCATTGATTCCGGCGTGCCGTTCGACGGTGTGATCGCCCTGAACGATCAGTTGGCCATCGGCGCATTGACCGCTCTGCGCACCGCTGGTTATGAGGTGCCCGCGCAGGTGCAGGTCATCGGCTTCGACAACAACGAGGAAGCCCCCTACCTGCAGATTCCGCTGACCACCATGGATTCCCGCCTTGACTGGACAGCTCCCACGGCAGTGAATCGCATCCTCGGACGCATCGACGGCAGCATCACCAAACCCGAACTGCTCACCACCGAATCCCAAGTCATCGCCCGCACCTCCACACGCTGACGCTAATCTGGCTCCCCTCCCTGGGGGGAGCTGTCACCGAAGGTGACTGAGGGGAGCCTTGCGGAACATTGTCATCTCCCGTCGTAACTCGTAATTGTCACTCGTTTGAGTGGCCCCATGTGTCATCGGAGGTAGCCGTTCACTCCGCTCCGAGTTCGTGCATCTCCCCCCCCCCACGATAAGAGACGGGCGGGGCGGGTTCTAGTGATCGTTGCAACACCTGACCTACCGCAAGGAGGGTCAGGT
>ERZ791765.1604-NODE-1604-length-12552-cov-2.979515_pt1 | contig 12552 bp, 9 predicted proteins | sample MGYA00509949_ERZ791765 | MGnify/ENA primary metagenome ERZ791765 (study PRJEB30046, sample SAMN00791980) | human gut metagenome | study: EMG produced TPA metagenomics assembly of the A metagenome-wide association study of gut microbiota in type 2...
CCCAGTCAGTTCCATCAAGATATCCAAGCTTGCCCGCCTGTTCTTCCTCATATGTCACATCCTGTATAAGTGTTACTGCAATAGAAGAATTAGCCTTAACTATCGCGCCAGGATCGGTATTAGTTGTTGTTACAAGCTCATTAGGAAGATAATCAAACTCATCAACTGTATACGTAGATGATGATGTTGTTCCATCTGTTATATCGTAAGTAGTTTCATTATTACTTGCAGTTCCAGGTGTTCCACTTGCACCGTTTGTTCCTGTTGATGCCTGCTGATATGAATGACTATAAAGTCCCTCATCTCTTCCATCCTGTGCTGTATACTCCTTAGCTATTTTGTTAACTGTATTCCAGTCCAGTTCATAGTTAAGTGTGATAACTGCATCATCATAAAGACCTGTTGCAAGTATATTTCTTAGCAGAGAGCTGCTTGTTGTAGCCTCTATCTGTGACTTATACTTTAACTTATCATTCATTCCAACACCTGATGTTGTACTGTTCCCTGATGCTCCGTTAAATAATGTATTTCCCTTGTTATCTATGATAGTAATGCTCTTCGTAGAGTCATTCCCAACTGCCATAGCAAGAAGTGCTGCCATACTCTCCGCTGTATCACCGCTTATCTCTTTAGTTGTAACAAGCTTTACTGCTACTGTTGCATCTGTTGCTGCCTGATAGAACGAGTTAGTCTTCTCAGGCATATTAATGGTAACAGAAGCTGTCTTGACCCCATCCATATCCTCAAGATCTCCTGCCAGCTTAGTTTCAAGATAATGTGCATACTGCTTCGTGCTATCTGAATCTGTTGTTGTAAAGCTCCTCTTCATGGCATCTTCAAAAGTATAACCATCTGACTTAATATCCTGTGTTGCAAGTAACATCTTACATGCTGTAAGTTCTTTTTCATTTACGCTTACTACCATATTGTCTATTTTATACTTATGGTTATTCTCAGTAAGTATTGATGTTACTGAATTCATCTCTGTATAATCTTCACATGTTACAAGTACCTGATACTTAGGACGTGTAAGTACAACTGACAATATGCCACTACAGCTATAAAAGCCACTATTGAACTTACTATTATTATTCTTTTCTTTACCGACCAGCTCTTCCAGATATCTAATAACTTCTGTGGAATCTGTTTTAATCTATCTGCCATTATTAACTCCTAAGTAATTATATCTGCATATTCATGATTTCTTTATATGCTTCTAATGCTTTATCTCTTATTGCAACTGTGTACTGCAATGCTATATTAGCCTTCTGCTGATACACTCCAAGCTCATGTGTATTCGTCATATTGCCAAGTGCATAATCAACCTCAGCCTGTTGTGCCTGCTGGATATATGAATTCGTACTGTCTAAAAGACCTGATACTGAATTAAATACTGAATCAAATGTAGAATTTCCAGATGTATCTGTCTTTGTAACACTGTTGTTAGTTAAAAGATCTGATACTTTATTGATATAATCATTTCCAAGTGAATTAACTGCCGTTGTTAAATCCATGTTACAATTCCTCCGTGTATCTATATACATAAGTAAATCCATAAATAATACTTATGTTTCTATGCTTTGTTACTTATTAAGACTGTCCTATGGTAAGTCCCTTTGATGCCATACTCTTGCTGGCATTAAACGCTGATATATTAGCTTCATATGAACGTGACGCATCAATAAGATCTGTCATCTCCTGAACAACATTAACATTAGGATATGTAACATATCCATTCTCATCAGCATCTGGATGTGATGGATCATATACCATATTCATATCTTCTGTTGTGTCATCATATATAGAAGTAACCTTAACACCATTTCCTACTATGCCACCACTTGCTACTCTTAAAGCATCAGCAAATGTTCCTGTACCTCCCCTGTATCCAGATGAATATACAGAAGTTCCAACCCCTGCCTGTGCTGAGGTGAGTGTCTTTTCTGTAAACACAACTGACTTTTTAACATAAGGTGTTCCATCGCTTGTTCTTGTTGTGTTAGCGTTAGCTATATTCTGCGATATGACATCTGTTCTTAGCTGCTGCGCTGTCATTCCTGTTGCACTTATATTAAATGCTGTAAACATCGACATAAGATTATTCTCCTTATCACTATACTACTTACTTAAGTACCGTCTTGAATCTCGAAAATTCATTATTCATGCTGTCAATAAGTGCATTATAATTAATCTGTTCTGATGCAAGTTCAACATTCTCTGTTGAAAGATCAACATTATTGCCATCAAGCCTGTATGATAAGGTTGAATTATCCGTGTAAGTTCTGATAGCAATATCATTATAATTGAGATTATTAACTCTGTTCGTAAGGGATGATGAACCTCCGTTGGTACGCGAAAGTGCAGATCTTAAATAAGTTGTAAAATCTACATCCTGTCTTTTATAGTTAGGTGTATCTACATTAGCTATATTGTTAGTTAATACTTCTTCTCTTGTCCAGCTGGCATCTGCTGCCGCTTTTAATACATTAACGAATCCAAACATTCCTGAACTCATATATACCCCTTTCCAAACAATGGATATAAATAGTTTTATTCACATAGTTTCTGTTTATTATATCACGATTCGTAGCTTTGCTACTCGCCGCTGCTATCGCAGCTATCGCGATCGTCATTCGCCGTTCACCAGAAATCTGCAAGCAGCTTTCCGGCTCTCTTGCGCTCATTATAATCATAAATATAATGATACTACTATCATTATAAATATTTTCGACAAAAAAACAAGCTATTTTTGTCTATTTATTCCATTTTTAATATTATTCATGACAAACATTATTATTTCCCCTTAAAATAATTAATGGGAGGGCATATATATCATATGCTCTCCCTTATACATAACTAAATTATACTTTGTAAACAATCCTGCAAAAGACTATTCATCATACTTTGAAAGTTCATCAAACACATATTCGTTAATAACTTTAATATATGTTCCCTTCATGCCAGATGATTTACAATCTATAACTCCGGCACTTTCAAACTTTCTTAACGCATTAACTATTACAGATCTTGTTATTCCAACATTATCTGCAATCTTACTAGCAACAAGAGTACCCTCGTTTCCGTTAAGTTCTTTAAAAATATTCTTAATAGCATCTAGCTCAGATGTCGATAATGTGTCTATAGCTGATCTTACTATCTTCTTCTTTCTGACTTCTTCTGCATTCTCTTCGTTAACAGAACGCATCATCTCAAGTCCTACAACTGTTGTTCCATATTCGCTAAGGATAATATCATCTATCTCGTATGAACTATCACTCTTATACATAAATAATGTACCAAGTCTTTCGCCAGCTATCTCAACTGGTGCAATCAAAGCCTGAAACTTCTTAACATTCTCAATAGTAAATCCTAACGTAGACAGATTAACATTCTCTTTAGTTGATAATACGCTTAATAATCTCTCGTTAAGCATCTCATCCACAAACCCACCAACTTTGTCATAGACAAGCTCATTAATCACTTCGACGCCAGCATAATAACCAGTACCAAGGACCTTTCCCTTCTTACTTATGACAAGGATATTGGATTCGAGTATACTACTTAAGACATTGCACATATCGTTAAAATCAACTCTTGCTGAATGATTATTATGCAATAACTTGTTAATCTTTCTGGTCTTATCCAAAAGCTGTACACTCATCATACATTCCTCCATATACATAATTACACCGATAAATATCTGTATAAGAGAATACTATCACACAACTTTCAAATAATCAACATTTTTATTGTATTTATCTGACAATTTCAATAAATCTCTTTCTAAAGTCACATAAAAGCTATATTAATGTGATATATAGAACCATTTATTTAACATTTTTCGTATCATCTAATATATAACCGCAGTTTTCATCACCGCACACAAGCTTGTTACCTTTAATAAGCATATAACCTCCACACTTAGGGCACTTCTTATCCGAAGGTCTCTGCCATGTCATGAAATCACATTCCGGATATCCTTCGCAGCCATAAAACATTCTGCCTTTTTTAGTCTTCTTAAGTATGATATCTTTACCACACTTAGGACACTTTACTCCTATCTTTTCAAGATATGGCTTAGTATTATGACACTCAGGAAATCCTGGACACCCAAGGAACTTACCATGAGGTCCATACTTTATAACCATGTTACGTCCACATTTATCACATATAACATCAGTTACCTCATCTTCTATCTTTACATTCTCAAGTTCCTTTTCTGCACTATCAACTGATTCTTTAAGGTCTGGATAAAAATTCTTAATAATCTCTTTCCACTTCACATCACCATCTGCCACACCATCAAGAAGCGATTCCATATTAGCTGTGAAATTAACATCTACTATCTGTGGAAATGCCTTTATCATGGCATCATCGACAGCTCTTCCAAGCTCTGTAACATAAAGATTCTTCTGTTCCTTTGCTATATAATGTCTTGCTATGATAGTTGATATAGTAGGCGCATAAGTACTTGGACGTCCTATTCCAAGTTCTTCTAAAGCCTTAACAAGTGATGCTTCTGTAAAATGCGCTGGTGGCTGTGTAAAATGCTGTACTCCTTCCACACCTTCAAGTGTGAGCTGCGAATCCTCATCTATACCCTTTACAAGTGCGTTAGGTTCATCTTTATCATCATCACTTCTATATACTGACATAAAGCCATCAAACGTAATCTTAGAAGCCGCTATGCTGAATCTATAATCTCCAGCCGCTATCTTAACAGATGTTGTTTCATATATCGCTTCTGCCATCTGGCTTGCCGTGAATCTTTTCCATATAAGCTGATATAATCTGAACTGGTCTCTTGATAATGAATCTTTTATCATAACAGGCGTAAGTGCTATATCAGTAGGTCTAATAGCTTCATGTGCATCCTGTATTTTCTTATCATCTTTTTTTCTTAAGCCACTATGTGGAAGATACTTTTCACCATAATTAGCAGCTATATACTGTTCTGATGCTTCCTTTGCCTCATCAGCAACTCTTGTGGAATCTGTTCTTAAGTAAGTAATAACACCTATAGTTCCTCTTCCCTCTACATCAACACCTTCATATAACTGCTGTGCTATTCTCATAGTCTTGGCTGTCGCAAAGTTAAGAGTCTTTGAAGCCTCCTGCTGAAGAGTACTTGTTGTAAAAGGAAGTGGAGCTTTTTTAACTTTCTCACCTTTTTTAACACTATCAACTGCAAATGTGCTGTTTTCCACTTCTTTTTTTATAGTTTCCATCTGTTCTTTGTTTTTTATGTCAATTTTTCCGTTGACATCTCCATGGAATTTTGCAACTATAGGCTTCTTTTCACCTTTAACCTTAAGTGTTGCATCCATAGTCCAATATTCATCTGGAATAAATGCATCTATCTCGTTTTCTCTGTCACATATTATTCTTAAAGCTACTGACTGGACTCGTCCAGCACTAAGTCCTCTCTTTATCTTTGCCCATAATACAGGACTTATGCTGTATCCTACTACTCTGTCAAGTACTCTTCTTGCCTGCTGTGCATCAACAAGATTCATATCTATCTTTCTGGCATCCTTGATGGCTGCCTTGACTGCACTCTTTGTGATCTCGTTAAATGTTATTCTGTATATATCCTTATCCTCTAACTTTAACGCCTTTGAAAGATGCCATGAAATAGCCTCTCCCTCACGGTCGGGATCGGTTGCAAGATACACCTTGTCAGCTTTTTTTACTTCTTTTCTAAGTGCTGCAAGAATCTCTCCTTTTCCTCTTATAGTGATATACTTTGGCTCGAAATCATGCTCTACATCAACACCCATCTGACTCTTAGGCAGATCCCTTACATGTCCCTGTGATGCCATTACTTCATAATTCGAACCTAAAAACTTCTTGATTGTCTTTACCTTTGCTGGTGATTCCACTATAACAAGATACTTTGCCATTAAACTAACTCCTTAGATATGATTAAATGTTTAGATTACAGGGTCAAAACATATTTTCTGACTAATGTCTGGTATTTATAATTATTGCTTCTATACGTATATCCTTGCATAGCAATTATCAGCAACCTCTTCTATCTTTCCCTCAAGCTCCAGCTCAACCAGTGCATTACTTATTTCCTGCAATGATAATCCGGTTTTTTCTATAAGTTCATTTAACCCCACCGGATATAAATCCACACAACTATACAACATATTTTTAGGTGTTGCAAGTTTAAATTCATGTACAGAATTCACATTTTGCTCGTATTCCGGTATACTGTTTGTGGATTTTTCTTCTGTTTTATTACATATCGTTTCATTTTCTTCTGTTTTCATACCTATATAACATTCACCACTCCTGCTCGATTTATAATCATAGATATTCCTGTAATCATCTAACTTTCTTCTTATTTCTTCTATATCTAATATATCTTCGGGCCTTGTTATGACGGCTGCTCCAAGCTTTATTAAATCGTTGCAGCCTTCACTTAAGCTGTCCCCTATTCTTCCAGGAACTACCATAACCTCCTTATTCTGTTCAAGTGCTGCATCAACAGTTATAAGTGAACCACTCTTTTTTCTTGCTTCTACAACTATAACAACATCTGACAAGCCACTTATAATCCTGTTTCTTACCGGAAACTGTCCTGCATGCGGTGCGGTCCCAACTGGATATTCTGATACAATACAGCCTTTTTCTTTCATCTGTGTAAAAAGCTCTATATTCTGTCTTGGATAACATATATCAACCCCGCACCCAAGTACACCACACGTATATCCATCGGCCTTAAAAGCCCCCATATGTGCCGCTCCATCTATTCCCCTTGCCAACCCGCTTATAACCTGTATTCCCATCTTTGCAAAGCTTTTTGCAAACACGCCAGCCACATTATATCCATAGGTTGTATTCTGCCTTGAACCTACGATTGCAACTGATGGTTTCTTATCATCTGGCAGCTTTCCATAATAATACAGACATAAAGGATAATCATATATATGTAACAGCCTTTGTGGGTAATCTTCCTTTCCTGGATACGTAAAATGTATTCCTTTCTTTCTGATACTGATAAATTCTTCATATATCATATTATCTTTTTTAGAATCAGATATATACATAAGTTCTTTATCACTCAGTGATCCCAGACCTCTTAGAACTTCCACATCTGCTTTGTATACATGTTCTGGTGATTCAAATACCATTAGCAGCTGCCTTAGCTTAGTCTTTCCTATACGTGGTATGTTACAGAACCAGTACCAGTAATAATCTTCGAGATATGAAGATATAGCCTTATTTTTACTCATTATATATTTCCCTCGTATTAAAAAATATTTACATGTCAGTTTCTTATTATTACACTTCGTTCTTTTTATAAATAAGTGCTTCTGTTATATGTTCACTTAATATATTCTCACTGCCTGCCAGATCTGCTATTGTCCTTGCAGTTTTAAGTACTTTCCCATATCCTCTTGCTGACATGGATAACTTCTTATACATAGACTCCATAATCTTTGAGGATTCTTCATCAAGCCTGCAATATTTCTTTATTTCACGCATATTCATCTGTGAATTATAATCTGTTACAGAATCTTTAAACCTTTCCTGTTGTATAAGCCTTACCTTCTCAACCTGCTCTTTCATATATGCTGAACTGTATACAGCACTGCTGTCTTTTGCACCAGTTATATCCTCATATGTCACTTCATCGACTTTTATACATATATCAAATCTATCCCACATAGGATTGCTTATACGCCCTATATACCTTCTTATATCATACTCTGAACAGTGACAGCGGTTTCTATCTGGATAGTAACCACATTTGCAAGGATTAATAGCAGCAGCAAGCATAAATTCCGCTGGATATGTATACGCAGCATTAAGCCTTACAACTGTTATCTTCTTATCCTCAAGCGGTTGTCGTAAAGACTCCATAAGCTCAGGTCTGAATTCCGTCATTTCATCTAAAAACAGAACACCAGAACCTGATAGTGTTATCTCTCCTGGCCTTGGTATCCTTCCACCACCAAGCATAGCAGCCGCCGTTATAGTATGATGCGGACTTCTGAATGGTCTTCTGGTTATAAGTCCCTTTTCTGCATCAAGTTTTCCTGCAACACTGTATATTTTAGTAACCTTCAGTTTCTCTTCATCTGTCATATCAGGTAATATAGTAGGAATCCTTTTAGCAAGCATGGTTTTGCCACTTCCAGGTGGACCAACATACATAATATTATGCATTCCTGCTGCTGCAATAAGAGTTGCTCTTTTCGCACTATACTGACCTCTTATATCAAGATAATCTTCCTCTTCGTTTAAACTGTCAGCTAATATAACACCTTCAGAAATCACTCCATCAGATTTAGCTTCTTTAGATTCAGCTTCATATTTTTTATTAAAATCATCACTGGGATTATTGGCTGAAACGCCATCTAGACTATTATTAATAAGTATATCCTGTACATCCTTTAAGCTCTCTGCACCATATAACCGTATTCCTTGTGCTATGCTGCCCTCTTTTAGATTATCCTTAGGAATAATACATAGCTTTATACCGGCTTCTTTTGCTGCACATACTATAGGAAGCACTCCATTGACAGGATTAACTGTTCCATCAAGGCTTAATTCTCCAAGCACAAGCGTGTCTTTAACCTTTTCCTCTTCTATGATTCCATTTGATACGAGAATGCCTATCGCTATAGGAAGATCAAACCCTGTTCCTTCTTTTCTTATATCTGCCGGCGAAATATTAACCACTATACGCTGCGGCGGTAATTCAACTCCAGTATTCTTTATGGCTATCCTTACCCTGTCTCTTGCCTCTTTAACCTCCGTACCAAGATATCCACTCATATCAAATGTTGGAAGTCCACTTCCTACATCAGTCTCAACACTTACTATACGGGCATCTATACCACACAACGCTGCAGTTGTTATACTGCTAAACAATACATTACACCCTCTTTCTTAACTTTTGCACTTTTCATCTGTGTTTTTCTTATAAATAACTTGCACCTTTCATAGCACACTGAAACAAACTTATAAGCCAAGCATCTTACGATATCTTACTTTATCCTCATCAGCTATATCAAGCGTATCCATAGCTTCTTCTGCAGTCTGGTCAAGCTTTTTCATTAAAGTTCTTATACTGTCAAGTCTGGCTTCATCCTTTCCTTCTATCCTGCCCTCGCGCTGTCCTTCTATTCGTCCTTCACGCTGTCCTTCTATTCGTCCTTCGCGCTGTCCTTCACGCCTGCCTCCTTCTAAGAACTCTTTCATTGCATTGCACATCTCCATATTAACTACCTTATCCTTTCTGCCATTATCTGCAAGCTTTACCAGTTCCTTTGTTCCTGTTATCCTTCCTATCATCTCTATAAATTCTATTGATACATCCCTGCCCTTATATTCTTTAAATATTTTATCAAATTCTTTGTTATATAAGTCAGAAACAAAATCAAACAGTAATCTTACATCATCATTATTAAACCTGTATTTATACGAATCTCTAATCTGTATAAGATTTAACCGGTAATCATTAAACTTTTCAGCTATTTTACCAGGCATATCAACCATTATATCTTTCAGGTTCACTGGTCCATCCCAGCATTTCTCTCCATAGTAGAATACTATTGTTATTATTGGATGAAATTTATCTGTTCTTTTTAACCTGGATAAAAACTCTGTACGTTCTTTACACTTATAGCCATGCTTTTCATTCACTGAGCTGATTTTATTATACTCTTTAAGATAACCAAGTGCATCGTAAACCAAAGTTCTTAGCGGCATAGCCAGATGAACATTTTCCTGTACTTCCAAACCTATTATATTAAATTCTACACCATAATAATACTTTTTGACAACATCTCTTATTCTTTTTAATGTTTCCTTATACTCGTCCACAATAATAGAACCTGACACATCCGTATCAACCTCCTGCAGTTCATCCGGAATCACTACCTGCTCACCATCAAATACTACAGCATTAACAATATCTGCAAAATGCTTATTATCACGCCAGAACTCTTTCATCACAACATCATTCTGGCTTTTATCCTTAATAGAATTAGTCATAAACCACCTTTCTGAATGTCTGTAAACATTCTCTTTAATATTCAGTTTAATCGCCTTGGGGGAATATTCCGATGCCAAATCCAGCTAGAATTCACAGGTAAATAATCTTCCTGTTATAAAAATGTAAGGATTGTAAGCTCATATGGCTTTTAATCTTTTAACCCTCACATGATATGCATATTTATATACTATATATATCATAAAAATATTAATATTGCAAGTATTGTTTTACTTTTTATAAATACTTTATACTTTTACAAACATAACAAAAGCAGACTACAATCTACTGCTTATACAGTAAATCATAGTCTGCTCTATCGCCTGCAATTTTTAATATCCTAATTCAACTTAAACAAATCTCTCCTTACAACTCTTATAACAGCCTTTCCAGTTCCTCCCTTGGAATCAGATACCTGCATTCCAAGATATACAACACCTTTATCTGCCAGTTCAGCACACATATCTTTATATATCTGTGTACTTTCTGATGTAAGATTCACATTGGTATCTGATGAAGCTGTTGCACTCTTATACACAAGACTAGCCAGCCTTGTATATTCACCTGACTTGTTGAATCTGGCCGACATAAGTTTTTCACTTATGCCATTATATATATTATATCCACTATTTAAACCTTCTGTCACCTTATCAAATGTCTGGATAACAACATCTTTGTCTGCGTTATTCTTAGTATAATTACCATCTTTATCCTTATCCCAGTAATATACACCTGATGACATCAGCGCACTGGTGTCTGAACCCATATCTATATCAGTTGCAACGAACTGTATATCTGGTATAGAACCGTCTAGTGAATACATTTCATATATGCCATCATCAGCCATCACGGCATTCTCAATCTTAATCTGAGGTGCATTATTTCCAGAGTTAATAGACCATATAATAGTATTAACAAAGAGTTTAAGTTCATCTTCACTTATGGCCTTACTCATAGTAGAATGTCCTGCACCAGAATAAGTAACATTACCCTTAGAATAAATATAATAATTATTGGCTGCATCATTTCCTGTCACTGAAAAATAATCACTCTCACTATATTTAGATGTTCCCTGTCCTAATGTATACCATACAACCACATCTCCGCCACTATCTATACTGCTTGCTGTATCATCCTGCTTTTCAAGGTCAAGAAGATAATACTGTGCATGTGTTTCTGCAACAGTCAGATTATCTGGTATTGTATATGGATAAGAGGTAATCTGTCCATCATTAATCTTATTAACAGCATTAGTACGAAGCGATGAAACCGTTCTTTCCGTTCTATGATTATATTTATATATATAATTATTATCATTTTTATAATCATAGCCTGGCAATACACCATATCTTGTAACTATTGTATTGGTGTATCCCTGCTGGTAAGACAGATTTTCTTTAGCCTGTCCGACCGTAACATGATACATATCCATACCAACTATGTTTCTGAACGCAGTTGTGAACATATAGCCCTTTGATATCTTGTCATCTACCATTATTGGAACTGCTCTTCTTATATCGGAATCATCTCCTGCAAATAAGCTTTCAGTTTCATCAGTATTCTCATCCGTATATGAATACTGTCCGATAGTATCATGAGTCATAAGTACAGCCTTGCCACTCTCTATATAATCACGCAGATTAGCCAGAGCATGTGTGTTCGTAATATTGTCAAATGCATCTGCAAAACCAAGAACAACAATAGTATAATCCTTTAGCAGATCTTCTCCATCTTTATTAAGGCTTGTTCCTGCTGTATACCTGCTGTTTTTATACCAGTCATTACCTTTGTTATCACCTTCACACAACTCCTTAACAGTTACAATATCAACATCCTTTTTATTTATTCTTAATCCAGTTGTGCCACTTGCATCATTAAACAATTTCATAAAATCAGAATCATTTAACTTAAGACTGTAATCATGCTTACTATCTATATCAGGCATTATCTGTAATATCTTTACATCTTCCTGCTTTTCGTCTGGTACATTTATTCTTAATATTCCTGTTGTTTCAGCCGTCAATCCAGTACTTACATCCTTAATGACAAGCTTCCAAGGTAAATAAGGTCTTAAATCTTTTGGTAATGTTGTTGTCGTAACAGTTATATATCCATTGTTATAAGTATAAACTGCCGGATTCGTATCACTAAATCCACCTGCGTATAACTCACCAGTGTCATCATGTGCATTTACAAACACACCATTTGCATCTTTATCAATATAAAACTCTATATTATATTTTCCAGATGTATTATCTGTCTTGAATTTTACTGTAAATGTGTTATCTTCCTCATTCAGGCCAGTATCTGCAATAGTCTGTCTTATAACTGGTTTAAACTTATATTCTATTTTGTCACTATCTGAAACAACAGCATTAGCTGCAGTTTCTACAGTTATATTAGAAGTTTTACCAACACTTCTGGCATATGGTAATACAGAATAAATGTTAGTATCAACTGTTCTTGTATATTTACCATTTTTATCTTTAACTAAGACACCACTAGTGGATGCATTATATATATCAGAAGCTAATATAACT
>ERZ791765.1605-NODE-1605-length-12534-cov-3.141758_pt1 | contig 12534 bp, 9 predicted proteins | sample MGYA00509949_ERZ791765 | MGnify/ENA primary metagenome ERZ791765 (study PRJEB30046, sample SAMN00791980) | human gut metagenome | study: EMG produced TPA metagenomics assembly of the A metagenome-wide association study of gut microbiota in type 2...
TTTACTTTTTCGGGGTCCAGTCCCAGGTCGCGCCGTACGGCAAAAGCCTGGCTTGCAAAAGCCTCGTTGATTTCAAACATATCAATGGCCTTAAGGTCCAATCCCAGTTTCGCTGCCAGCTTTTCACTGGAGAGCTTGGGAGCGTATCCCATGACGGCTCCGTCGTTGCCAGCAACCGTGCAGCCCTTAATGGTAAGGAGAGGCTTGACACCCAGGGCGTCTGCCTTTTCCCTGGACATAACAACCACAGCGGCAGCGCCGTCGTTCAGACTGGAGGAATTGCCCGCAGTCACGGTTCCGTCCTTCACAAAACATGGTTTTAAGCGCTCCAGCTTTTCTATGGTCTGGCTGGCTCTGGGGCCTTCGTCAGTGTCAAAGACAGTGATGTTTCCTTTTCTGTCCTTTAATTCCACCGGGAGGATTTCGTCTTTGAACTTACCGGCTTCGATGGCTGCCGCTGCCCTCAGGTGGCTTTCCAGGGCATACTGGTCCTGCTCCTGGCGGGTCACATTGTATTTTTCTGCTACATTTTCAGCTGTCACGCCATTGTGGTAGGGGCCTAAGGGCCAGGTCAATATATCAATGACGCCGTCCTCAAACACCTTGTGTCCCATCCTGGCACCCCAGCGGGCGTCCTTCACATAGTAGGGAAGCTGGGAAATGTTCTCGGTGCCCGCAGCAACCACCACGTCTGCAAACCCTGTCTGTATCTCCATCACTGCGTCGGCAATGGCCTGAAGGCCTGAGCCGCACTGGCGGTTGACGGAATAGGCGCATGTTGTTTCGGGAAGCCCGGCCTTCAGGCTGACGGCTCTGGCTACAAAACCGCATTCCGCAATCTGGCCCACCTGGCCCACAATAGTCTCATCTACATCAGAGGGCTCTATACCGGCACGCTTCACGGCCTCTTTTACAACCATGGCGCCCATATCAATGGCGGAAATATCCTTGAGGCTTCCGCCGAAAGAGCCGACGGGAAGCCGGACTCCGCTGACAATTACTACTTCTTTTAAATTCTCCATATCCGTATCCTCCTCATTTTATATCATTAAAGAATCATACCGCCGCCCACGTTGATTACTTCGCCTGTAATGTAGTTTGCCTCGTCAGAAGCCAGGAAAGCAACCATATTGGCTACGTCCGCAGGGCTGCCGGCCCTTCCCATAGGTATCTTGCTTATCATGGTATCCCATACCTTTTCAGGTACGCCGCGGGTCATGTCCGTGTCGATAAAACCGGGGCAGATGGCATTGCAGGTGACGCCCTTTCTTGCCAGCTCGCGGCATGCTGTCTTGGTGAGGCCCACCACGCCGGCTTTGGAGGCGGCATAATTGGCCTGTCCGATATTCCCCAGCCAGCTGGCGGAGGAGATGTTGATGATGGCGCCGCTTCCCTTTTCCCTCATAATCTGGGCAGCATACTGGACGCAGTAGAATGTGCCGGTCAGGTTAACCGCAATGACCTGATCCCACTGCTCCACAGTCATCTTGTGCAGCATGGCGTCGCGGTTGATTCCGGCGTTGTTGACAATAACATCCAATGTGCCGAAAGACTCCACGGTAAAGTCCATCATTGCCTTTACCTCGTCCTGCTTGGCGATATTGACGGCAAAGGCCTTGGCTGTGCCGCCGGAAGCGTTGATTTCCTCAGCAGTTGCAGAGGCTGTTTCCATTGACATGTCGGCTACGATGACCTTGGCGCCTTCTGCTGCCAGTTTTAAGGCAATCCCTTTGCCGAGGCCGCGGCCGGCACCTGTTACAATTGCGGTTTTGTTTTCGAGTCTCATGATTAATCCTCCTTAATGTGAATATGTTATTGGAACTGTTCAGGACGGAGTCTCATCCTGACCGTCCCGAACTGCTGCGTATTAATTAGAAAATATATACTTTCTAAGTCCGAAGGGAGCACCCTCCATGAAAATGGCTGTATCCATCTCCTTCAGATCAGGGCTGATCAGGGGAGTGAATTCCATCAGGTCCAGGACCTGGGTCTGGATATCAATTCCGGGGGCGATTTCGGTCAGGGTCAGTCCCTCCGGACGAAGCTCAAATACGGCCCGTTCCGTTACATAGTGCATTTTCTGGCCCTTTTCTCTGGCGATTCTGCCGTTATAGGAAACCTGCTTAATCCGGCTGACAAATTTAATTAAAGAACCCTCCTGGTTGATATGAAGCCTTCCTCCTTCAAAGGAGCAGTCCAGTCCTTTGGCGGTAAAAGAGGAGCAGAAGACCACGTGCTTGGCATTGGTGGTAATATCAATAAAACCGCCTGCTCCCGTGGGCTTTGGCCCTAAACGGGTGGCATTGACATTTCCCTCGGCGTCCACCTCGCCTGCACCCATGTAGGTGACATCCACACCGGGTCCATTATAATAGTCAAACTGGTCGTCGTGCCGTACCAGGGCAAACTGGTTCCTGGCAATTCCAAAGTCGATACCGCCCATGGGAATGCCACCGTAGATACCGGATTCCACGGTTATGGTCACATCCTCCGACATCCCCTCCTCTGTGATAATGGGGCCGACGACATCATTGGGAATCCCGGTTCCCACATTCAGCACATCATCGGGCGCCAGCTCCATCAATGCCCTGCGCCCGATAACCTTGCGCAGCGAGATGGGGAGGACGTCGTCGGATGATACAGGCGCCTTGGTATCTCCGCAGTAGGCAGGGTCCATATAGAAACTGTGGGTCTGCCTGTGGTCCTCTTCGGGATTGGGACAGATGACAACCGCATCAATGAATACCCCTGGCACAATCACGCGTTTGCAGTGGAGGGAACCGGCCCTGACTTTATACTTTGCCTGGGCCAGCACCTTTCCGCCGAATTTTTTGCATGCCATGACGGCGGAGAACACTTCCAGCTGCATGGCCTCCTCGTCTGTGGTCAGATTGCCGTATTCATCCACATAGGTTCCCCGGATGATGCAGTAATCCAGAGGGATGGGTTTATAGCGCATATATTCCTCGCCGCCGATGGTAACCACCTCATTGATATCGGGAGCGCTCATGGTGATTTCGTTCATTTTGCCTCCGTCAATCCTGGGGTCGATGAAGGTGCCCAGGCCCACCTTGGTGATTTTTCCGGGCTCGCCTCCGGCCATGCTGCGGTATAACTGGGCAAACTGGCCCTGGGGAATGCAGTAGGCCAGAATCTTGTTGTCCGCAATCAGCTGCATCATTCTGGGCTGCAGTCCCCAGTGGCCCCCGATGATTCTGGAGAGCATGGTCTCATGGGCAAAATGCTGGATACCCCGGTCTCGGTCGCTCTGCCCGCAGGAATGGACCAGAGTCAGCCCTCTGGGACTTCCTGTCTCTAAAAAGCGCTGTTCAATGGCTTTGAGAATGGTTTCGGCTGCCGACACCAGGGTCATGCCGATGGTTGCCACGGTTGCGTTGTCGGCAATCATGGCAGCGGCTTCCTCGCCGGTGATAAAAACTGGTTTTCTCATTTTTGTGTAACCTCCTTACTGTTCTGGCTGCATGAAAAGTTTCCGTATGGCTGATTTATTTACTTTGTTATTGGGCGTGAGAGGGAGCTCGTTCAGGAAAAGGATGCGGGAAGGAATCATGTATTTGGCAATCCTGCATTTCAGCAAATCCTGTATCTGCTGTTCCGTCAGAATGCTTTCAGGAGACAGCTTCACCGCGGCCACAGGCACTTCGCCGTATATATCGTGGGGAATCCCCACCACAGCCGCCTCATCAATCCCGTCCAGCCTGTACAGCTCATTTTCAACATCAAAGCTCCATATTTTTTCTCCGCCCCGGTTTATCATGTCCTTTTTCCGGTCCACGATAAACAGATACCCCTCCCCGTTAAAATATCCCAGATCTCCGGTACGGAGCCAGCCGTCTCCGTCCAATTCCCCGGTTCCCTTTTGATAATACCGGTCCAGGAGAACTGTCCCCCTGACTGCGATTTCCCCTACCTGGCCTGTCTGCATCTGTGAACCTGAGTCATCCAGTATACAAAAGCAGGTGCCGGGAATGGGAAGGCCTGAGGAACCAATGTAACTGCTGGTGGAAGCATCGCCCGGAAAGATGGTGGCAGGCGAACATGTCTCGGTCAGCCCGTATACAGTGTGAAATACGGCGCAGGGCAGCCAGCGGTGGATTTCTGTCAGCTTTTCCTTTGACATGTTGCTGCTTCCGCAGGCCAGAAGCCTCAGACTGGGCAGGGAAGGAAAACTGTCCTTTTCCCTCAGCAGCAGGGAAAAAACGGCCGGTGCGGCGTGGAGAAATGTGATTTCCTTGTCGTTTACATCCCTGAGAACCCGCTTGGCATCAAAGAACTTGTGCAGGTAAACGGTTCCGCCTGCATACAGGGTCAGTCCCAGAAGCGCCACCAGCCCGGTTACCAGGTATATGGGAATGGGAATAAGGGTGGTGTCCCGGTCCGTTATCTGGAAAATTCTCTGGTAGGAGACAATGGCGTGCATGATGCTGTAATTTTTGATAATGACTCCCTTGCTCTGGGAGGTGGTGCCGGATGTGAACATGATGAGCGCGTCATCCTCCTCCCTGCCAAGGGAGGGAACGGGGCTGAGATAGGAGGCGCACAGGTGGGAAAAACCAAATCCGTCCTGACTCCGTCCGGGCTTCATCAGATGGACGCCGGAGGTTTCCAGCGGTACGAACCAGTCATAAAACTTTTCATCACACAGGATGTACTGGAGATCGGCCTTTGCTGTCAGTGAAAGCACTTCGTTCCGGCTGTATTTGCTGGGGAGCGGTATTACCACGGCTCCCAGTTTTGTAAGAGCCAGGAAGGTCACGCAGAATTCAACGCTGTTGAACATCATGATGCCTGTCTTGGTTCCCGGCTTGATATCCGATATGTAATATAGGTAAGAAGAAAAATGGTCGGCCATGTCCCTTAGTTCTGTATAGGTATAAGTAGCGCCGCTGTCATCCACAACTGCTGTCTTGTCCGGATGGCGTGCGGCAGATAAGGATAAGGCGTCGTATAAATTGGCAGGAAGATTGGGATAGGTCAAATAAGTCTTACCGGAAAAGGTCTTTTCTATCATATCTGAAGTATAAGAGCGATTCCAAAGAGTTGTTCCGTTAATCATAATTAATACCCCCGTGTATTAGAGAAACCGATTTCGTTCTTTAAGGCTAATAGTAAACGAAAATGATTCAATAGTCAATAACAAAAATATGTTTATTTTTGGCATTCTATTATAATAGAGACAATGTGATATAAAAATATGTAAAAAATATTATGCATATTGTACATTTGGTGAAGAGGCAAGCTAGATTTAAAACAGGTAAAATCTGACCATATGCACAATTACATTGATAAAAAATAAACAATTTTTGAAAAATAGACAATATATATACTGAAAATTTGTCAAAAAAGTAAAAAAGCATTAAAACAAGGGGAAAACAAGAATAAACTTATTGATTTTAACGAAACCGTGTGCTATGCTTGGAACAACGTAACGAAACTGTTTTCTAAAAAGAACGAAACATTACGAAACTGATTCGCTAATTACGATTGGCGGACACAAACTGTATGATGCAAAAGGAGGGGATTGATTCGTTGAGATACAGGGAAAGAAAGGGGGAAGATGGAAGATAATGATACTTGATTTAGAAGGACGCCGGGCGGTTGTCACAGGAGGCAGCCGTGGACTGGGATATGGAATTGCCCAGGCGCTGCACGATTCAGGTGCAGAGGTAATCATAACCGGCAGGACCGGGAAGGTGTGGGAAGCTGCCGCAGAAATAGGAAGCAGCGGACCTCCGGCTTATGGAGTGACAGGAGATTTAAGCAGGCAGCAGCAGCGGGAAACGGTCTGTGAGCAGATTTTGGAGATTTACAATGGACGTGTTGATATCCTGGTTAATGCGGCCGGAACATTAAACAGATGTGCCGCTTTTGAGGTGACGCAGGAGGATTGGAATGAAGTGGTGGAGCTTAATCTGAACGCTGTGTTCTTCATGTCTCAGAGAATTGGAAGGTCTATGGCGGCCCGCCGTTACGGAAAGATTATCAACATAGCATCCATGGATTCCTTTTTTGGCAGTGTTCTGGTTCCGGCCTACAGTGCCAGCAAAGGCGGGGTTGCCCAGCTGACAAAAGCATTATCAAATGAGTGGGCGGCAGAAGGAATCAATGTCAATGCCATTGCCCCCCGGATACATGGCCACGGCGCTGACAGATACCATGAAGGTAAAGAATCCTGCCCAATACGAGGAAACCACCCGCAGGATACCCATGGGAAGATGGGGGACTGCGGAGGATCTTAAGGGGCTGGCAGTGTTTTTGGCTTCCGATGCCTCTGCTTATATATCCGGGGCAGTTATACCGGTAGACGGAGGTTTTTTGGGAAGGTAGAAACGGGTGGAAACGTGTTCGTGAACACGGAGCTGTTATCAAATTAGTTGGGAGGTAGTAACATGAATATATTTTTGCAGGCGGCTGCCAATGGGATTATGGTGGGCGGAATTTATGCACTGATAGGTATGAGCCTGACGCTGATTTTCGGAGTTATGAAGATTATCAATTTTTGCCAGGGCGAGCTGCTGATGCTGGGTATGTACATATCCTTTGTTCTGTTTGACCAATGCGGTCTTGACCCCTTTGTGGCAATCCCCATTGTGGCGGTGGTGATGTTCGCCTTTGGGGCGCTTTTGCAGTCAACGCTGATTACGCGGTCCCTGCACGGCAATGACGATACCAATGTGCTGTTTTTAACGGTTGGACTGGGAATTCTGTTCCAGAATGTAGCGCTTCTTTATTTTAAATCGGATTACAGAACGGCCCAGAGTATGTTTTCCGAGAAAATCGTGCAGCTGGGAGCCATAAACTTAAGCCTTCCCAAGGTGCTGAGCTTTGTGATTCTTCTGGCGGTAACCATCCTTTTGTTTGCTTTCTTAAAGTATACCAATATAGGAAAGCAGATTCGCGCCACTTCCCAGAACAGTACCGGAGCCCAGGTCTGCGGTATCAAAACAAAGCTGGTCTATGCCACTACATACGGTCTGGGAGCAGCCATTGCCGGAATCACCGGAGCCTGTTTGATGTCCTTTTATTATGTATTCCCTACGGTTGGCGCCGTGTATGGGACGAGGTCCTTCATTGTGGTAACCATGGGAGGACTGGGAAGCGTTATCGGAGCCTTTGTCAGCGGCATTGTATTGGGGCTTATGGAAACAGTGGGAGCCGTGGTTGTGGGTTCCTCCTTTAAGGATACCATCGTGTTCCTGGCATTTATATTGATTCTGGTAGTGAAACAGACAGTGAAAACAAGACGGGGGTAGATAGCAATGAAGAAAAAAATAGGTTCCAGACAGATTTTATTATTGATTTTACTTCTAATCGCAGCTGTGATACCCGTATTTGTCCGTACACCGTACCTGCTGTCGATTTGCGTGATGACATTTTACATGGCCAGCGCGTCCCTGGCCTGGAGTATCCTGGGCGGGCTGACAGGCCAGATTTCCCTGGGACATGCCTCCTTTATGGGGCTGGGCGCATATATGTCCACTCTTTTGCTGGTTAAGCTGAATGTATCGCCGTGGATCAGCATTCCTCTGGTGTTTTTGTTTGTGGGAGCGTTAACCGCATTGCTGCTGTCGCCCTGTTTCGTGCTGAGGGGGCCGTATTTTTCACTGGTTACCATTGCGTTTGGAGAGGCGTTCCGCAATCTGATGACCAACTGGGATTTTGCCGGCAAGGGGCAGGGGCTTTTGCTTCCCTTTGGCGATAATTCCCTGGCTCTGCTGCGATTTAAGAGTAAAGTGCCCTATTTTTATCTGTCCCTTCTTATGGTAATAGTGGTATATCTGATTGTGCGCGCAATTGACCGTTCCAAGTTTGGATATGCCTTAAAGACAGTGAGGGAGGATGAGGACACAGCCAATGCAATCGGAATCAATCCTCTCAAATATAAGGTGCTGGCCACCTTTGTCAGCTGCGGCCTGATTGCTGTATGCGGTGTGTTCTATGCAAATTATATCCGTTTCATTAACCCGGATATCATGATTCAGGCACAGTCCGTGGAATTCGTTCTTCCGGCAGTAATCGGAGGAATCGGAAGCGTGACAGGCCCCCTGATTGGAGCTATTATTCTTACACCGTTAGCTCAGTATCTCAACTCTACCCTGAGCAGTATAGCGCCCGGAGCCAATCTGCTGGTTTACGCCATCATTCTGATTGTGGTTATCCTGTTCCAGCCAAGAGGTATTATGGGCTGGTATAACGGCAGCAAATTCAAGGTAAAGGTCAATGATATGTTTGACAGGATGGACGGTAAAAAGTAAATCAGGAGAGGAGGCGTTTTAAGTGGGCAATATATTGGAAATAAAGGATTTGAGTAAGAATTTCAAAGGACTGAAGGCTGTGGACAGTGTCAGCTTTGCTGTGGAGGAGGGCGGCATTACCGGGCTCATCGGTTCCAACGGAGCCGGAAAGACAACGGTATTCAATATGATAAGCGGCGTGTTCCCGCCTACGGCCGGCCATATTATCTATAAAAACAAAGAAATTACCGGCATGAAGCCATATCACTATACATCCATGGGAATTGCCAGGACATTCCAGATCATGAAGCCTCTGGCTTCCATGTCTGTATTGGATAATGTTGCTTCGGGTGCTCTATATGGAAGAAAAAAATATAAATCAGTAAAAGAGGCAAAGGAATACGCAGAGGAAATCCTGCATTTTACCGGATTGTACGAGCGGAAGGACTGGCTGCCGGGAGAAATGGGCACTCCCTTTAAGAAGCGCCTGGAGCTGGCCAGGGCCCTGGCCACGGATCCTGATATGCTGCTTTTGGATGAGGTTATGGCTGGCTTAAATCCCACGGAGACAGATGAGGCGGTGGAGCTGATTCGTAAAATCAATGAGAATGGGACCACCATACTGCTGATTGAGCATGTAATGAGAGCAGTGGCCAATCTCTGCCAGAAAGTGGTTGTTATGCATCATGGTGAGAAAATAACAGAGGGAACGCCGGAGATGGTAATGAATGACCCCTATGTCATCGAGATTTATCTTGGTAAGGAGGAGCATTGATATGGCAGACAGGTATTTTGAGGTAAATAAAATCAATGTCCGGTACGGGGACATTCAGGTGCTTTGGGATATTGAATTTACGGCGGATAAAGGGGAAATCGTAGCCCTGGTGGGAAGCAACGGGGCGGGCAAGAGCACCACGGTTAAGTCCTGCGCCGGCCTGATCAGGCCGTTTCAGGGAAATATCCGTTTGGACGGACATGATCTTACCGGAGCGGCTTGCAGAACCTTTATTGACCACGGGGTTATCCTGGTTCCGGAGGGCAGGCAGCTGTTTCCTTCCATGACAATCTATGAGAATCTGGAGATGGGAGCCAGCAGCAAGGCGGCGAAAGCGGCTAAGAAGGACACCATTGAACGGATCTATAACTGGTTTCCTAAGCTGAAGGACAGAAAGAACCAGCTGGCAGGCACCTTAAGCGGAGGCGAACAGCAGATGCTTGCCTTTTCCAGAGGCATGATGGGACTTCCGAAGCTTCTTATTATGGATGAACCCTCCCTGGGACTGGCCCCCAACATTGTGGACAACATATTTTCCATTGCCAAAGAGGTGGCGCAGGAATCCGGGCTTACCATTATCCTGGTGGAACAGGATGTGAGGAAGGCGCTGAGGATTGCCAACAGGGGATACGTGATTGAAAACGGCCAGATTACCGTATCGGGCACAGCCGAAGAGCTTTTGAACAACGATGAGGTGAAAAAGGCGTATCTGGGATTTTAGAGCGCGGTTGGCAGCTGTGTTCCTGCTGCTGCGGAAACAAACTAAAAATGAAAGATGGCCCGTATATGGGTTAATCAAATAAAAGGAGGAGAAATACATGAGGAAACAATTGGTGGCATTGACATTAAGCGCGGCTATGGCAGCGGGTATGCTGTCCGGATGCGGGGGATATGGTTCTGGTTCAGGAGGACAGAAGGATACGGCAGAGGCAGCAGGAACGGCAGCGGCGGCCTCGACCGCGGCTGCAGGCAGTGACGGGACGGCGGAGCCGGCAAAGGCATCCACCGCAGATGGGGAGCCCATACTGATTGGCGCGCTTTATCCCATGACGGGAGCGCTGGCTGATTCGGGACAGAACATGAAGGACGGTATTGACCTGGCAGTGGAGGAAATCAACGCGGCAGGAGGAATAAGTGGCCGGCCTATCCAGATTGTATACGGTGATACCCAGGGGGCCAATGCCACGGGCATGACTGAGATGGAACGTTTGATTACACAGGATAAGGTGATGGCGGTAATGGGCGCATATCAGAGCGGTGTTACCGAGGTGGTGTCCCAGGTGGCGGAAAACTACCAGGTGCCCATGATAACAGCCAATGCCACGTCGGATTCCCTTACATCTCACGGATATGAGTATTTCTTCCGCCTGGCTCCAACCAATATGATGTTTATACGTGATATGGAGCAGTATCTTCTGGATTTGTCGGCCAAGGATCCGGCAGATGATATCGACGTCAAGAGTGTTGCGGTCTGCGCGGACAATACTGAATTAGGACAGCAGACAGCCACCTGGGCAAAATACTTTGCAGAAGAGAACGGCCTGGAATTTAAGGGAGAGGTTCTTTACTCCCAGGGCGCGGCGGATTTGACCAGCGAGGTGCTGCAGTTAAAGTCCCTGAATCCGGACGCCCTTATTGTTGACAATTATGTATCGGACGCGATTCTCCTTACAAAGACCATGAACGAGCAGGGGTACAAGCCCAATATCATGATTGCCAAGGCAAACGGTTATACGGAATCCTCTTATCTTCCGTCTGTGGGAGGCCTTGCAAACGGAATCCTTACAGCCACGGAATTCCTGCCGGGGGACAAGGGAACCAAGGTTTCGGACGCGTTTAAGGCAAAGTACGGCGTTGATATGAACGGGCATTCCGCGGAGGCGTACACGGTAGTCTGGATTTTCAGGACAGCTCTTCAGAATCTTGCAGACGCAGGCAAGGAGATTACCTCTGAAGCATTAAAGGATGAGCTGAGTACTCTGGAGATTAAAGATGCCTTCCCGGGAGGCGAGGAGATTATTCTTCCTTATGACACTATCAAGTTCTCCGAGTCTGAATTTAACGGTATTCCTTATAAGAATACCAATATGGACGGCAAGCTGACAATCGCTCAGTTCCAGGATGGTTCGCTTGTTACTGTATGGCCGTTTGATATTGCAAAACACGATACCATTTATCCGGCGCCGTTCAATTAAGGATGACGGGCGAAAGGGGGAACAGCTGGGGGCTGCTCCTCCTTTTTCGTTTCTCGCAATACCGATTGCATTACATTTTTACTTATATTATAATAATAGCAAGACGCTTATTGGGATAGGTGGATCACAGCCATGTTATTTCAAAGCAGATAAGGAAGTAAGAGAATGAGTATCCAGAAAAAAGATAAGTATACCATTTCCGACGTGGCCCAGATGCTGGGGGTATCGCGTTCCACTATTTCCAGAGCCATGAATAACTCGCCGGGAGTCGGGGAGGAGCTGCGCAAAAAGGTGCTGGATTTTGTGGAGGAGATAGGTTATCAGCCAAATACAATAGCCAGAAGTCTGAGCAAGGGCAGACAAAGCATCATTGCTCTGATTGTCAGCGACATCCGCAATCCGTTTTATGCGGATCTTACCTTTTACATCCAGAAGATTCTTCACAACAATGGATATATGCTGATGGTCCTGAACAGTGAATACGATATCAGGCGGGAAAAAGAGTTCATTCATATGGCTATCCAATTTAATTTTTCAGGTGTATTTTTGCTTACTGCCCAATCAGAGGAGATTGAAAAGGAATTAGATGATATTGAGATTCCGGTTGTGCTGGTAAACAGGATCCTGGGGTCCTATGAAGGGGATTCGGTGCTGTCGGACAATTTCAAGGCCGGTTATATTGCGGCCATGCATCTCATTGAGCTGGGGTATCCGGAGATTGCCTTTGTGAAGGGGCCGGATGTTTCGTCCGCATCGGAGCAGCGGTTCAGGGGATACAGGCAGGCACTGGAAAATTACCGTCTCCCCTTTAAGGAACAAAATGTATTCAAGGGTGATTTGAAGCTGGACACGGGAAGTGAACTGGCAAAGATTTATATATCGGATTTGAAGAACCGTCCAAAGGGAATCGTGATTTCCAACGATATGATGGCCATTGGGTTTGTTGAGCACTGCCGGGAGTCCGGAGTCAAGATTCCGGAACAGATTTCCGTGGTGAGTTTCGACAATATTGTTTTTTCATCACTCTATGACATCAGCTTGACAACGGTGAGCCAGCATGTCAGGGAGATGAGCGAGCATGCCGCCAGACTGATGTTAAAACAGCTGAAAAACCCACAGGAAAAGCCGGAACGGGTGATACTTGACCCCACATTGATTGTGCGCAGAACCACATGTCCGTATGTTCCTGAACAGGATGGGGAATAGGGGGAGGCAGCCGGGATTCGTAAAAGGAGGGGCGCAGCGGAAGGCGCGGGACGAAGATGGGTAACAGCGGCAGAAAAGGCGGCCGGCCGCTGGGCCGGAGAAG
>ERZ791765.1611-NODE-1611-length-12491-cov-50.886780_pt1 | contig 12491 bp, 10 predicted proteins | sample MGYA00509949_ERZ791765 | MGnify/ENA primary metagenome ERZ791765 (study PRJEB30046, sample SAMN00791980) | human gut metagenome | study: EMG produced TPA metagenomics assembly of the A metagenome-wide association study of gut microbiota in type 2...
ATGCCTGCATCTTGCGCATCGACTTCATCTGCTTGTAGAACAGCGGGAAGATACAAGCCTGCACCACCAGCACCAGGATGATAATGGCAAGCACCCATGAGACACCAATCGGGCTCACGCCCAGCATCACGAAGAAGTCATGCACGATCTTCATGATCCAGGTCTGCAACCACTCAACGGGAGTCAGGATTTTATATAGAAATCCCCAAAACCCGCTATCAAGCAGAAATTCATTTGAGTTCATCGTTGGGCCTCTCTTTGGGTTGTGGCCAATGGTGTCAGTCGAGGCTCTTCATGAGCCTTCGACCACGAAAATCTGTAAAAAATGGAATACCGTTGTGGAACATCGTCGATTCCCCCACGACTCCACGGCCGGCAACGCAGTAATCTCAGCACGGCGAGCACTCCCCCTTTGAACGCGCCATACCGTTCCAATGCCTCAATGGCATAATTCGAGCACGTTGGATAATACTTGCAACAAGGCGGTGTGTTTGCCGAGATGTGCTGTTGATACCAGCGCACCCCACCAATCATCACCGCCTTGAAAGAAGCTGTCATGCCTCAGCCACCTTATGCGCCACCGTGGCAAAAGCCTTCGCGATCTGCTGATCTAGCGAAGCGAACGATGCGGTCGCTGCACTGGGCTTGGCGCGCAAAACGATATCGCAATGCGCGGGCAGCAGATCCTCATGGGCTCTGGCCAATACACGAAACCTACGCTTCACCGTATTACGGGTGACCGCATGTCCTACCGATTTGGAGACAGCTAATCCCAAACGGCGATGCACCGTCCGGTCGTCATCATCATGATGGTCGTCGGGCACCAAATAGTGTACGACGATATCCTTGCCACCTGCTTTGCGCCGGCGTTTCAGCACGGTGACGAAATCACGATGGCTTTGAAGCCTCTCCACCTCGACTATGCCTGTGGCACTGATCGGAATGATCAGGCGGAGAGGGACTTGCGGCCCTTGGCACGGCGACGGTTAATCACCGCACGGCCAGAACGGGTGCGCATGCGCAGGCGGAAGCCGTGCTTCATGTGGCGACGACGGTTGTTCGGCTGGAACGTCCTCTTCATAATCCATTGCTCCTAGGTCTATTCGGCAACGCTTCGCGCTGCCCTCACGTGAGTCAAGCTATACCAAAGTACTCTCACCCCTACCCTCAAGTCAAAACGGACGGAGTATTTTCACATTTCGACACGTTGCGAGACACGCCCCAAATCTCTTATAATCGGCGGAATACCAACCATTCACGGCCAAAAGTTATCCACAAATTACATGTTTGTTATTCACAATCCAGTTATTTCAACACGCGACACGGTGGATAACTTGTCTAAACCAGAGTAAATATTATCTGTTGTACGTATTTCGCCACAGCGACAGAAGGGGCCACCATGGTTAACGCTTCCGGCGACCCCGTAATCGAGGCCGCCCACATCTGGTCAGACACGCTGACGGTGCTCAAACACAGCGCTTCGCTCAGCCCACGAGAAAAAGGCTGGTTGGAAGGCGTTGTTCCTGAAGGCGTCTTCGGTTCGACCATCGTGCTGTGTGTGGACAACAACGACACGCTTCAAGCCATTCAGGGTGATTTGAACGATTCCCTGCTTCAGGCATTGCGTACGGTAACCGGCGAAAATATGTTTCCCGCGTTCAAGGTCGTGCCGAAAACCGAGCCCGAACCGCTTTCGGAGGCAAAGCCGGCGCAGCCATATCCTTCGGAAATTTCTCCGACTGTCGCCGAATTCGGTAAAGAATCCTATGGTGCAAAGCCGGCAGCCGCACCGCGGGAACCGATGCCCGCCACCGAGCCGCAGTTCCCGGTCGGTCAGCAGAAGATGAATCGCGATCCCGAGACTCATCTCAATAAGAACTTCACGTTTGATTCCTTCGTGCCCGGCGATTCCAACCGTTTTGCCCGTACGGTCGCACTGGCCGTGGCCGAAGGTTCCGGGCAGGATTTCAACCCGTTGTGTATCTATGGCGGATCGGGCCTGGGCAAAACCCACTTGCTGAACGCCATCGGCAACTATGCACTGGTCAAGGATCCCGGGCTGAAGGTTCGATACGTCACGTCTGAGGAATTCACGAACGAATTCATTGACGCGCTGCAAAACCCGAACCAAAGCCAGGGTCAGATTGCTGAATTCAACCGTCGATACCGACAGGTTGATGTGTTGCTTATTGACGATATCCAGTTCCTCGGCGGCAAGGAAGCCACCTTGGATCAGTTCTTCCATACGTTCAATGCACTGCATCAGGCAAATAAGCGTATTGTCATTGCTTCCGATGTAGCGCCCAAGAATTTGAAGGGTTTCGAGGCTCGACTCATCTCGCGCTTCGAATCCGGCCTGACCGTAGACGTCAAGCCGCCGGATCTGGAGACCCGAATCGCCATTCTTCGCATGATCGCCTCGATGAACGGCTCGAAAATCCCCAGCGATGTGTTGGACCTCATCGCCGAACGCTTCACCGAGAACATTCGTGAACTCGAAGGCGCGCTAACCCGTGTTACGGCCGTGGCCTCGCTGAGTAATCAGCCGGTGACCCGCGCCTTGGCCGAGCAGACGTTGCAGGACTTCTTCACCACCGATGTGGAAATCAAGCCCACGGACATCATCAGTCAGGTGGCGAAGTACTTCCACCTGACGTTTGAGGATCTTGTCGGTAAATCACGAACCAAAAACGTGGCTGTTCCTCGTCAGATCGCCATGTATCTGGCTCGCGAAATGACCAGTATGAGCCTGATGGATATTGGCCAGGTCTTTGGCGGACGCGATCACACCACAGTAATGCATGCCTGCACTCGAATCAGTGACCGAATGCAGCAAAAACAGGAGATCTATAACTACGTTATGGAGCTCACGGTTCGCCTCAAGCAAAGCAACACCAACTGACACAACGCTTCTGAGAGACGAAAAACGGCACTTTTTGGACTGACTTTCCGAAAAGTGCCGTTTTTGGTTGCTCAGGCGGATTCTGGTGGATACGTCGAGGCAACGGATTCGAGACATTAGATTCCTCATGGCTCCCCTTTGTGAGGGGATCTGTCGGCGCAGACGACTGAGGGGAGTTTCGAAGGGGAACACGCAAAAAAACCATGAAACGAGAGAATCGATTCTGAGGACCGATTTTGCGGGTTTGGGCGAGCGAGACGGAAAAAGTGCCGAAAACGGTCTCCAGAATCGATTCTCCTCGACGAAAAACAGTCTTCAACACGCCGTGCGAAAGTGCGAAAACCAAAAAAGTTATCCACATAGTTGTGCACAGATGTGGGTAAACTCGGCGGATAACTCGTGGATTACCCACTATTTTGTTGTGGAAAACTCGTGCATAACCGCGACCTCGATGTGGAAAACTCAAATTCGACGAACTGGCTGTGGAAAACTCGCCCACTTATCCACAAGCCATGCAGAATTTGTCCACAATTTTCAGGGACTTATGAACCGTTGCAGTTGTAGGGCTCAGCCCTACTTATCCACACTATCCACCGGCCTTATTATGGCGATTACTTACTCAGTTACGTGAAAAGCATCATCGCCATAGTAACAGCCAGTCATCCAGCGTACGTAAGTTCGCCACCTAACGGCTAGAATATTTCTCAGCCAATCCGACGAAGGGAACAATCACACATGAAAGTCGAAATCGATACCGCAGCCCTGGCCGACGCCGTAGCCTGGACCTCCCGAGTCATCGACGCACGTCCCTCCAACCCGATTCTCGCTGGTGTCAAGCTGGAAGCCATTGACGGAACGCTGCAATTCTCCGCCTTCAACTACGAGATTTCCGCTCGCCACCACATCGAAGCCGGCGTTGACGAAGCCGGTTCCGTACTGGTTCAGGGCAAGCTGCTGGCCGATATCACCAAATCGCTGCGTTCGGAGAAAACGTACCTGGTCACCGACGGCTCCACGCTGACCATCACGTCCGGCAAGTCGAAGTTCACCTTGCAGCTCATGCCCGACACCGAGTACCCGGATCTGCCTGTGGTACCGGTCATGCTCGGCCAAGTCGATGCCCCGACTTTCGTTCAGGCCGTGAACCAGGCGTGCGTTGCCGTCTCCCGCGAAGAAAACCGCCCGGTACTGACCGGCGTTCGCATGCAATTCCAAGGCGACAAGGTCGTCATGACCTCCACCGATCGCTTCCGTTTGGCACGCGCCACCTTCACTTGGACTCCGCAGAACCCGGACGTCGACACCACCACGCTGGTTCGCGGCTCCCTGCTCAAGGATGTGGCCCGTGCTCTTGACGAGCACCAGAACATCCGCCTTGATTTCGATGCCGATAGCCCGACGCTGCTCGGCTTCGAAAACGCCGGCCGCGTCTCCACCTCCCAGCTCATCGACGGTGAATTCCCGGCGGTCGACCGCCTGTTCGCCGACGAATATCCGATTCAGGCCGTAGTCAACAAGCAGGATTTGCTCGACGCCATCAGCCGTGTGGCTTTGGTCGCCGAACGCAATGCTCCGATTCGCATGACCTTCACCGGTCAGGAAGTGGCGCTGTCCGCCGGATCGGTCGACGAGGCTCAGGCCAACGAAACACTGGACATCGACATGGATGGCGACGACATCACCGTGGCATTCAACCCGTCCTACCTGAAGGAGGGTCTGTCCGCCGTAACCGAACCATTCGTGCGCATCAAAATGACGACCCCGGTCAAGCCGGTCGAGTTCAATGGCCAGCAGGAAGCTGATTCCGACGAGTCCATGGACTACCGATACCTGCTCGTGCCGATGCGCTTTAACAACTGAAATCCCTGAATTTCCAACGATTCGCTAATGCACATCTCCCGTCTCGCACTCGACCACTACCGCTCATGGAGTCAGGTAGTGGTCGATTTCGTACCAGGCGTGAATATCCTGTTCGGCAAGAACGGTCTGGGCAAAACCAATCTGGTGGAAGCCGTCGAAGTGCTGTCCACCGGATCGAGCCATCGCACGTCCAGCACGTTGCCGCTGATCGAACGCGGGCAGACCACGGCCACCATCCGCGCGAACGTCGCTGATGATGCCGGTCAAACCACTACGTATGAAGCGTCAATTCATGCGCGTGGTGCCAACCGAGCCCGCATCAACTCGGGGTCGTCGCTGTATCTGCGCGATATCATCGGCAAGATTCCCAGCGTTTCCTTCACTCCCGAAGATCAGCGGTTGGTGTCCGGCGATCCGGGAGCACGCCGCACCATGATGAATCAGGCTGCGGCTCTGCTCGAGCCCGGATACATGCAGACGTTGCAACAGTTCACGCGCATCGCCAAACAGCGTGCCACATTGTTGAAGCAATTGAATGCCAATGTCAACAATGGCCAGCCGATGGATGCGGTTCTGAGCGGTTTGGAAATCTGGACCGGCCAGTTCATCGAAGCCGGTGTGGCGTTGACCCGTATGCGCGCTCATGTGATCGGTCTGCTTGCCGAGCCATTTGCCGCGATTTACGCCGACTTGGCCGGTGCCGGCGAGCAGGTGACGCTCACTTATGCGCCTTCATTCGACGAAGTGCTGATGTTCGACGATCCGCATCCGCAGATTAGCGAGCATTTCCAACGCATCTACCCCGGTGAAGTGGCTCGCGGCGTGAACCTTATCGGTCCGCAGCGCGATGACATGAACCTTGAGTTGGGCGGTATTCCCGCCCGCGAGTTCGCTTCGAACGGCGAGATGTGGACGATGGCGTTGGCCTTGAAAATGGCATTGTTCGAAATAGTGCGTGACCGGTTGGGATTGCAGCCGATTGTGATTCTCGATGATGTGTTCGCCCAGCTTGACGACAGCCGGCGCACGCAGATTCTTGATTTCGCCAGAAAACAGGATCAGGTGCTGATTACCGTGGCCGCTGAAGGCGATGTGCCCGACTATGAATCGGCCCATCGCATCGACGTGGCCGCACTGGACGAACCAGCTTCCGTGATATTGCCAACTCTGGGCAATTTGTCCAATTCGCGGGAAAATGAGAGTTTGGGTGGGTATGACGAAAAAACCGCGGTGGACAGCGCGTCCGTAGAACGGAAAGTGTCATGAACCCGCCGATCGCCCGCCAACTCAACCTGGACGAGACCAAACTGCCGGCCGAAATATTCGAGCGGCTCTCCCGTCGCGGGGCGACCTTGAAGGACTACAGACGCCGCCGTGAAGAGGCCATCGAAAACTTCGGCAAACCGGGGCGCGATCCGGCTGAACTGGGCAGCGTGATGACCACCATCGCCGGCAACGGCGTCTGGACGGCGAATATGAAGCTTGCGCAATTGCGCAACCATTGGGACCAAGTGGTGGGTCAGGCCATCGCCAGCCATTCGGCAGTCGCCGATTTCACTGACGGCGTACTGACCATCCGCGCCGAATCCACGGTCTGGGCCACGCAGCTGACCTACCTTATCCCCCAACTCACCGATACCATCCGTCGCAATCTCAAAGGATTGACCATCACCGAGATTCGCGTGACCGGCCCGGCCGCCGGATACACACGCAAATGGGCTCGACGGCGGTAGCCAAGATACCAAACAAATTCGCAGAAGCCTCGCTATGGCGCTCGTCGGGTTAGACGAGTAAAATCACATGCAGTATGGTCAAATGGCTAGAAGAGCCCTTTACGGGCCTCGTAAGCCATATCACCTCCGTGAATGACCTTCATGACGGAGGTTGACCCTGTAGTCACGGAAGGAAGCCTGTTGGCAGACGAAACCAGCAAAGAGGAGCAGCTGAAGGCGGCTGCGGAACGCATCAACAATGCGGAATTGACCGAAGGCGAACTTGACGAATCCATGGCCCCCGAGCATTATGAGGCCTCCGATCTGAGGGTGCTCGAAGGACTCGAGGCCGTGCGTATCCGCCCCGGTATGTACATCGGTTCCACCGGCCCGCGCGGTTTGCACCACCTGGTCTATGAGATCGTCGATAACTCGGTCGACGAGGCGCTGGCCGGATACGCCAGCCATATCGAGGTCACCATTCTGCCGGACAACGGCATCCGTGTGGTGGACGATGGTCGAGGCATCCCGGTCGATGAGGTGCCTGGCGAGGGCGTCTCCGGTGTGGAGACCGTGATGACCAAGCTGCACGCCGGCGGCAAGTTCGGCGGCGGCGGTTATGCAGTGTCCGGCGGTCTGCACGGCGTGGGTATCTCCGTGGTCAACGCACTCTCCACCCGCGTGGACATCGAAGTGCGCCGTCAGGGCTTCCACTGGACCCAGACGTACATCGACCAGCACCCCACCGAGCCCTTGAAGCAGGACGAGCCGATGACCGAAGGCGAGTCCACCGGTACGTCCGTGACTTTCTGGGCCGACCCGAAGATCTTCGAGACCACCATCTACGACTTCGAGACGCTGCGTTCCCGTTTCCAGCAGATGGCCTTCCTGAACAAGGGCCTCAAGATCAGCCTGACCGACGAGCGTGAGAATGACCAGGCCGGCGACGAGGTGGCCGGCGACGCCGCGGACGAGCCCGGCGCAAAGCACCAGACCGTCACCTACCAGTACCTCAACGGCATCAAGGACTATGTCGACTACCTGGTCAAGGTGCGCAAGGCCACGCCGATGGAAGAGGACGTCATCAGCTTCGAGGCCGAAGACCTGAAGCTCGGCATCTCCGCCGAACTCGCCATGCAGTGGACCACCGCCTACTCCGAGGCCGTGCACACCTTCGCGAACACGATTTCCACCACCGAGGGCGGCACTCACGAGGAGGGCTTCCGCGCCGCGCTGACCTCGCTGGTCAACCGTTACGCGCGTGACAAGGGCATCCTCAAGGACAAGGACGAGAACCTCTCCGGCGACGACGTGCGTGAAGGCCTGACCGCCGTGATCTCCGTCAAGCTCACCAACCCGCAGTTCGAAGGCCAGACCAAGACCAAGCTCGGCAACTCCGAAGCCAAGACCTTCGTGCAGCGCGTGATGACCGACAAGCTCGGCGACTGGTTCGACGCCCACCCGAACGAGGCCAAGAACATCATCCAGAAGGCCATTGAGGCCTCCCGCGCCCGTCTGGCCGCCAAGAAAGCCCGCGAGAACACCCGCCGCAAGTCCATCTTCGAGTCCGCCGGCATGCCCGACAAGCTCAAGGACTGTCAGTCGAACAACCCGGAAGAGTGCGAGCTGTTCATCGTGGAGGGTGATTCCGCAGGCGGCTCCGCCATCCAGGGCCGCAACCCGATCACGCAGGCCATCCTGCCGCTGCGAGGCAAGATCCTCAACACCGAGCGCGCCAGCCTGGACCGCATGATGAAGTCCGACACCATCGAATCGCTGATCACCGCGGTCGGCGGCGGCTACGGCGAGGACTTCGACATCTCCAAGGTCCGCTACCACAAGGTCATCATCATGGCCGATGCCGATGTGGATGGTGCGCATATCGCCACCCTGAACCTGACGCTGTTCTTCCGCTACATGCGCCCGATGATCACCGCCGGCTACGTGTACGTGGCCATGCCGCCGCTGTACCGCCTGAAGTGGACCAAGGGCCCGCACGACTTCGTGTACACCGACGCCGAGCGCGACCGCGTGCTCGCCGAAGGCAAGGCCAACGGACGCCAGCTGCCCAAGGGCGAAGGCATCCAGCGCTACAAGGGTCTGGGCGAGATGAGCTACCAGGAGCTATGGGAGACTACCATGGACCCCGAGCACCGCATTCTGAAGCAGGTGCACATCGAGGACGCCGCCGCGGCCGACGAGACCTTCTCGATGCTGATGGGCGATGAGGTCGAACCCCGCCGCCTCTTCATCCAGCGCAACGCCAAGAACGTGCGTTGGATCGATGCGTAACGGAATCCTCCAACCTCCCTCGTCAGAGGGAGGTACACAACGGACTTAGACAACTAAAGGAACAACAGTGGCAGATGAAAACAACACCGGCGACGAGCAGTTCACGCCGGACGGCTCGATGGAGCCGTTGAGCCCGCAGGAGGCGGACACTACCGACTACGGCCTGATGGACACCGGCGAACGCATCCAGCGCAAGGACCTGCAGCAGGAGATGCGCGAGTCCTATCTGGCGTATGCCCTCTCCGTGATCGTCGAGCGCGCCCTGCCGGACGTGCGCGACGGTATGAAGCCCGTGCATCGCCGTGTGATCTACGCGATGTACGACGGCGGCTACCGCCCCGATCGCGGCTACAACAAGTGCTCCCGCGTGGTCGGCGACGTGATGGGTAAGTACCACCCGCACGGCGATTCCGCCATCTACGACACCTTGGTGCGTATGGCCCAGTCCTGGTCGATGCGCAACATGCTCGTCGACGGCCAGGGCAACTTCGGCTCCCCCGGCGACGACCCGGCCGCCGCCATGCGTTACACCGAATGCCGTATGGCCCCGCTGGCCATGGAAATGGTGCGCGACATCGACAAGGACACCGTCGACTTCGTGCCCAACTACGACGGCAAGACCCAGGAGCCGACCGTGCTGCCGGCCCGCTTCCCGAACCTGCTCGTCAACGGTTCCGCCGGCATCGCCGTCGGCATGGCCACCAACATCCCGCCGCATAACATGCGCGAGGTGGCGGACGGCGTCCACTGGGCGCTCGACCACCCGGACGCCAGCCGCGAGGAACTGCTGGAAAACCTGATCCGCATCATCAAGGGACCGGACTTCCCCACCGGCGCCACCATCCTCGGCCACAAGGGCATCGAACAGGCCTACCGCACCGGCCGTGGCCTGATCACCATGCGTGCCGTGGTCAACACTGAGGAAATCAACGGCCGTATGTGCCTGGTGGTCACCGAACTGCCCTACCAGGTCAACCCGGACCGCCTAGTCGTCTCCATTCGTGAGGCCGTGCGCGACGGCAAGATCCAGGGCATTGCCGACATGCGCGACGAGACCTCCGGCCGCACCGGCCAGCGCCTCGTGCTGGTCTTGAAGCGCGACGCCGTGCCGAAGGTGGTCCTGAACAACCTGTACAAGCACTCCCAGCTGCAGCAGACCTTCGGCGCCAACATGCTGGCGCTGGTCGACGGCGTGCCGCGCACGCTGAGCCTGGACGCCTTCATCCGCCATTGGGTGAACCACCAGCTCGACGTGATCGCCCGCCGCACCGCGTACCTGAAGCGCGAGGCCGAAGAGCGCGACCACATCCTGCAGGGCTATCTCAAGGCCCTCGACATGCTGGACGAGGTCATCGCCCTCATCCGCGCCTCCGAAGACACCGACACCGCCCGTACGGGCCTTATGGGGCTGCTGGACATCGACCAGGTGCAGGCGGACGCCATTCTGGCCATGCAGCTGCGCACTCTGACCCGCATGAACCGCGACAAGATCGTGGCCGAGCATGAGGAATTGCAGCGCAAGATCGCCGACTACATCGACATCCTCGCCAAGCCGGAACGCCAGCGCAAGATCATCGGCGATGAGCTCGACGAGATCGTGGCCAAGTACGGCGACGACCGCCGCACCAAGATCCTGCCGTTCTCCGGCGAGATGAACGTCGAAGACCTGATCGCCGAAGAGAACGTGGTGGTCACCGTGACCCACTCCGGCTTCATCAAGCGCACCAAGGCCGACGAATACCGCGCCCAGCACCGCGGCGGCAAGGGCATCAAGGGCACCAAGCTGCGCGAGGACGACGTGGTGGATCACTTCTTCCTGACCTCCACGCACAACTGGCTGCTGTTCTTCACGAACAAGGGTCGCGTCTACCGCATCAAGGCCTATGAGCTGCCCGAGGGTTCTCGTGATTCCAAGGGCCAGCACGTGGCTAACCTGCTGCAATTCGCGCCCGACGAGTCCATCCAGGCCGTGCTGTCCATCCCGAACTACGAGGTGGCCAAGTATCTGGTGCTCGCCACCCGTTCCGGCAAGGTCAAGAAGACCCCGCTGGCCGAGTACGATTCCCCGCGCCAGGGCGGCCTGATCGCCGTGCGCCTCATGGCCGACGAGAATGGCGAGAACGCCGACGAGCTCATCGGTGCCGCGCTGTGCAACGCCGAGGATGACATCATCCTGGTCTCCAAGCTCGGCATGAGCCTCAAGTTCCAGGCCGACGACGAGCAGCTGCGTCCGATGGGCCGCCAGACCGCCGGCGTGCAGGGCATGAAGTTCCGTAACGACGACAGCCTGCTGGCCATGGATGTGGTCCCTGGCGACTCCGACAAGGACCTGTTCGTGGTGACCAACGAGGGCTTCGCCAAGCGCACCGCCATCAGCGAATACCGTCTGCAGGGCCGTAATGGCCTGGGTATCAAGGCCGTGCAACTGGTCGAGGGCCGTGGTGCTCTGGTCGGCGCGCTCGTGGTGTCCGAAGACGATCAGGTCATGGCCATCATGAAGTCCGGCAAGGTGATTCGCTCCAACGTGGACGAAGTCAAGCGCACCGGGCGCAACACCCAGGGCGTGACCTTTGCCAAGCCCGACAAGGGCGACACGATTCTCTCCATCGCCCGTAACGAGGAGAAGGACGAGCCCGAGGATGGCGGCGATGCCGCGGCGAACGGCACCGCCGAGACCGCACAATCCGGCGAGAATGTGAACAACGCGGACGAGGCGTGAGCAGCGTCCTGAAAAGCTGGTAGCCTCGCATACAGCAGAGGCTACCGCCAAGCCTGTTAAGGAGAAACGATGAGCGAGAATCTCGAAGACAACGAGCCCCGGATCATACCGCCGGCAGTCGGCAATACGCAGAACGAGCATGTCGAGCCGCTGATCGGTACTGAGCACGCTCCCCGCGTGGCACGCTCCGTGTCCAGCGATCCGGAAGAATCCGCGTTGCCTTCTTCAGGTGCCGCCACTCCCGTGCGTCCGGCACCTCGCCGTAGCGCCCCCAGGGCTCGCCGCATGAGCTTGTCGCTGACCCGCGTGGATGCTTGGTCCGTGGCCAAGGTGACGTTCATGCTGTCCATCGCCGTGGCGATTATTCAGGTCGTTGCCTCCGCGATCGTATGGGTGCTGCTTGATGTGGTCGGTGTATTCAGCCAGATTACGCAGATTGTGTCTTCCACCGGTCTTGATGCAGGCGGTTTCGATCTCAAGAACGTGTTGTCCCTTACCACCGTGGTCTCCGGCGTCACCATCTTCTCGATTGTCGAAGTGGTGATCTTCACTCTGCTGGCCACCATTGCGGCACTGATCTACAACGTGGTCAGCTCTCTGGTCGGCGGTGTGCACGTTACGCTCGGCGACGACTGATATAGCTATACTGACGGAACTCCCCTCAGTGAACCGCACCCCGGTTGTTGGACTGAAGTAATTCAGATTCGATGATCGGAGGTGCGGTTTCTTATGTGTGGGGATCGCAGGCGTCGTTGCTGGGCCGAGACTTGGGACTCCGGCGACGCTGGGGGTGGCAGGCGTCGGTGTTGGGACAGATTTTGTATCTCTGACGACGCTGTGGAGGGCTTACCGTCGTCAGCGGTACAGATCTTGGAGTTCTGCCGACGCTGAGGGTGCGTTCTGTGTCGTATGCGTCCAATTCTTGGCCCTCTGCCGACGCTGGGCCCAGCAAGCGTCGTTGCTGGGCCAAGTTTTGGACTGCCGCCGACGCAGAGAATGCACACAG
>ERZ791765.1616-NODE-1616-length-12444-cov-10.339010_pt1 | contig 12444 bp, 9 predicted proteins | sample MGYA00509949_ERZ791765 | MGnify/ENA primary metagenome ERZ791765 (study PRJEB30046, sample SAMN00791980) | human gut metagenome | study: EMG produced TPA metagenomics assembly of the A metagenome-wide association study of gut microbiota in type 2...
CGGGAAGCAAGTAGGCGACCCGCATAGGTTAATTGGAACCGCTGGGTGCGAGACCCGCATGCCCAGTGGTGTGAGAGGGGTAGGTGAAAGCTTCCCCTACTCGATTGCGCTCGGCATGAGCGAACTCTACAGGGTGGAAGTCCCGAAGTGCAGGCGGTGGCGCCAAGCACATAGCCAGAGGCAAGACCTGAACCGCGAGGTTCCGACTGAAGGAAGCCCGAGGCAAACCATAGACCTTGCGAACAGGAACGGTTGCAGGCAATTGTCGTCGGGTAAGACTGCAAAACAAGTCGAAGCCCTGACAACTGACTTCCTCAAAGGCAGGGGATGGTCGTGGTTGGGTTGTTTTAGAGGTTAACATGTTGAGAAACCGCTAAAAAAAACAGAGTAACCTGGCTTACCAGACCGGGTGGGCAGTGGTGTGAGAGGGTGTTCGCTGAAAATCAGTGAAACCCTGCTCGATTACGTTCCAAAAACGGTTCAGTGATGGGAAATTTTCCGAGTTAGGATTTAGATTTTTGACTAACTATTTCTTAGCCTTCTCCAATTATTAGAAGAAGGCGAAAAGAATGCTTCCTGATACACAAGTTCTCAAAAGAGTTTTCGATGAACTAAAAAGGCAACGATTGTCTCTTCAACGCCCGTGCGCCAGCCAGGCAAAATCACATTGAAATTTTCCATAAAGGAAGTATCAAATTCTTCCGAAAGCGGAACCGGCTCTTCTTCGGCAAAACTGAGTTTTGCTAACTTATGGTTGGGCAGGAGGCGAGCCAATATCGAGTGAATAAAGCTAACGAGCTCGAATAGAGAGGTTTCTCCGTTGGCCGCTAATTTATAAACACCATCAAAACCCGGGTTTGCCAGACATTTAAGAGCGGCAGCGACCGTCATCTGAACCAAAAGATGACGCCCGATAAGGCGAAGCGGTTTATTTCCTGAGACGGTTATCCGTTTGCGGGACAAAATTTTGTCTATCCAATCGGTAATTAAGTTTTTTGTGCTTGAACAATAGAAAACTTCAGGCAATCTAATAAGTAGATGTTCACAGCTGATGAAAGGCGGAATACTTTCTTCCGGCTGCAGCCAGCTGACCAAAAGTGCCTCCTTTGTCTCTAAGGCCTGAGAAAGAGCCGCTAAATAATTTGCGCTTTTTGATTCGAAAGACCTGTCCGAGAATCGAGGAACATAGAAAACTGCATCCGGCTGTATTAGCGTCAGGAATGCTGCAGCAAGTCCGGGATCATTTAACGGGAGCTCGAACTCGGTAGGCTTCCATAAATCGGAATTCTTTTTAAGCTCTGAGGAAAGATAAGGTTCAAAGATTTCCGACTCGCCAAGCTGGGCAAAGCTGTATTGAACCTTGGTCATACAGGGACCCCATCGACAAAATCTCCGACCCAAAGACCTTCATAACTGGGAGGTACCAGTCCGGGACAATGTTCAAAGTAGTCAATAAGCCAATGGACAAAGCGATTGACCGCAACTCTGTCTCGGTCTTTTCTGCTGATATAGATTTGCTGAACAGGAAATTTCCATTCCGGCAAGACTTCGCAAACGGTTCCGTTGGCCAGTTCGTCTAAATAGTAATAGACAGGACAATACGCTCCGATGCCTTTTGAACGCATAACAACCTGCTTAATACCGCCCGGATTATTCAAACGCATATGAGCATGGAAGTGCAGCGGGAAATAGTCGCTTCCTTTTCTTAAAACCATATTCCTTTCGCGGTTTCTGGAAAAGAAAGAAAAAATAGGGTGCTCCGAAAGATCACGAGGAGAGCGAATCGGATATTTCAGCGAGTTTAAATACTGTGGGGTGGCCGCGAGCATGAAGGAAATGCCGGCAATCAACTTAGAATCGCGCGTCGGAATATTCAGAGGCGTCACCGAGAGCATGACGTCATAGCTGGTAATGGCGTCAGAAGTCATCAGCTCAACGTAACTTAATGACCTCATAGACACTGAAACATCCGGATTGAATTCCAGGTACTTAGAAATTGCGATCGGCATAATGATCTCAGAAAGACCGATCGGGCATGCGATGGTGATCAAGTCCCTGTCGTTATCTCGAGCAACCTGAAGGTCTTTGAACAAAGAGGCCGCATCAAAAACGATACGTCTCATGCGGGAATAGGCCACAGATCCGGCACTTGTGAGCACTAGCTGTTTACCTTTTCTCCGGAAAAGTTCTACGCCTAGGTCTTTTTCGAGCTTATTAATACGTCGGGAAATGGAAGAGGCTTCCACGCCGATCTCTTCCGAAACTTTGGCAATGGAACCACGGGAAACGATCTTAAAGAAAAGACGCCAGGTATCAAGGTCGGAAACAGTACTCACAGTTCATCCTTTCAGCTGAAATCCAGGTTGTAGTTTGTGTGTTTTTGTAACTAACAGGATTGGCAATTAGAACATTATAAATACGCTTATTTATTTGAATATAAACAAATAAAATTAAGGACAATTTGTAATATTTCTGTAAATTGCCTTTTTTGTCATCAATAACACTAAATTTTTGTCATTGTATCAACTGCGGTACTTAGGCACAATAACCATGTCGGACGTAACCAAGGTCCGACGGACATCTCCTGATTGGTTGTTAGATATAAACAGTCTGTTTTGGACTGTGCCTTCTTCAGAAAGAGAGAGCTGAAGAAGGTATTTTTTTGTCCAAAAACTGCCAGACGAAAAATATTCTCTTTATTTCTAGAAGATTCGAATTCTAATCCCGAAAATCTATAATTTTCCGGAATCAAAATAATTATTCTCGTTAGTCTTTGGTTTGTCCGAAGGAAGGCTATATAGCGGTCATTAGCTAGGAAATCGAACTACAAGATTCGTTATTCACGAAATCTCCGTCCTATATTGAAGAAAAAGAATCTTTCAGGAGATTTCAATGTCGCAAGAGAATCTATCGAATTCAGCCGGCCCCAGTTGCCTCAAACGAAGTTTTGGCATGCGGGAAGCGGTGACCATTACCGCCGGTTCTGTGATCGGTGTCGGTCTTTTTACAACCGGATCCAATGTAGTCGGAAACCTCGGTATCGAGGTAATCTTCGCCACCTTATTGGCGCTATTGGTAAGCATTTATCCTGCTCTTCTTTACGCAGAAATGGGGGCTGCACTTCCATATGCGGGCGGAACCTACCAATTTGCCTCGCTTGGACTAGGGAAGGCGGTAGGCGTTTTGGCCGGTTGGAATTTCATTATTTCGCTCGTTGCGGTTACCGGCGGTGAGGCGCTGGCCTTTAGTTATTACTTCAAAACACTTTGTCTTGCTTTCGGATGGCAAATTCCATTGTCTGATGTCGCGGTGGCGTTGATCGTCACGATCGTTTTCATTATTGCCAATGTCTTCGGTGTTAGGTTAACGGGCCGGCTGCAAAACGGCTTTATGTTCTTTTTCTGGGGCGTTGCTGCTATTTGGTTCCTGACAATGATCCCGAATATTGAACTGCCGAATTTTGTAAAGTCGCCGGAATTCATCGCAAAGGACAAAGACTTTACGTTTATCGGCGCCGTGTGCATGATCTGGTGGTGCTTTGCAGGCTTTGAAGCCTGTGTGGCGATGGGAGAGGAGATTCGTTTCCCGAAAATCAATATTCCTCGTGCCATGTTCTTGGCTCCGTTCGTCGTTTTCTGTGTGAACGCATTGTTCCAGTGGTATCTAATCGGTATTACACCGGTAGAGAAATTAGCATCTCTGGCAACGGCTGAAGCTCCTTATGCGGAAGCAATGAAGGCAGCCGGCATCCTAGGATTCCCTCTTGCCTTGCTTGCGGCCGGCATTGCTTTCGGCGGTGATTTCTCAACGTTAAACGCCTCTATTTCAACAACACCGCGTTATCTCTTTACGATGGCTAGAGACGGCGCAATGCCCAAGATTTTTGCAAAGGTCAGCCACCGTTATCAGACACCTTACGTTGCGGTAATAACGCTGGGTGTATTGACCGTTGCTCTGATTGCAACTAACTCATTGCTTTACATTGCAGAACTTTCCTTATTCGCAGATCTTTTCTACTACGTTCTCGGAATACTGGCAGCTTGGGGTTTGCGGAAAAAGCATCCTGAATTAAAACGTTCGTATAAAGCTCCATTGATCATGGTCGGTGCTCCGGTCAGCGCTTTAATTTACTTATATATGATGACTGAGCTGAGTAATGAGGCTTTTTACACCGGCGTTATATGGTGTCTCCTCGGAATTGCTATTTACTGGTGCTGCTCTAAGTATTACGGAGCCGGCGCATCTTTTAAGTTGGATGAAAAAGCTTCCGGCGTTGATGAAATCCCGACACCGGAAGAAAAGAGGAGCATGGACCGCGAATATCATCTTTGGTGGTTCCTCGTAGGAGGATTGAGCATTGTTGCCACGCTGCTTTATTTACTACCGTATTTGATGCACTAAGTTAACCAAAACGTATTTGAGCCTCGTCCTGAGTGACGGGGCTTATTTTTTAACTTGAATCGAAGAATTTTGGGGCCAATCTAAATACGAACTCAGAATTAGATTCTTGCTTAAAGGTGAAAGCGAGAAAGCTCCGGAAGGGGATCAAGGAAAAGAAGATTTCTTAAAAACAAATATCAGAAGTAATCCTAATTCTTTGGTGACGAAAGCGGATTAATAGAAATAAGACAAGTTGAAGTTGTAGTACGTAATCTTTTTTGAAGAAAGAACAAACCTTTGAAAAAGAGAGAAAGCATGTACCTATAGAAACAATACCAAGTTAATGCTCTGAAAGTGAGATTACAAACTTCTTTGAAAACTCGAAGATTTATCGATGGCATCAAAGTGTACTCATATGTTAGGGCAGGGAAGTGTATATTAAATAAAGTAAGTTTGTTTTGATTGTCATCAAAATTGAAAACTAAAATAAATATAAATATCCAGAAGTATTAAATTTAAATTTTTCACAGAATAATCATAACAACATTAAAAAAGTTTTCGGTATATCGTTTGAACAAAACATTTAAATTATTTAAATGTAAAAACAAGTTAGACAAGATAAATTTTTTCTATCTATTATTTAACTTCGTTTCGAGTAGAGCAGGGCAGGCTTTTTCTCATAACTTTCTTTGATAATCTGAAGACTATAAATACATCAATTTCCTGATTCTCTACCATAGAGATTGAAAATTTAATTTGTACAGCAGGAGGGAAGGCCGAGGTGTACATCAGAGAGCTTGGGAAGAAGTTACCGGAAAGTTGTCAACAGAGCGTTGTGAATATATAGAAATAGACAATTTCTTCGTATAAACAGATGGATAGATGAGTTTATAAAGACTTTTTACGAGCGATAAAAACTCGAAACAGGTTGATTTATTTACTGTATAAACAATCTATTAGAGAATGTTTCAATAGGTTAAATTAGATTAGGTCTTTATCTGAAAGAAGATTTGTTCACAATAAAAATCGTTAATTTACAAATAGTTAAGTAGATACTTAAAGGCTTCGTCATTCATACAGTATGATGTACTGTCAATATAACTGTATAGATGATTTATACAGTAAATGCGAGAGGATTGAGAGGGTGGTATCTTAGGTTACCCTGTTATACAAAAATACTCATACCCCTTTGTATAAACAAATAAAAACGTAAAAAAGGAATGAGGTTGCGTATATTTTTTAAAGATTATTATAATCTAATGAAGAAAATGAATAATACAAATAATTAAGTAATTGTGAATTTAAATATACCTTTTAATCTTATTTATATCTCTTTTAAATATTTGACCGTTAAAATAAATTAATTATTATTACTATTGATAGTTGCCTTAAACAGGATTTAATTGTTTTCGTATTTCTTCTTATTGTTAAATCAAATTTAATTTTCTAACGAAAAAGTTAGATATAAATAGAAAAATAATTTTTAATGGCCTGCTTATTTCTAGCTGTAAGCCTTTTCTTTGCCATAGGAAGGAATTCGTCTGTTCCTATGCAAAACAATCCTTAACCTATTTATTTAATTGAGATATTCATTAAAAAATGAATTCTTATTCGTAGGGGTGAATCTGGATCTCAGAAGGCTTTTTGAAAATTCTTATCTTTAAATCGGCTTGCCTAAGCTTTTTTAGCTAAGATTTTTATGTTGTAATTTTCGAAACGACTATTTTTCTGATCCTTAGGAGATTCTTTATGCAACGCCGCCAGTTAATTAAAGGCTTAGCCGCCGGAGCAATTGTTTCTACTTTGCTTCCTGCATTTGCAGCAGAACCCGTAACCCTCAAAGTCGGAGCTTCTCCCCTTGTAACAGGAGATATTCTTGAGTTCGTAAAACCTGCCCTTGCCAAAAAAGGCATCAATCTCAAGATCATCGAATTTACCGACTATATTCAGCCGAATCTAGCTTTGGCGGATAAAGAAATTGATGCAAATCTTTTCCAACACAAGCCTTTCATGGATAAGTTCTGCCAGGACAGAGGTCTTAAGCTGACGGCTTTGCCTGGCATTTTTATTGCACCTATCGCTCTTTACTCTAAAAAGATCAAAGACGTTAAGGAATTAAAGAAGGGCGACACCATCACGATCCCTAACGATCCGACGAACGGCGGCAGAGCACTGCAGCTGCTTGCCGGAGCAGGTCTTTTAAAACTAAAAGAGGGTGTCGGGCATGCAGCAACAGTTGAGGACATCATTGATAATCCGTTGAGATTAAGAATCGTAGAAGTCGAGGCTGCGACGCTTCCGAGAACACTTGACGATGCTCGCGCAGCCGTTATTAATCAGACCTACGCGCTGCCGGCCGGCCTTAATCCCGTCAAAGACTCCTTACTCATTGAAAGTAAAGATTCTCCGTATGCAAACATGGTTGCTATCCGTACCGGAGACAATCGCCCAGAACTTGTTGAATTGAACAACGCACTTCACACACCGGAAGTAAAACAATTCATACTTGAGCACTACAAAGGATCTTTGATTCCATCCTTCTAACATTAGGACGCCCCATGAATAAACGCAATTTTTTGATTACTGCTGCACTCAGCGCCGCTCTCTGCTTTTTCGGTACTGCAAACGCCGCTGAGACCTTAAAGATCGGAGCTTCTCCGGTTCCGCACGCTGATATTCTGAAAGTGGTCCAGCCCGAACTCGCTAAAAAGGGCATTGACCTTAAGATTATTGAGTTCTCTGATTATGTTCAGCCGAACCTGGCGCTTTCTGACAAAGATCTGGATGCCAACTTCTTCCAGCATCTGCCTTATTTAGAAGCTTTCTCGAAAGACCATCGCTTAAATCTGGTGTCTGCAGGAGCGGTTCATATTGAACCGATGGGCGTTTACTCCAAGAAAGTAAAGAACTTGACTGATCTGAAAAAAGGTGCCTCTGTCGCCATTCCTAATGATCCGACAAACGGCGGAAGAGCGCTTCAGGTTCTTGCTGCTGCCGGCCTGATCAAAATGAAAGACGGAGTCGGTGTGAACGGAACTCCTCTGGATATCACCGATAATCCGAAGAGAATCCGTATCGTCGAAGTGGAAGCAGCAACACTGCCTAGAGCTTTGGACGATCTAGATGCGGCCGTTATCAATTCTAATTACGCCCTCGGCGCTAAGTTGAACCCCACAAAAGACGCGATTGCCATTGAAGCCAAAGATTCTCCTTATGCAAATGTTGTGGCAGTGAGAGCAGGGGATGAAAACAAACCAGCTATTAAGGAATTGATGAGCTCTCTTCATTCGCCCGAAGTTAAGAAGTTTATTGGGGACAAATATAACGGAGCCGTTGTTCCGGCTTTCTAAGTCGCTAATCGGATGGACGTCAAAGCTGAAGAATCTTGAAAATTACTTCTGACGGTTTATCCATTAGCGGACAAAGGGAAATCCTTCCATTTTGAGACAACAAAAAAACGGCCTTGCGGCCGCTTTTTTGTTGTTAATGACTATTGAAAGGAGGGTGTCATACCGAAGCGACTGAATTCTCTTTCCTGTTCTTCGATAAGGTCTTCACCGTCTAATTCAAAATTCTTTTCGATATCGATGTCTTCAATGAGAAGACGATTTTCGCCTTTAGATGTCAGTCTAGCCCAGAAAATAGAGCCGGCCGCATCCTTCATTCTGACTTCTGTTTTACCGATGCGATTTAATTGTGCTTCTTTAACCTGAAAAACTGCTTGGTCTACGATCAAGTCCCGAAGAAGATAACCGGCTGCAATACCCAGCGTAGCAGCGATGCCCTCACCAATCTTGGAAATGATTCCGCTCTTTTCAACCGTGACCCAGCCGCTTTCTCTCCGCGTGGAGCAGAAAACACATTCATTCGTTTCTTCGGTATATCCAAAAGTCTGATTAATGTCTTTATCGGCAGTTTCTAAAACTTGTAAAGCGCCGTTTGTGTACTTAGACATTTTTCATTTCCCTTAATTAAATTTCATTGAACTTTCGTCTTGGTCGCTATATTGAAACAAAGCAAAGAAAGGGACAATAGCGTAAACCCCCAGCAGAACTCACTTTGAGCCAAATTATGGAAAAACCCTTAAGTGATTGGCGAAACAAATTAGGAGGTTTCCCTTAGAAATGCCCATTTTGACTGAAAAATTAGTTCGCAGGGCAAATAAAAAAACATAAAAAAAGAAAACCAAAATGGGGCGGAAAATAGGGAGGGTGAATAAAATTACTGTGTTACCGTTTTTACAATTTAAGAAAGACACGAACTAGAGTCGTGAAAATTCAGATGATTCCTTAAGGTTGTTGTAAGAAAGAGACAGCTCAAAATTATCGTCATATTGGTGAAAACACCTATACAACTTTGGATATTCCATGTTAATCGTACAAATTGAAAAAAACAGTAAATTGCAAAAAGGGTATTTTATTCTATTAAACCAACAAATTAAGACCAATTCACTATAGGTTGGAAGGGTAAGAAAAAGACAAAATTCATCCTTTTTTTCAATTTTTCATTAAGTGAAACTACTTAGTTTTGTTTTTGACCTCTTTAAATCCATTGTCTTTTGTCCGAAGTTGTTCTAAATTTCAGCTCAACAGTTTTAGGTGCAATTGTTTTTCATGGTCAACCCTAATAGGTAGCGGATTTGACAGAGAAATTATTCGCACCTGAATTTGTTGGTTTTTTACCCCATGCTGCCGAAAGGTGCCACCCGTCTTTTCGGTTAACTTGGATCAAGGAGATCTACTAAATGAAAGTTATTTATACGGATGTACTGGTCATCGGCGCAGGTCTTGCCGGTCTGCGTATGGCCGTCGGTGCCAAACGCCGCGGACATGATTCCATCATCCTCTCTCTAGTTCCCCCTAAACGTTCCCACTCCAAAGCCGCTCAGGGCGGTATGCAGGCTTCTCTGGCCAATGTGATTAAGGGCGTCGGCGACAATGAGGATGTCCACTTCGGCGACACCGTTCGCGGTTCCGACTGGGGTGCAGACCAGGAAGTCGTTCGTATGTTCGTTAATACTGCTCCTAAAGCTGTCCGTGAACTGGCTGCTTGGGGCGTGCCCTGGAGCCGTATCACTCCGGGTGACCGTCAGGTTATTATCAACGGCGAAAAAGTTACTATTACCGAACGTAAAGAAGCAGCCGGCCTGATCGGTCAGCGTGACTTCGGCGGTACAAAGAAATGGAGAACCTGCTTCGTTTCCGACGGTACCGGCCACGCTATGCTGAACGCTGTTTCCGATCGCGCTATCGCTCTCGGTATTCCTATTCACGAACGTGTTGAAGCCATCGCTTTGATCCACGACGGTTCCCGCTGCTACGGCGCTGTCGTTCGTGACCTTATCACTGGTGAACTCATCGGTTACGTTGCCCGAGCTACTGCTATCGCAACCGGCGGTGCAGGTAAGATCTTCCGCGTTTCTACAAACGCTCAAATCTGTGAAGGTACCGGCCACGCTATCGCTCTGGAAACAGGAGTTGCTATGTGCGGTAACTTGGAAGCTGTTCAGTTCCATCCGACGGGTATTTTCCCGGCCGGTATTCTGGTTACTGAAGGCTGCCGCGGTGACGGCGGTCTGCTTCGCGACGTCGACGGCCATCGCTTCATGCCGGACGTTGAACCTGAAAAGAAAGAACTTGCCTCTCGTGACGTCGTTTCCCGTCGTATGGAAGAACGTATTGCTCAGGGCAAGGGCGTTAAGAGCCGCTTCGGTGAACACCTCTGGCTCGACATCACGCTGCTCGGTGAAAACCACATTAAACACAACCTTCGTGAAGTTTACGAAATTTGCCATTACTTCCTCGGCGTTGACCCGACGAAGGATTGGATCCCGGTTCGTCCGGCTCAGCACTACACCATGGGCGGTGTCCGCACCAACCCGAACGGCGAATCTCAGACTCTGAAGGGCCTGTTCGCTGCCGGTGAAGCTGCTTGCTGGGATATGCACGGCTTTAACCGTCTCGGCGGTAACTCCGTTGCTGAAACCGTTGTTGCCGGTATGATCATCGGCGAAACAATCGCTGACTTCTGCGACAAGCCTGAAAACGCCATCGACATTCCGACCCGCGTTGTTTACGACTTCATCAAGCGCGAACAGTCCAAGCTGGACGCCTTCGTTAAGAACAATGGCAAAGAAAACATGGCTGAGATCCGCACTCGCATGCAGGAAATCATGACGACTAAGGTCGGTATTTTCCGCGAAGGCGAAAAACTCAAGGAAGCTGTCGAAGAACTCGAAGACCTCTACAAGAAGAGCTTCAACGTTGCTGTTAAGAACCAGCCGGGTGCCAACCCTGAGCTTGTTTATGCTTACAGAACACAGAAGATGCTCCGCGTCGCCCTCGGTATGGCTCTCGGTGCTTCTCTTCGTACAGAATCCCGCGGTGCTCACTTCCGTGTTGACTACCCTGTTCGTAACGACGCTGAATGGTGCAAACGTACACTCAGCACATGGAAGAACGAATCCGACACTCTTCCGACAATTACTTACCAAGACCTCGACATCTCCAAGATGGAACTTCCTCCGGGCTGGCGTGGTTACGGTGCTAAGAACTACATTGACAACCCCGAAACACCTGTTCGTCAGAAACAAGTCGACGAAATCCGTGCCAAACTGGAATCCGAAGGCGCAGACCGCTTCGCTGTCCAGAATGCACTGATGCCGTACCTGCAGCTTCTGCCCGAAGATCTCCGCGGCAAGAACGAACGTATTGACGAACCCCTGTCTTAATCTTTGGAGTTGAAATTAAATGGCTGATACAACACAACAGATGGCTGCTGCTGAAGAGAAAAAAGAAGATGCAGTTCCCCAGCAGGCGAAAGCTCATCGCATGCTCCAGGTAAGCATTCTTCGTTACAACCCGGCTGATCCGGATAGCGTTCCTCACCTGCAGACTTACTCCGTTTCCGAAACGGACTCTATGACTCTCTACATTCTCTTGAATGAATTGAGAGACACACAGGATCCTTCCCTCCAGTTCGACTTCGTTTGCCGTGCCGGTATTTGCGGTTCCTGCGCAATGCTCGTTAACGGTAAACCGACTCTGGCCTGCCGCTGCCTGACAAGAGATCTTCCGGATCACTTCACTCTGGCTCCGCTTCCCGGCTTCGAACTCATCGGTGACTTGTCTGTCAACACAGGTAAGTGGATGCGCGGCATGTCCGAACGTATCCAGTCCTGGTGCCACCTTAACGATGACAATGTCAATCTGTCTAAGATTGAAACCCCGATGGATCCGCATCTGGCCGAAGAAATCTACCTGCTTGACCGCTGCGTTGAATGCGGCTGCTGCGTAGCTTCCTGCGGTAACTTCCGTATGCGTCCTGACTTCGTCGGTGCTGTCGCTATCAACAAGATCTCTCGTTTCCGTCTGGATCCGCGCGATCACCGTAATGATGCCGACTACTACGAAATCCTCGGTACTGAAAGCGGAGTTTTCGGCTGTATGTCCCTCCTGGCTTGCCACGACTTCTGCCCGAAAGATCTGCCTCTGAAGACTCAGATTGCTTTCATGCGTCGTAAGATGGCCGAGCAGGGCATCATGGGCAAAGAAGAGCCCAGCCTCAAGAGAGTTATTCCTCTTCGTGAGCTCAAGCTCGACTAATCCCATTTTGTAACAAAACGTCCTAGCAAGACCTAAACCCCTACCTTAATCGGTAGGGGTTTTTGTTTGTTGCGACAATGAAACAACACATGCCGTGAAGTGATGATACTTAAAACGAAAGTTCTAGGTAAAAACCCTTGATTTATCGACAATTCAGAAAATTTTTCTTGAGAATTTTCATGAACTGTGCTACTTTAGTCCCCGTTTGAGCAGTACCGATTTCCATGCGAATAAACAATTTGTTACGATACTGCCTGCAGCCACTCAATCGTATGACCACGGTCTTCGGACTGACGAAAGAGGGCGGTTTTTTGAGACTTCTCATTATTCAAAACAGGAGCAACAATGACTCGTATTGAGCACGATTTTATTGGCGACTTAGAAGTTCCGGCTAATGCCTACTACGGCGTCCAATCCCTTCGCGGCAAAGAAAACTTCTTCATCACTGAAGAGAAGAACA
>ERZ791765.1643-NODE-1643-length-12192-cov-17.578149_pt1 | contig 12192 bp, 14 predicted proteins | sample MGYA00509949_ERZ791765 | MGnify/ENA primary metagenome ERZ791765 (study PRJEB30046, sample SAMN00791980) | human gut metagenome | study: EMG produced TPA metagenomics assembly of the A metagenome-wide association study of gut microbiota in type 2...
TCAGATTCATTAATATTTGTCCGAAAAAGTGTCTTAATTTATGAGACCATTATATCCGGGATATTTAACATTATTAGATGTTTTATATTTACGAACTGATAATGGACAAACTACGAGAGATCGGACGATGAATTTAGCCTTTAAATTGCCAATTTCAGTCGCTTCATTTGTAGAAAATGCAATAAATAGGCCAACAGGACTTAATATTTTAATGGAGTTTTCTGATTTTATTATTTTAGAGGATGCTATTGTATTAGGTGGTTGGATGAGAAATGTCGCAGCTGGAGCAATTTTAGTTAGGAGATAGTAATGACGGAATTCAAAGTATGGCGCACAATTGTTGATTGGGTTGAGGATAATGGAGGAATAGTATTTGCAGCATGTCCTCCTGGGAGTAGTGTATATGATTACAAAAAATTTTGCTTGATAGATCCTATTTCAAAAAAGCGAGATGAACCGGATATCTTATTTGCATTAGGTAATACCTTATATATAATAGAGTGTAAACCAACATTATCAGGCAGTATGAACAGAGGATTGAAAATTAATTTTGAAGAAAGTGATATTGATAAATTAAAAAGAATTTATTCGATTTTGTGTAATGGTAATTATAATCAACAGTTGAAAGAAATTTATGGAATTAACCTTGAAAATTATAAAGTAAAAATCGGAATTGGGTATTCAGAAACAAAAAATGATGTCATATTAAGCGATTTAGAAATAGTAGAAATTATTGTAAATGAGAATAATAAAAAGATAAAAATAGTGGGTAATTAAAACCCACTATTTTTATACCAAATACCATCTTTGTATTCATAATACTCGTTGATTTTCATTTCAAAATTCTTGAAAGTCAAATCATTAATATAATTATTCTCTGTAGTATCAGTATTAATAGCATCGTATAATTCTGGAAGTAGCTCAATGTAAAGTTTCGTGTAAAGATCAACATTGCTTATTTCAGGAGTGTCTGCCACAAGGTGTAGTAAACTTTGGTCTAAATTATCACGCCAATTCGTTCCCACGGATTTGAAAATAGGATTTTGTGAAATATCTTTGTAAAAACTGTATATGAAGTCACCAAATATTGCACCGCCTCTTCTTGAATCAATTGATTTTTTGTAAGCATCAACACCATCTTGGAAAATGATACCTCCTTGTGGCAATAGAAATCCGGCTTTTTTAACTGATCTTAGAAAGGCTATCCAGGCTTCTGGCTCTTTATTATTAAAAGTAACAACACAATAATGTTTATCTTTTAGAACACGATAGCATTCGGTGTAAACATTGGTAAGAACCGATTCATATTCACTAAAATTTTTCCAACCAGGATATCCTTTTTTCCTTGCAGGAACAGCTTCGGGTACTCTATCGGGCACAGGATTTATTTCAGGTATAAATTTGCTCAACCATGTTGTCCAAAATGCTGATAATTCTCCATAATGTAGATAAGAACCATAAGGCGGATCAGTGACAATGAGGTGAACACTTCCATCGGGCAATTCTGTTACTTTTTCAGAAGATGCATTTATAACTGCAAATGATTTTTGCTTACTAATAACATCGGTACAAGTTCCCAGTGCAGGCGGATAAACAAATTTTTTCTTTGCATTCTGTACAGCAGTAACATAACTTTGCCATCTTTCAAAGAATGTTATTATAGGGTTTACTTCAATAAATGTATATGGGGTCCAAAAATTCGATTTTGCCCATTCCATTGGTTTATTACCACGCCATGCTTGATTAAGCGTAGAAAAACGAGAACAATACCTAAGGCTTGCGGATAAAATAAACAACATTTGACGTTTTTGCATTGAAGTAAGGGCGGATGAATTAATATAGTCACCAATATAGGTAATTACTCCTCGTGATGCCGTTGGAATAAACTGTTCAAAATAAAGAAAATTCTTTTTGTGCAAGGCACTTTCACGTTGTAAATTACAATCTGGTATTGGTGTATGCGGCTGTAAAGCATCGGCCAATCCCATTGCACTTAGGTTTTTACATAAATTTACATAATAGTCTTCCAATAAGTCTAGAAGAGGAGATAAGCGGGTCTGCCCGGTAACTTTTCCAGTAGCAATTGAACCGTTATCCATGCAACATATTTCCATTGGAGTAATGCTGTTTGCATCTACGCATTGGGGGCGAAAGTCTAGATTACAGTGGGGGCAGATATACTTTCCCGCACCAATTGTATTAAATGGACTAAGGAAAACCTTTTCATTGCATTTAGGACAGAGTGTATATGAAGACCATTCAAGCCAATATACTTCTTTTCCATCAAAAGAATATAATTGAGAAAAACGATTTGACAAATCAGTCATTAAATCGCTCATAAACATAGACAATTCGTCTAAATTTGCACTGGCCATTAGAGCTTCTTGCTCAATAACAAAGGTAGCTAGATCACTTGTATCACAAGCAATTGCCCGATGTCCACATACCAATGCTTCATATAGCATGGTTCCACCGCCTCCAAAAGGATCAAAAATTAGAGAGTTCTTATCGGGTGCGTAATGCTGAATTAAATTATTTATAACATTATGCGGTCTGCGAGCAAAATATCTATGAACAGTATATTCCGGTTGGTGTTGGATAGCCTTAATACTTTCTTTTATTGGTGTTATGTGGTTCATTTTTTTTCTCCATGATTATTACATAATTATGATCAATGTGGTTACCTTTGCGCTTTACATGCATACCAGACTTGTGGTTTGTAATCCAGATAAACAATTCTTTCATAATAAAACCGCTATTTTCTCCATGACTAATAATATCTGTAAAAGGATGGGATAATTTGCCGTTATCTCGACTATCACCTATTATAGATATAAAAATGCCACCAGGCTTTAATACACGATATACTTCGTTAATCCATAGCTTGGTAAAAGAATTAAATTTTGATAAAGTGCTGGATGAAATATCATTAGTTTTACATTCGTCTATGGTGTGAATAGGAGCATCATCTTTAAACTGTATTAGTTCCAATACAGACATTGGCATACGGCTAATCGAGTAGTAATTTATTGTAGTTCCATATGGTGGATGCGATAAAACAATTCCCATTGTATTATCTTCAAAAGGAAGAGAACATGTATTACCAAATTTAATATCGGGAATTTGATAATTAGGAATATAATTTAATGTGTGGATGTCCTTTTGATATGAGAAAGCCTCATTCCATAAATCTTGTTCTAAACATTGTCTTTTAAAGGGGGAATTTTCTCTAAAAACATAATGATTAGTACATCTTTTGTCTATATTGCAATAATTAGTAATTATTGAAGCTAAAGCAACTGAAAAGATGCACTGTAAATTATAATCTTCAATTAAAGAAATACCAGTGCACAATTCCTTTAAAGCTAAGCGAGTCTCTGATGATAGCCAACGATTTTCATTTAGTATTAAGTTTGATTTTGAATTAGCATTATTAGATTGTGATACTTGCTTATTGCTGATTATTTTATTAAAAGCGTCTTTAAAATTTTCAGATGAAATCCGTAATGGTCGAGTTTTAAGACGACTTAAAGCAATCGCCATTGGGTTGACATCTGTAGCAAAACCTTTCATTCCAGCAATAGCTGCTTCAAGAGCAACTGTACCACTGCCTGAAAAATTGGCCAGTACGGGACCATTGTTACGGAAATCAGTTCTCGCAAAGTTTAATAGATCACGAACCAAAAAGGAGGGAAGAGAACCATACCACCGACCTATATTATGGGTATAAGGAAATTGATCACGAATATTATTATAGTCTATTATGCTACTAACATAGCCGGCATCGGTTCGCAGTAATCCTTTTGAACTTTTTAAATTAATACCCAAAGAAGGAAGTTCATCTGAATGTAATATATCGTTTAGAACAGTTAGCATGTGATCTTGGGGAATTCTTTTGCCTCCTTCCCAAGCGTTTACTGAGGTGTAACTGACACCAAGCACGTGAGCTAATTCTTCCTGAGAAATATTAAATTTATTCCTTATTTTAATAATTATATTTTCTTTTTCCATAACCACGATTATACTATAGCGCAGTCTTTTTTTCAAGTTGTTTAGAAAATATATTTTGTGGATTTAGAAATTAACTGTGGCTACAAATGTTTAAGTGTTGGTTTATGATATTATTGCATTGGCTAATAAGGTAAGATACGAAAAGCTCTAACTAATGAAAAATCTTCGCCATATAGGCACTAACTTGTTTAAGAAGTAATTTTCGTTGAATGAGGACGTATAAAATCCGTAATAAGTTGATTTTAGAAATTAGAAAATTGATACATAGGTGGAAGATTGGAAGAAAAGTGGTAGAATTAAGTAAGTTATGGAAGAATTAAACGTGATATCAAGAATAGGACATAGGGGTGATTTTCCTTCAAAAGGGGTAAGAGGGGTAGAATAATCGAAAAAATCCACCCTACTATTATGCAATGAAAACATTTTTGCCATGTAGTATAAAATATCCGTCCCACCGCATGTTGAGACGGTGATTCTGATGACGTATTGTGGTGATAAGAAGAAATAGTGGCGTTCAACCACAAGATATAGTGGTTTTTGAAGAAAAAATCAGCGAAAAATGGGGCAAAAAACAAGCGTTTTTGCCCCTTATTTTTTGCCCGTTCCACAGATGACATCGGGTTTTAGACAGATGAAAACAGAAAAATCAGAGGACTGGCAGATGAAAAAAGCGCCTGTCCTCTTTTTTATATATGCCCGTTTTTACAAGCAAAACAAAAGAATGGCCGGTAGTATTCGTTTTCTACACAACGAATAAAACCGGTCTTTTTTTGTGTTCATATTCGAAAATCGTACACGAAGAAAGGAGTCAATATGAAAACAATCACAACCGAAGAACTGAGGAATATGAGTCATCAAGAGGGACTGATCCTTCAAGGGTGTGGCGGTGACCTTCAGGAGTGGATAGATGGAATCAATGGAATTCTTCGAGAGCAAGGAATTCTTTTAGACGGAAAGCCGCTGGATGATATTGCAGTCTTTCAGCATGAAGGGCTTACCAATCTGCTGTTTGCCTTTGGTGAACACAAACTGGATATCGGAAAACTTGCCATTTGGAGAATCCAAAGCCATGAGCAGTTTGGAGGAACATGGCTCTCCGATTATGTAGAAAACAAACTGGGCGGTTTTGCAAAGGAGCAGCAGGTAAAACCAGATTGTCCTCTCATCGGTGAAAATGGAAATATTTTTAATCTAATGGGAATTGCATCCCGAACTCTGAAAGAGAATGGGATGCATGAACAGGCAGAAAAAATGCAGCAGAGAATCACAGGCGGAGAATGTCACAGCTACGAGGAAGCACTGATGATTATCGCAGATTATGTGAATATCACATCTGCAGAGCCGGAAGAAGGCATGAAGATGGATTTTTCATAAAACAGCAAACAACAGGATCGGTCAGTTGGAAATTCAGGATGACCGGTCTTTTTTATTTCGTATTTTGACAAGCAGAAAGGCTGGTTGAGAATGCAGTTGCAGCCTTAGAACAATTGGAAACACCAACACAGGAAAGAGGCGGAATAATGTTTCAGTAGAAATCTGAAAAGTAAGGAGTGAGAATATATGACCGCAAGATTTATGAGTGATACCCCGTATGCCGGAGCAGAGCAGGAAATGCAGCGCATTCCAGGCTTCCATCAAAGAGGAACTGGTATGGTGATAAGCCATTTCCAATATAGCGCAAAGGACTGTGACTGCCGCTTATGTGCCTATAAAAACAGAAAAGGAAAATGTGAAAAAACGGATGGCTGCATCTGCCTGCGTGAACGGCTTGTGGCAGGCTGTGTGCCATTTGAAGAGCTGTTGAAAAGGTTGATGGCAGAGGTAAATGTCAGACCGTTTGTAAGCCGTGTGGCCCATTTATCACCACAGGTTCATCCCTGTTTTTTCCTCGTTGGTCACAGAGAACGGTTTGAGTCTTTATGGAAGTGCCATATCCAAACCGCAGAGGAAGATGCCATGTGTGCCGCATTATATCTCTTGTCTGCGGACCGATTCTTGTGGGGAAAAGCAATATCTGCAATCAAACCGGATATCATCCATTTTCAAAAGATCCACATTCATGGTGTGGATTTGAATGGGTATGTGCTGTTTCATACTGCAAAGGATTTATATCAGGGAACCAAACACATCAGTCTGTCTGAACTGGTTGATCCGGAATTAGTTGATGACATGGCATTTGAACTGATTATCACAGCATTTTTGATTCGCCGTTATGGATGTGGTGTGTTGAATGCGGAAAGGAGTAAACGATGCTGAATGTATATTTAAGGAACCCGCAAACAGATGCAGGAGCATGGCTGAACTTTCCTGCAAACTATCAAACAGTTCAGCATCTCTTCTCTGTGCTTGGCGATGCTCCTCTGGAGATTGCGGCTGCAGAAACTTCTGTAGACGATCTCCATGCACATTTAAAAGGGAAATTTTTTGATACCGAGAAAAGTCGTTATGAACTGGACTTTTTGAATCGCAGGATCGAGGGTTTGACAAATAAAGAAAAAGATCTCTTTACCGCAGCCTTAAACATCGAAAAACCACTGTCAATTATGGAACTTGTGAACTTATCCTGCAACCTGGATAAGTTCCGGCTGTGGGAAGGTGTTCAGGATACGAAGCAGTTAGGTCAGGCAGTGATTCAAAGAGAGCAGGAACTATCCAAAACATTTGCAATGCTGCTGAATGAAGAGCAGATCGGACAGGCATATCAGAACTGCCATGCCGGATGGTTCACTGAATCCGGATATGTCATGCGTACAGGAGAAGCATTGCAGATTATCTATGAGGGAAGTTCTATTCCGGAGCCAGATTACGACCGGAGTGCTGTTTTTCAATTACGCCTATATACTTCTGCCTATGCGGATACCCACCCCAACACCTACTCCCTGTCTTTGCCAGCTTCGGAAGAAAAACTGGAGTTGGCAAGAGAAAACCTGCAGGTGGATGATTTGAATGCGGCAAGCATCATAAGCCTTCACAGCCTTAAAGCCTCACTGGAAAATTTTTTGCCGGTTTCCTATCAGATAGAAGATTTTAATGCTTTTTCTTATCAGATTCAAAAAATGCAGGTTTTAGATTCGGAAGTTACATTGGAAAAGTTAAAGGCCGCATTATGTGCAGAAATGCCAGATACGATGGAATCTGTCATGGAAATTGCAAAGAATTTGGAACAATATGAAATCCTGCCAGAGGATGTCCAGACAGCCAAAAACTATGCTGATTTTTTGATGGAGAAAGAAAATATCTATATTGATCCCCAGTTAGAAGATTATACGGATTTGGAAGGATTTGGAGAAGAACGAATGCGTCAGGACGGGGCAGTACAAACAGTATATGGTTTTGTGGTTCGACGAGATCGTCCAATCTGTCAACTTCCAGAATACATGGAACAAATCAGGCTTTTTAGTCCACTGACCGCCGAGATCTATTCAAGAAATGACTGGGGAGACATTTCCAATGAATCAGAGGAAGTCAGTCCGGCAGAATTATGCCGATTTGAAGATCAAATTCAGGAGCAAATCTTGAAAGAGTATATCGAAAGCGAAGGAGATCACGGTCTGGCTGCCTATTTAGATAATCAACTGCTTGCAAGGAAAATTTACTGTATGAATCCAACAGTAGAAAGTTGGCATGGTGAATTGTGGGGCGTTTTGGAAGTGCAGAGTTACGGCTGTCTTTCTGAAAAAGAGTTGGAAGCAGTCAAAAAGTATTGGTATGGTCAGGAAAGCGACGGTTGGGGCGAGGGCTTTGAACAGCGCCCGATCCAAACCACGGAGGGAGAGTTGTATGTCAGCTTCTGGAATTCGGGAAATGATTTTTCTATTGTGACAGAAGAACAGCTGAAAGGTTTAGAACAGAAAGCGGGTATGCAGATGGGAGGAATGTAGGTGAGAAAGCTGGAAGTGTATATTGCGAATAAAAGTCTGTCAGCAAACAGGTATTATGGGGTTACCACCCTTTTGCTGCCAGCAACAGGGACTGCTATAGAGGATGCACTATACCGTGCACAGATTGAAACCGGAGAGGAATATACCGTAGACTGCTGCAATGGATGGCCGGAATTTTTAGAACAGATCATAAACAGTACAGAGAAGATTTCCATTAACGAAGTGAATTTTTTTGCATATCAGATCAGCCAGATGGATGAATTTCAGACGGAAACACTTGAAGGTGCAGTGCAATTACGGCAGGAAGAAAATATCGATACGCCTGTCACAATGAAAGAACTCATTAACCTGGCACATAATCTGGAATGCTATGAATACCGTCCAGGCGTTGTAGATGATCAGACATTGGGAAATATTGTACTGGAGAATGACCTGTTAGATACAATCAGCGGGTTGCCGGAGGACATATTGGACATACTGGATGCAGAAAAAGTCGGGCAGGAAATGCGGCGTTCAGACATGGGAACTTTTACGGAAACCGGATATATATTCCCAAACAGTCTGCCGTATCAGGAATTATATGACGGAATTCATTTGCCGGATATTCCAGATATGCCAAAAGGCATTATATCTGTTCTGCTAATCAGCATTGACCGGTTGGATGAAGATGGTATATGGCTGGAACTCCCTGCAACAGAGAAGGAAATGCAGAGTGCGCTAAAACAACTGGATGAGCATTCTTTGGATAACTGTCTGATAAAAGGAAGTATCAGCACCGCTTTCCCCTATCCCCTTGCTGGTGATGAGGACATAGAAAAACTCAATGTTCTGGCACAAAAAATACAGGCGTTTCCGGATCAAAGAACCGTGGCAAAATTTAAAGCTGCATTGGAACTGGAACTCCGCAATGAAATTGATTTCGCTTTGGATGTAGCAGAAAATCTGGATTGTTATGATTTTGATCCTAAAATGTACTCTCCGGCAATATATGCCGAATCCATTTTCAAAGAAGCCGGAATCAATCCAGACGATCCAGCTTTTGCTATGTTTGATTTTATGGGATACGGCAAACGGCAAATGCAGCAAGCCGGACATATCCAAACAGCATATGGTATGATCTTGCGAAATGAAAATCCGTTCGTATCAAGATATAGTCAGACTGAAGCTATGCAGATGGGAGGAATGTAAATGAAAGGGTTGAATGCCAGCACACAGCAGTATGAACTGGCGGAAATTGATAATAAAGTTGTGCTGTTTACCAATATGCGGCTTGATCGGGATACGATTCCGGAAGGGATTTTTTGCTATGATGTCAGAGATTCTGATAATCTTGACGGCAGTATGGCACAGATCAAGCCGTTTGTTCTGGTAAACCATTGGGGAACAATATTGAGCAAAACACCGTTTCCGATGGATGAGTCAGGAAGCTATTATCCAGAGGACTGGGGATATCTTGGAGAGGATATGAGCCTTTCGGAATTCCAGAAAGAAACAGCCGAGCAATTGGAGGCACGATTAGAACCACAGCCATCAGGCGGAGGAATGACCATGCAGCCATAAATACACTGCCGCCGAAAGGAGGTGATGCGGCATGAACAGTTTTATTTCATGGGTAGGCGGAAAGAAAGCCCTGCGGAAACTGATTTACACGATGTTCCCCGTTCATTTTGACCGGTATATTGAAGTATTTGGCGGCGGTGGCTGGGTATTGTTTGGAAAACCACCGAATCTAAAGCGGAAATTGGAGGTTTATAACGACTACAATTCCAATCTGGCAAATCTTTTTTACTGTGTCAAGAACAGAACATGTGCTTTTTTGCTGGAACTGGGATTTTTACCAGTCAACAGTCGGGATGAGTTTTCCATGATTCGTACATTTCTGGAAAAGCAGGAGCCGGACACCACATTTTTGCATGAGGAACTGACTCTTGCCAAGCAGAATCTCTCCCCGCCAGATTATGAGGAAATTCGTGCAATCTTATTGGAAAATGCACAGATGACAGATGTCAAACGGGCAGCCGCTTTTTTTAAACTAATCCGATACAGCTACGGCAGCGGATGTACTTCTTTCGGATGTCAGCCATTCGATGTGTGGAAATGTTTTGATGCGATCTGGCAGGCATCTCACAGGCTTTCCGAAACAGTAATCGAAAATAAGGATTTTGGGGCGCTGATACGGCAATATGACCGTGACAGTGCCTTTTTTTATTGCGATCCGCCTTACTATGAAACCGAAGGTCACTATGAAGTAGTATTCCGAAAAGAAGATCACATGAGGCTTCGGGATACGTTGAAAGCCTGCCGTGGAAAGTGGATGGTAAGCTATAACGACTGTGATTTTATCCGTGAGTTGTATGACGGATACTACATCACGGCTGTTACCCGCCTGAATAATCTTGCGCAAAGATATGAAAGCGGCTGTGAGTTTCCGGAAGTGATCATTACCAATTATGATCCGAAAGAAATGGAACGGTCACAGCCAAGACAGATGCGTCTGTTCGATCTCAGCGAAGATGATAATGATGAGGACCGCTATGAGATTACAGGGGTGTTTTCCCCGGAAAGAGAGGCACTATGAGACATAAGAAACAGAAAAAGAAAGGAATGAAACAACAGAATGTTTTGTCCATTCCCAATACACTGCTCCATGCAGCAGATATTTCACCGGATACTAATCTGGTGATTGAAACGATCCCAGGCGTAATCCTGATTGGAGAAGAAGCCCCCTTAAGCATCGTGCAACAGCCATTTATTGACTTGTTTTCCGCAATGGGGCTGACTCCAAAGGAAGTGGAAGATGTAATAGAAAAAGGAGGGTTCACCTATGAGTAAACCAATTTATAAGCTGGTTGACAGCAAAGGGAGAGTGCTGATTCCGAAGGCGCTGAGGGAAAATGCCCATATGGAATACGGGGACATTGTGCGCATTGGTCTGAGCAGCGGCAGGATAACCGTCACAAAGGTGGACATTGTGGAGGTTGGCGATCAGTCACCGGAAGCAGTGGAAGCCTATGTGCGTGCGGCAGTCAAAGCGATGCCGGACAGTAAACGTCTGGAACTGCTTGGGGAATTGAGCAGCCTGCTTCAGAAAAAGGAGGGATAAACGATGCGTGTCTATACGCAGGAAGATTGCGTGCAACAGGAATTCCCAGAAAATCTGACGAATCGTGTGCTTGTGCTGTCCGAAAATGAAATGGGGCAGCTTTTCTTTTGCCTGAAAGATGCTGGCGATGCCTTGCAAACTGTTTCCCTTAAAACAGGTGAAGTTACATGGTGCGGAAAGCAGAAAGTGATCGGGTTTCTCAGACCAGAACTCCTGCCAGATGACGCTAAGCTTCAACTCTCACAGATTCGGCCAGCAGGTGCAGCAGATTTGTCTGAGCATACACCGCAGTATTCCGGTTACAGTTTTCTTCCGGATGGCAGATATGCCGCCGGTGTCTGGCTGTGCAGTCCGGAGGAAGTCCGGGACTATGTGCAGATGCAAAAGGACTATCAACATTGTGTGCTGATCTGTGACAGGGATGATTTTGCTGTGATGGAGATTGTAGAAGGAAAGCTGGTATTTCCAAGCGAGCAGGATCTGCAGGCATTTCCGCAGCAGCCAGAGGGAGGAATTCAAATGGGATAAAGGAGAGTGATGAGAAATGAAGCCCATTCAGATTCAGAATGGAGTCATTGTTTATTACGGAAACCGTGTCGGCATGGTACAGGACGGACAGGCTGTTGTTGATCCCATGTTTGAACGGGAAGAATTGAAGGACTTTTTAAACCGTCAGCGGGACATTCAGGAAATCAAATGGCAGAACGGCATCTTTGACCGGCTGGTGAACTATGCAGCACCATCCCCTGATCAGCCAGCACTGAAAAATGTACGTGTCTGGCAGTTAAAACCAGATGTAGATATCCGTATGAAGTTTATTGGTTATGAGGAAATGTGCAGGCAGTTCGGTCCTCCCAACGCAGAGCAGTATCAGATGGTATATGACGGAGCTGTGGAAACCAATGATCTGGAGGCACTCTATACGAAATTCAACACAGAATGGCCGGAAGGCTATACCGGACATTCCCTTTCTATGAGTGATGTTCTGGAGTTATATGATGGGGAAAGCAGCTCTTTTCATTATGTGGATCGAATCGGCTTTCAGCAAGTGGACTTCAACGCTCCGGAGCAGACCATGAGGACATCCCATACCATGCAGTTTTAGAGCAGGCAGGTCACTGCCTGTTTTTTTACTGAACAAATATAGGTAATTGCGAAACACATTCCTAAAACTTGCGTAAAAGAGATAAACGTTCT
>ERZ791765.1645-NODE-1645-length-12178-cov-21.211251_pt1 | contig 12178 bp, 14 predicted proteins | sample MGYA00509949_ERZ791765 | MGnify/ENA primary metagenome ERZ791765 (study PRJEB30046, sample SAMN00791980) | human gut metagenome | study: EMG produced TPA metagenomics assembly of the A metagenome-wide association study of gut microbiota in type 2...
CAAAGCCAAGGAATGGCTGCGTGATTATCTCCAAGAAAATGTCCGCAGCCCCCTAGTGCCCGAAAGGTTGCGCACTTTTGGTCATGTCCGTCCATAGCACGATGACCAGTTCGCTTCCCCAGCGTGCCGACAAACCGGAGCATGTCGAGGTTCCGGCGCGCGGTACGCCTTCCGTCCGCCGGAACGCTCGTATCTGGACGTCCGACGATTTCGTCGGCCTGAAGCGTCGGGGCATCGCATTGAGCGCCTCGGACGCCTTCTGTATGACGAGCCGGTCGAGCCTGGTCCCGGGCGTGTGCCGATCAATCCGCATGGTATTCTCGGGCATGGTTCTATCTTCTGGTTTTCAACCGCGGTTCTTTCGTTTTGACGAATGAAGAAATCGTGCACAGGACGCGGGCCATGCCTTTCACATCAAAGGCGGAAACCCAAAGCACGCAAGAATTCGGACGTTAGGGGCTGTGGACGTTTTCTTGGAGGCCGAACGAAAGGATTTGGTTGTGTTCAGTCCCGAGGAACGCAAGCGGGCGGTGGAACTCTATCTCACGACATCAATGACGACCGCCGAAGTGGTCGAACATCTCGGTTATCCGACCAGGCAGTGCCTGGAACGCCGGCTGGCGAAGGATCCCCGTTATGCCGGGCGTATGAGGATCCCCATCATCCCCCCTGGAAACCAAGCAGAAGGCGATCGAACCGGTATCGGGCGGTATGCGGCAGAAGCAAGCCGCCCGGCAGCCCGGCGCGGGCGCCGTGCCCCCATTGGGTCAAGGCACGTCTTTCGTCAAATAAATCTGCGTGTCGTCACCAGTTAATCTGAACACCATCGGCGTTCAAAATAGACACCGTCACCGGCGGTCCGGCTGGTTCCCCTCTTTTCGTTTATCTCATCAGGGAGTGGCTGTTGCGGTACGACTCGCCACGGAACCTGACGATCCTTCCGTGGTGCACGATGCGGTCGATGACCGCGGCGGCCATGTCGCCGTCGCCGAACACCTCGCCCCACCGTCCGAACTCCAGGTTCGTGGCGGACACCACGCTCCGCTTCTCGTAGGAATCCGCGACGACCTGGAACAGGAGCCTAGCCCCGTCGATGTCGATCGGCAGGTAGCCCAGCTCGTCGATGACCAGAAGCCTGGCGCGGCCTATCGCGCGCAGTTCCGCGTCGAGCCGGTTCTCGTCCCTCGCCCGCCGCAAACGCATCACCAGCGACGACGCGGTGAAGAACCTCACCGGCATGTCCCTCTCGCACGCCAGCATGCCCGTAGCGATCGCCATGTGCGTCTTGCCGCATCCAACGTCGCCGTAGAGCACGAGGTCCTCGGCCCGGTCCACGAAACCGAGGTCCATGAGCTGCTCGCCCCCCCCAGTCGGCGGGGAACGACGCCATGCCCCAGTCGTATCCGTCGAAGCCCTTGACGCACGGGAATCCCGCGTTCCTGATCAGCTTGGCGCGCCTGGATTCCGTTCGGCTGGCGTTCTGGATTGGCTACAATGTATTAGACAGTCCGATGAGGGATGAATGATGTGGGATTGGAGGCCGACGATGGCCGGCCCGAAACATCCCCGTCACTACGGCGAGGCGTTCAAATGGCAGATCGTGCAGTCGTACGAGAGCGGCAAGCCATCCCGGGAGGTCAGGGCCGGGCACGACATCGCGCAATCGACTCTGCAGCGCTGGGTCCAGGGCATCCGCGACAGTGGCTCCACCCGGGCCGCGGACAACCGCACGTCCGAGCAGGACGAGCCGGTCGAGCTGAGGAGATGCGACCGGCGGTTGGAGGTGGAGGTGGACGTTTCAGAACAAGCGGCGCCGGTATTCGCGCGAAGGCAGGCGTGATACGGGCCAACGCCGCCCGCTGCCCGATATCGGCGCAGTGCGGGATACCGGGCGTTCCCCGCTCCACCTACTACTGGATGATCGAGCATCCCGAGACGGAGCGTGCGGATCCAATCGCCGGCGACGTGCGCGCGGCCTGGCGCGACGGCCGCGAACGCTACGGCGCCAGGAAGATCAAGGCCGCCCCGGAAAGGAGGGGCGTCACCGCGTCCAGCAGACGCATCGGCAACATCATGCGCGAACACGAACAGGCCGCCGAAGAAGGAGCTCGCGTACCGGAACCACTGCACCACGATCGAGCAGCTGAGGCGCGACCTCAACGACTACGTGTGGCGGTCCGACAACCAGCGGCTCCACTCCACCCCCGGATACCGGAGCCCGAAGGAATTCACCGAACAAGGACTCGTCCTCTAAGAAACTGTCCAACACACCGTTGCCAATCCATACATGATCTGGTTCCGGGACAAGAGGATCAAGACCGAATACGGCACGGGTATCATGGACCTGTGATGCGGGCTCGGCCTTGTGGCATAATCAGAAGAACGGGAACAAGGAAGTCCAACAAAACGGCACGATTCGCTCTTGGTTGAAAATGGACCTACAGGAAACGCCTCCTCACTGTTTGAATTTCAACGATTCACAACGGACCGGCGCTCACGAGAACAACGCAAGAGACAGAAACTGTGCGTTCTCCACCCTCTATAGTGAGTCTGCAACCTCTGCTATCGTAGTCACAGTTGTCGGTCGATAACAACGTATTCATTGTCTGTATGAATCGATGATGGCGTGTGTAGAGTAACGAAAGTGAGTGTAGTGATGGCGTGTGGTATCACCGTGGCTGTGGCTACACGCGAAGTATGTCGAATGTCGGCGGACCGTGTATATATGCCCTTTCAAGGGGGAAAGGCATTGCATCCCCCGATTGAATTTGGTGTGACGTGTGACAATTCCAGAGATAATATCTCGTCGCTGAATGGTCGGTATTCCGAATTGACCGGTTCGTGTTGGTTGCAGGAGAGTCGTCCATCCCTATATCAGAGTTTGGTGTACTATCGCCGTCATTTCGTCAAGCCCGACAATCCAGAATTGTATGGAGGTGACGACAAGCTTTTTGCCGTTGCATCGCAGCGAATCGACTATGAATCGTTGCTTGACGAGATGGGGGGGGGTAATTGTTCCGACCGAACGGAAGCGCTATATTGAAACTGTGTATTCACATTGCGGACGTATTATGAAGGAAGGACAGTTGGAAGCTACTAGGAAATTCAGCTCATCTTTTCAACATGTAGTGATGCACAAGGGTATATTTGACGAATACTGCAGCTGGATGCTTCTATTGTGGTCGAATCTACGAAACGTATTGATTCTTTCGAGTTGCGCTGTCTTGGAACGTATCAGTGAGATTCTCCTTGATGTGTGGCTGAATACCAAGCGTTATCCATATGCAGAAATGCCGATTGTCAGTCCTGAGCCGGTGGACTGGATGAAGGAGGGGACTGGCTTCCTGATGGCGAAATTTGTCGGTAAGAAATACGTGAAGAGCTGCTGATAGACGTATGGACATTCCTGGGTATCCTCTGATTAGCGTTATCGTACCGGTCTATAACGTGGAACGTTATCTTGATCAATGCATGCACAGCCTTGTTAGGCAGAGTTATGCCAATCTTGAGATTATCGTCATTGACGACGGATCCACGGATTCATCGGGAAGGAAGTGTGATGCGTGGGCTGAACGTGATTCTCGTATCCGTGTGATCCACCAGGCCAATAAAGGTTTGGCCGATGCCCGCAACACCGGACTCGACACTGCTCGAGGGGACTATATCGGTTTTGTGGACTCCGATGACTACACGCTCCCAGACATGTTCTCTACTATGATGCGGAACATATGGGAATCCGAAGCGGACCTGTCCATCATCTCTTATGAACGTGAAAATCCGGACGGCGGTATCTATAGCAATGCTTTGTTTGGACAGAAACTGGTGATGACCTCCGAAGACGCGTTCAAATACGTCAACATGCACGGATATTTCTATGTGGTCGCATGGGATAAACTTGCCAAAAAAGAGCTGTTCGACGGTCTTCGATATCCGCTTGACGCAGAATATGCTGAGGATTCCCCGGTAACCTATCAGCTGCTTGATCGTGCCGAACGAATCGTCTACGATTCCACACCCCTATACCGATATCGGATGACGAAAGGAAGCCAATCCCACGGCATTACCGATAAATTCGCGCAATCCACTGGCAACATGCTGGAATTGGTGCGTAAGAAGTATCCTCAAGACGAACCGTATGCCGCGTATGGTCATCTGGAATCCATCGTAGGTACCTACAATCGCATTGTCCTTGCGGGCAAACGCAAGGAATGGGCTGAATTCGAGCGATTCGCACGAATCAGACTACGTGAGCTGATGCCGTTGGTCGAAAGCGCTAAGCTTATGTCAAAAAGCCAATCGCTGCAGTGGAGACTGCTTGCCGTTTCACCGACCATGTATGGCGTAATGTACCGGTGTTACAAACGCAGCCATCCTGAAATTTCGGCACATTAAGTAGGTTGTAATGAACACTCTCTTTATGCTGACGTGTATGATTCTTATTTTTCTTTTCGCCTATTTCGTCTCGGATAGGAGCTTCGTCAATCCTATTGTCTTATTTTGTCTTCCTATGATTGTTTCAGTTATATATGGATTGCAATATTATTCAGGGTGGAGATTCAATGTTTCTTCGGAGACAATGTTTTTGGTCATCTCCTCTTTTCTTGTTTTTTGCTTTGCGGTTTTTCTAGTTTCGGTCTTCATTAGAGATCGTGGTTTTAGAAGGAAAAGTGATGGATATAATGGAATAAATACAGCTTTCCTGCTTAGAGATAATGTATACGTATTACTGTTTGTACTTCAGATTTTTGCCGCTATAATCTGTTTTCTACAGGAACGTAAGATTGTTCTGGCCAATGGTTATGGTGGTGGTCCATCTGAAGTGATTGGCAGCTATAACAAGTTGATGAAATTTAGCGATGATGATGTCAACCTTCCAGGCTTCGCTTCATTGATTGCTGGATTGCAGCAGGGCATAGCCTATATTCTTGGCTATCTTTTCTCAATGGATCGAATACATGGCAGCCGGAAAACATACAAAGTCATTTTATTCGTTCTGACTGTAGTTTTGTTGACGGTGTCAGGAAGCCGGACAAATTCCATAGGTCTATTGTTTGGCACGCTGGTAATGTACATGTTGTTGAGGTGCAGAGCTGGCAAAGCGATTACGTTATGCAATATAAAAGCGAAATATGTGCTCTACGTCCCGATGAGCGTCGCCGTGTTGCTGATTGTGTTCTTTGAATCATTGACTTTGCTTGGTCGTAATGAAGAATCTGATTTCTTCTACTACATAGCGATTTATTTAAGTGCCCCTATGAAGAATTTAGATCTTGCGATAACTCACGGCATTGTGCATAGCGACTATTGGGGGCAGCTTTCCTTCAAGTATCTGTACCCGTCATTTGAAAAATTTAATCTAGTCCCAGTTGGATCGACGTATGGTGCATTCCCTTTTCTATCGTTCAATGGTTATTTCATGGGAAACGTATACACGACGTTTTACGCGTTACTTGTCGACTTCGGATTTGCTGGATGTCTACTGGCGGTAGCAATTATGGCAGCCATGTCCCAATGTACCTATTCAGTGGCGCTATGTTCACGGAACAGTTATTCTATAGCCGTCATCTTATATGCTTTCATTTCCTTTCAGTTGTTTATGTCTTTTTTCTCGAGTAATTTTTATCAGAATATTTTTAATACTGGTTTTATTAAGTTCATTATTCCGATTGTGTTGTTCAAATACTACGTCAGCATTAAAAGTCCACAGGAAAACAAGCTTTTATCATGAAAATTCATTCCGTGAAGTTCAACGTGCTGATGAACATGATCGTCACCACGTCGTCGCTGATTTTTCCGCTTATCACCGTTCCCTACGTATCGCGCGTGCTTTCCACTGGCGGAACCGGTCATGTTGCGTTCGCGCAATCGGTTTCGTCGTACTTCTCTCTAGTGGCTTTGCTGGGTGTGACCTACTATGGTGTCAGGGCTTGCGCCAGCGTGCGTGACGACGGAACGGAGCTTTCACGCACGGTCAAGGAGCTGCTGGTCATCCTGGGCTGTTCCACCACAGTGGTCAGCATTGTATACGTGGCATGCCTGTTCACCGTACCGAAGATGAACGCACAGTTCGAACTGTTCCTGCTGTTTGGTCTTTCAATCTGGTTGGCGTCGTTCGGCGTGGAATGGTTCTATCAGGCACTGGAACAATACGAATACATCACCGTGCGAAGCGTATGCTTCAAAATCCTGGCATTGGTGCTGATGTTCGCTTTTGTGAGGGAACGCGGCGATTATGTGACGTACGGTCTCATCGTGGTGGTGGCCGGCTACGGATCGAACGTTCTCAACCTTCTACGGCTGCGCAAGTTCATCGATCTGCATGATGGTGCGAAACTCGACGTGAAGCGCCATTTCAAACCCATGCTGTGGTTTGTGATCGCATCCATTTCATCCGGTATGTATATCCAAGTGGACATCGTCATGCTCGGTTTCCTTGGTACCACCAATATGGTCGGCTTGTACCAGCTGGTCTCCAAAATCAAGTCCGTGCTGGTGACTGCCGTCAATTCGGTAGGCAATGTCATGTTGCCGCGTCTTTCTTACTACCAGGCGCAAAACAAGGAACGCCGAGCTGGCGAGCTTATCGCGAAGAACATGAATTTCGTCATGGTATTCGGCTCCGCGATTATCGTATTGCTCATACTGCTCGCCGACCCCATCGTGGCCTTGCTGGGCGGTTCGGATTTCGCGGACTCCGAAGTGCCGCTACGATGCGTCGGCGTTGCTGTGATGTTCTCGGCAATGAATATCGTGCTGGCCAACTACATGATCTCCAAAGGCAAGGAACGTAGTTGGGCTACAGTCAACGCCATCGGCCTTGTGCTGGCCGTTGTCGCCAACTGTGTGCTGATTCCCCGCTTCGGTGTGGTCGGCTCGGCAATCAGCATTTCCTTGTGCGAAGCGTTGATGTTTGCCATGCGTTCCTACGTCTGCCGTGAGTTCCTCAGCGGTATTCGTGGATTAATCGACCCGATCCGTATCTTTTGCTCAGCCGGCTTTTCGGGGAACGCCACATACATCGTGCTTGCATTGTGCGGCTGCTCCGCATGGAACGCATTCCTATGGCTCGTGTGCGGTGGAATCCTTTTCTCAATCATCTACGGCACGTCCCTGCTGGTTTGCCGTGAACAATTCGTAACGGGCGTGATCCGTCCAATTCTCAACAAAATACAAGATACAAAGGAGCAGGCATGACGAAGTATGTGATTTGCGAACGTTCCCTGCACCACGCTCACGCTGGTTCCAAAGCACGCGATGACATTCGCCAGTTACTCGAACAGGACGCATGGAAACCGTTCGAAGTGCACCCCGGAGAAAACAAAGGGTATGTCGACAAGCTGCTATGCGTCGGCTATACCATCGCCGATTGGAAACGATTGGAACGTACCGTCCAACCGGCGGATGTGGTGCTGATCCAATTTCCCCTCATTATGTATAACAAGGTTTCCTTGTACGCTTTGCCTTCCGTACGCAGAATGAAGGAACAGGGAGTACGGTTCATCATGCTGGTGCATGATCTGGAAAGCCTGCGAGGATACTCCTTCACTGGCTTCGACAAACAGTGGGTGGCAGAGGCCGACGCTTTGATCAGCCATAATCCTCGCATGAGTGAGGTATTGCGAGAATATGGGGCCAAGGCTCCAATCAAGGAAATCGGCATTTTCGATTATCTGCTGCCTGATGTGACACCGGTGCCGCCAGAACGGCGCCATGGCATCGACATCGCAGGAAATCTCAGCCATGATAAAGCCGGATATCTCTATCGGCTCGCCGAGCAATTTCCTGACGCGGATATCAACCTCTACGGTCCCAAATTCGACTCCGAACGTGGTCCTTCCGAATGGTATCGGGGCATCTGTACCCCTGATGAACTGCCGAACAAGCTCCAAGGACGATTCGGTCTCATTTGGGACGGCGACAGCGCCGAAACATGTACAGGGTTCTACGGCAAATACCTGACTGTCAACAACCCCCACAAACTTTCGCTTTACTTGGCTTCCGGCAAACCAGTGATCATCTGGAAGGAAGCGGCGCTCGCGTCATTCGTGACGGAACATGGCGTTGGAATCGCTGTGAACACCCTCCGCGAAGCCATACAGGCGGAACATGACATCGACGAAGAAGAATACCTCACGATGGCGCGTCGGGCGGAGGTTTTGGGCGCTCGATTGCGTGAAGGGCATTACGCCAAAAAAGTCATGGAAGAACTGCGATCAATTATGCCGGAACTACAGGAAAGGCAATGACAATGGGTGTGAAGCAGCAGATCAGGAAAATGGTGCCAAAGCATGTGTGGCGAACATTGCAGCGTGCCAAGGCGAATATGAAACTGAAATCATATTACAGCCGGCAGCGCAAGCGATTCCTGAACAATTGCGCCGGACCATGGAACAGCGAACAGTCCGAACAGCTTCGTGGAACGATGGTGTATTATATCCATCGCATCGAAAAAGGACTGTCGCACCAGTGTTTTCGCGACGGCTTTGGCAGATCCGCGTTCAGCGAGCTCAAAACCGTGATGGAACAATGGCGCAAGCATAGCTATCCGGTGGACGATGTGACATACCAAGTCGCGCAGAACGTCATCCGGGCATACGTGCGTAAGCATCGCGCAATTGGAAAACCGGTTCCCCGATTCGTTGGCGAATGGTTCCCCGCTGAAATCGCTTCAGCGGACAAACCATACGACAGTGCCGCCGAAGCTGGAACCAAAACCGTTCGTGCCGCCGACAAACGCAACAACGCGTCATCGGACTACGCGACACTGTTCGCCGGACGTACCAGTGTCCGCGAATATGCGGAAACGGACGTTGACAAGGAAAAGCTTCACAACGCGGTCGCGATCGCCATGAAAACACCATCCGTATGCAATCGACAGGCATACCGCATACTGTTCATCCGCAATCCGAAATTCATTGAACGAGCGCTGACTTTGCAAGGTGGGTGGCGCGGATACAGCATGCCGCCCGTACTGGCGCTCATCAGCGTGGACGTCCGCAGTTTCGTCAGTGTCGAGGAGCGTAACGAGCCATACATCGACGGCGGACTGTTCACCATGTCATTCCTCACGGCCCTCGAATACGAATCGCTCGCATCATGCCCGCTGAACACCATGATGCGAGCGAATCAGGAACAAGAGATACGCAAGTTGCTGGGAGTGCCTGATTACGAAGTGCTTATCGCATTCGTGGCCATCGGTAATTTCCCGGAATCCATCGAATCACCGGTATCCTTCCGATACCGGCCGGAATTCGTCACACGAGAACTGAACTGACCATGACCGAACTCGTCAGCATCATCATTCCGGTATATCAAACCCCGATTCAGACCTTGCACGACTGTGTGAAAAGCCTGCAGCAGCAGCGAGGGGACGACTTTCGTATGGAAGCCGTCATCGTCTTCGACGGAAAACCGGCGTTCGATACAACTTCCATACCGACATGGGCCACAGCATCCATGAACGTCCATACCGAAACAATCGAACATGCAGGCGTATCGGCGGCCCGGAATGCCGGTCTACGATCAGCGAGCGGACAGTGGGCCATGTTTGTGGATTCGGACGATGCGCTCGCCGAAGACGCCGTTGAGAATCTGCTGGAATTCGCCATGCAGCGGCAGTGCGATATTGTGATGGGAGCATATCGTAGCGTACTGGGGGCGAATGTCGATGCGGATGCCGAAACGCATCATTATCTGAACGAAAACAAGGTTTTCGAAGGCTTGGAATGTGACAAGTTCTGCGAGGACATGCTTCGTCCGCAACGGGGAATCGCCTTGGCATGGGGCAAACTGTACCGCATGTCCGTACTGCGAAGCGTCCAAGGATTCAATGAATCCTTGAGCTTGGGGGAAGACGCGGAATTCGCATTCCGTGCGTGCGCTGCGGCGCAACGTATCGGATATGTGAATGCAATGGCATATGAGTATCGAAGGAATGCGCAATCCGCGGTGCGGACGTTCCGAGCCGACTATGTACGGCGCACGGTGAAAGGAATCGAAGCGCTGCAGGACACCGTACGGCAGATGGAACCCGCCGATACGCGGGAAGCCTACATGCAGTGTCTTGATGATTATGCGCTGTTTCACCTGACCATCATCATGGTCAACTACCTGTTTAATCCACAGGTACCTTGGAATCGCAAGGAACGGGAAACCCGATATCGGCAAACCTTGAATCTACCGGTATTCCAAGAGCCGTTGCGGCGATATCGTGGAGGCAGATTCCCGATAACCAGACGAGTGGCCCTGCTTTCCATGAAATGGCATCTATATGACATCAGCGCTGCGATAGCGTGGGTGCGACACAGGCAATTCGGCGACTGAACAATAAAACCAACAAACGAATGAGCTTGAAACGAAAGGAACACGACATGGCCGGTCATCCGCTCAATATCGGAATCATCACCTACCATGCGGCCTACAACTATGGTTCGGTGCTGCAGGCGTACGCAACACAGACAAAGTTTGCAGACATGGGACACAACGTCACCATGGTCGACTACCGCTCCGAAGAAGGCAAACGATACTATGAACGTCTGTATTTCCGCGGACAGGGACTGAAATCGACACTTGCCGATCTGACCATGCTGCCAGTAGCCGGCAAGCGCAAACTCAGAATGAAGCGTTTCGAACAGTTCATTCACACGAATCTGCAGTTGAGCGCGAAGCAATATCGCGCTCCTGAAGAACTTAATGAGCTGGCCGAAACATTCGACGTTGCGGTGAGCGGCAGCGATCAAATCATCAACAAGCATTCCAACGAATTGGCACGTGTGGATTGGGAATACATGGATCCATACCTGTTGAAGTGGACGCGCCGCAGAAAAATCTCATACGCTTCTTCGCCGGCTACCATGAACGATGAGGAACTTGACCATATCGGTCCGGCGCTCGCCCGATTCGATGCACTGTCGGCTCGCGAACGGTCCGCATGCGCGCGTTTGGAGCGAGTGAGTGGTAAGCATGTTGAGCATGTGTGCGATCCGACGTTGTTGCTGACGGCGAATGAGTGGATGAGACACGTTCCAGCATGCCGGAAGACGGTGGTAGGGGAGGGGCCGTACCTGCTGTTCTATTCGTTGCTTCGTCCTAAGCGTGCGGTGGGCGTTTTTAATCAGTTGAAGGGACTGTCCAGGCGTATTGGCATGCGCATCGCAGTGTTGACGCCGATGGCGGGCAATGTACCGAACTGTGCGGAATTGATTAATGTGTTGGAGGCCGGTCCTGAGGAATTCCTCTCTCTGATGCGTCATGCTCAGGCGGTGCTTACCGATTCCTATCATGGAACGCTGTTTTCCATCAACTTTCATAAGACTTTCTGGGTTTATACCGAAGGTACGAAAGAGCATGAGTTGGACACCCGTCGTGGGCAGGTATTGCAGGAATTGGGATTGACGGATCGCATCATCACCGACTTCACGCAGATTCCTGCTGTTGCTGTAACGAACAAAGGCCAGGTGATTGATTTTTCGCAAGCCAATATCGCTTTGCAAGCCATGCGCGATAGGTCAATCGCATATCTCGGAAGAGCTGTTTATGCGGAGACTATATCCGGATAATCGGTATGAGAGCAGGCAAAAACGACATAGAACGGCATAAGAAGGGAAGGTCCGGTTCCGTTGTCATGTGGAACCGGACCTTCCTTTATAGGATTTCGGTTACTTCACTATAATGGCGAGTTAAAGTAACGATTGTAGATAGTTGCGCTGGTTTGAAAGGCCCGCTATCTATTTAGAAGTGCAACGCCCTTGTTCGTTGGTTAATTCTAGCGGTTCATCGGTGAATGCCTCGGCCGGGGTGCGGTAGCCGAGCACCCGCATGGGACGGTTGTTGATCTCGTCCATGATGGCCTGCACGTCGTTGGCCATGGACGGTTCGATGCGGGAGCGTTTGGGCAGGTAGCGGCGGATCACGCCGTTACGGTTCTCGTTGCCGCCACGCTGGTACGAGCTGTACGGGTCGGCGAAATACGTGGCCATGCCGGATTGTTCGCGCAGCCGCCCGTGGAGGCGTGCCTGCCGATCAGCCCGACAATCCGCCGCATACCCGATCGTGGTTGTACCAGTGGATGTACTCGTCGATCAACGCGAGCACCTCCCCACGGGCACTAGGGGGCTGCGGATGTTTTCTTGGAGATAATCACGCAGCCATTCCTTGGCTTTGACGGTATTGTACCGGG
>ERZ791765.1651-NODE-1651-length-12116-cov-2.064174_pt1 | contig 12116 bp, 10 predicted proteins | sample MGYA00509949_ERZ791765 | MGnify/ENA primary metagenome ERZ791765 (study PRJEB30046, sample SAMN00791980) | human gut metagenome | study: EMG produced TPA metagenomics assembly of the A metagenome-wide association study of gut microbiota in type 2...
TTGAGAGTGCCGAAGGCACTTTGTTCCCTTCACGATTTTTTAATCCCCCGGAAACGAACAAATCGGGCCAAAGCGTTGACGGGACCCGGGCGGACGGCTAGAATGTGCCTATAAACATTGAGACGGGCCCGTGAAGTTTATAAGAGGAGAAGTGAAGGATTATTTCCTGAGGAGGTTTACTATGATAAACACAGTCATTATAGCGGATGATCTGACCGGAGCCAATGACACCGGAGCCATACTGGCGCAGAACGGCTTCAAGGTGGGGACCATCCTGAAAACGGATCATATGGAGCAGTTTGAGGATTACGACGTGCTGTGCATCAGCACCAACAGCAGAGGGATCAGTGGGACGGAGGCATACGCCAGGGTGCAGGAGGCGGCCGCGCTGTTTCCAAGAAGCGAATCCATTCTGTACAGCAAGCGGGTGGACTCCACGCTGCGGGGAAATGTGGGAGCGGAGATCGACAGTATCCTGGACTATCTGGGAGAGGATTACCGGGCAGTTGTGGTGGCCTCCTTTCCCGGATCGGGGCGCACCTGCATCGGGGACATTCTGCTGGTAAACGAGGTTCCCCTGCAGATGACGGAGGTGGCCAAGGACCCGACGGCGCCGGTACATACGTCGAGAGTGACGGAGATCATCCGGCAGCAGTCCAGACACAGCGTGGGTTACATCGGTCTGGAAAAGGTGCTGGAGAGCTCCGGGAAGCTGTTGGAGCAGCTGTTGGAGACCGCGAAGCAGAACCGGATCATCGTGATGGACGCCCGCACTGTGCGGGACATTGAGGCCATTGCCGCCTGCTGCGCGGCCAGCGGGCTTAAGATTGCGGCCATTGACCCCGGTTCCTTCACGGCGGCCCTGGCCGGCAACCTGTTTAAGCACAAGAAAGAGGCGATCCAGAAAAAACTGCTGTGCGGCCTTGGAAGCGCCAGCGACCTGACCAGGCAGCAGCTTCAGTACCTGAAGAAAATCGCCAACCCTCTGGTGGTGCGGATGAACGCCGGGGAATTCTTCCGGCCGGACAGGCGCGCCCGGGAGATGGAGCGGGTGAAGGAAGCGGTTCTGCGCTCGGAGGAGTCCCACGGTATCCTGGTGATCACCACCACGGAATCCAAGGAGGACGTGCTGGACCTGTCCAGAGTGGACGGGGCGGAGCACTGCTCCAAGAAGGAGTGCGCCGGTGTGATCACGGACACCATCGCCCAGGTTCTCTACGACCTGGTGCAGGAAATGGACGGCCGGGTGGGCGGCGTCTACGCCTCGGGAGGCGACGTGGCGGCGGCTTTCTGTGAAAAACTGGGAATCTCCGGCTTCAATGTGAAGGGAGAGGTGATTCCGTTGGCGATCTATTCCAACACCATCGGGGGCGCCCATGAGGGACTGCCCATGATCACCAAGGGCGGACTGGTGGGCAGGGAGGACACCCTGCTGCAGTGCATGGAGTATTTTGAGACCGTGATCTGATTTTATCTTAAAAATGAAGGGGAGTGTGACATATGGATGAAGGTTTGAGAATGGCCCTGGGTCTGGCGCTGGGGCTGGTAATACTGGTGCTGATGATTACAAAGACGAAGATTCACGTGTTTCTGGCGGTGATCATCTGCTCCATTTTGATCGGATTGTTCGGCGGCATGGGTCAGGAGGATGTGATCGCATCCATCACCAAGGGGTTCGGCAATTCCCTCAGCAGCATCGGCATTATCATCGGTTTCGGCGTGATGCTGGGAAAACTGCTGGAGATGTCGGGGGCCACCCGGGTGATGGCCAACACGTTTATCAAAATATTTGGAAAAAACAGGGAGGAAGAAGCGCTGGCCATCTCCGGGTTTGTGACCTCGCTTTCCATCTTCTGCACCTCGGGTTTTATTATTCTGGCGCCGCTTATGAAGGCGTTGTCCAAAAAGACGAAAAAATCCGTGGTAGCCCTGGGAATCGCCCTGGCGGGCGGCCTGGTGGCCAGCCATTCGCTGGTTCCCCCTGCGGCCGGTCCCATCGGAGTGGCGGGAATCCTGAATGTGAACATCGGGCAGTTTATGCTCTACGGCACCGTGCTCTCCGTTCCCATTATTCTGGTCAGCCTGATTTACGGAAAATACCTGGGCAGGAAAATCTGCCAGATACCGGACGGGGAGGGCTGGACCAGGGAATATGAGCCAGGGCAGGCGCAGGCTGAGCCCGAGGCGGCGGCAGCGGACAGCGACGCCCTTTCGATCTCGCCGTTGATGGCGTTTTCGCCCATATTATTTCCCATTCTGTTCATCCTGTTAAAGACCGGGTTAAAGTCGGCCGGTGTGGAAAACGGCGTGGTTTCCCTGCTGGGGCAGCCCATCGTGGCCCTGGCCCTGGGGCTTCTGATCGCGATTTACGGCCTGATGCGCCAGTTTGGCAAGAGCGACACCTTAAATGCGATGGAAGAGGGACTGAAGGCCAGCGGCAAGCTCATGCTCCTGGTGGGCGGCGGCGGAGCCCTGGGAATGATCATCCAGAACAGCGGACTGGGGGAGTACATCGCCTCCAACATCATCAAAACCAGCATCCCGCCCCTGCTGCTCCCGTTCCTGATTGCAGCGCTTTTGAGGGTGGCCCAGGGGTCCGGGTCCGTGGCGATGATGACGGCCGCCTCCGTGGTGGCGCCCATGATCGGAACGCTGAACTTAAATCCGGTGTTCGCGGCGCTGGCCGCCTGCATCGGCGCAATCCCATTTTCCCATTTCAACGATTCCTATTTCTGGGTGATCAATGAGTCCATCGGAATCAGCGACACCAGGGAGCAGATGCGGGTGTGGAGCGTGACCACCACGTTGTCGGGATTCGCGGCGCTGGCGATGCTGCTTATGATGAACCATTTTCTGGGATAACTGAACATCAAACGGATATTAAAAAATGGAGGAAAAAAGATGAAACCGATTATATTGATTCCCATGGGAGACCCGGCCGGGATCGGGCCGGAGATTGTGGCCAAGGCGCTGGCGCGGGAGGAAACCGTTCAGCGCGCCAGATGTGTGGTGGTGGGAGACAGACGGGTGATGGAGCAGGCGGCAGATATCGTGAACCTTCCCCTGACCATCCATACCATAGACGAGCCGGAGCAGGGCCGGTTTGAGCAGGGCGTGATCAACCTGATTGATCTGGCCAACGTGGATTTTGGGCAGTTCAAGCGGGGGGAGATCAGCGCAATGTGCGGCCAGGCCGCCTACGAATACATCGCAACGAGCATTTCCCTGGCAAATGCCGGGAAGGCCGCCGCGGTGTCCACCACGCCCATCAACAAGGAGTCTCTGCGGGCCGCCGGGGTGCCCTACATCGGACACACGGAGATTTTCGGGGCCTTAACCGGCACGCCGGACCCGCTGACCATGTTTGAGGTGAGAAATATGAGGGTGTTTTTCCTCACCAGGCACGTGTCTCTGCGGAAGGCCTGCGACATGATCACCAAGGAGCGGGTCATCGACTACGTGAAGCGCTGCACCCAGGCCTTAAAACAGCTGGGAGTGGAGGACGGCACCATGGCCATCGCGGGGCTGAACCCCCACAGCGGGGAGCACGGGCTGTTTGGGGACGAGGAGATGGAGGCCATCTATCCGGCGGTGGAAGAGCTGCAGGCCCAGGGTTACAAGGTGGCCGGACCGGTGGGAGCGGACTCCGTGTTCCACATGGCGCTGCAGGGAAAATTCAACAGCGTGCTGTCTTTGTACCACGATCAGGGCCACATCGCCACCAAGACGCTGGACTTTGAGCGGACCATCGCCGTGACGGCGGGGATGCCTATCCTGCGGACCTCTGTGGACCACGGAACCGCCATGGATATCGCCGGGACCGGGATCGCCAGCGATGTGAGCATGGTGGAGGCCATTCGCCTTGCGGCAAAATACTCCCTCGCATTTATGGGATAGGAAATCGAAATTGTAAAATATGGGACTTTTTGGAAAATGCCGGGCTCAGCGATTGCGTCCGGCATTCTGTCCGTGGTATTGACAGGAAGATGGGGAACGTGTAACATTGGCTTAAAATGGGAATCGGAAGAGAGAGGCGGGGATGAACATGACGGCGGCAGAAGAGCGGCAGAACCGGATTGTGGAGCTGGTCAGCGAGAAGGGAAATATCCAGGTGGACCGGCTGGCGCAGATATTGGACGTGAGCCAGATGACCATTCGCAGGGATCTGGACAAGCTGGACCGGGAGGGGATTATTGAGCGGCGTCACGGTGTGGCGGTGATCAAACACGAGACCACCTACACGGAAAAGATGGTGACCATGATGGAGGAGAAACGGCTGCTGGCGGAGGCCTGCGTAGCGATGATCAAGCCGGGGGACACAGTGTTTCTGGACTCAGGGACCACGATCTATGAGATTGCCAGGCGGATCATGGACATTCCCGATCTCACCGTGATCACCGACGACATCGAAACCGGATTTCTGCTGCACCGCAGCGGCGTGGAGCTGATGATCTGCGGGGGGACGGTGCAGAAGGAGACCGGAAGCATTTTCGGAACCTTTTCCAATCAGATGATGTCCTATATCCACGTGGGGATCGCATTTATGGGCGCAATGTCCATTGACTCCAATTTCAACGTGCTTACCCCGACGCTGGACAAGGCCTCGCTCAAGCGGATGGTTACCAAAAACGCCAATAAGAGTTATCTGGTGGTGGACCACTCCAAGTTCAACCGCCAGGCCCTGATGAAGATCAACAGCCTTCAGGACTATACTGGAGTCGTCACAACGAAGGTGTTTGACGATCGGGAGCGAAAGCGGATTGAGGAGCTGAAAATCCAGGTGGTGACAGTGGGCGGCGGGGGCAAACAGGAGGTTTAATGCCGCCTGCCTGGAGGGCTTGCAGAGGGCGGATGGGGAAATGGCGGCGTTTTGGCTCATGACAGCGGCGATTTTGTGCGTTTTTTTGGAGCGACAGGGGAAGGACTTTGCGCAAAACCGCCTGTGTTCAGATACATTAACTATATTTTGCTTATGAAAGCTTAAAAAGTTGTAACAATTTTATAACACGCTTTATTTCGTGAATCTATTGACAATATCTGGTATCTATGGGTATAATAGCCTTGTGAATTTGGTCATCTGACAAAATTCCGGATCAACATCATTTCGCCTTGTACAGCCAAACTGAAGGAGGCACAATTATTGGATCAAGTTTTATGCAAAGAAGAGCCTACAAAAGAGGTGATTTTGGAGGCTGCGCTGGATGTGATCGAGGACAGGGCAATCAGCGGAACGCGGCTGCGCCTGATCGCCGAGCGGGCGAATCTCTTCCAATCCAACATCCATTACTATTTCCGTTCAAAACGGGAACTTCTGCTGGCCGTTCAGAAAAAAGTGCTGAACCGCTGCATTGAGATCAGAAGCGCCCTGGAGCAGGAAGCGGAGGACACATTGGACGCCCAGTTGAATGTGTTTATCCGGCAGAAAATAGAATTTATACGCAATCTGAGGAAATATGACTACGCGGAGATCGATTTCTGGGTCCAGGCCCGCAGCGACGAGGACATCCGGCGGGAGTTCAAGCGGTCCTTTCAGAACTGGCGCAGCGACATCAAGGATATTCTGCGGCCGCACGCCCCGGGGGCCAAAGAAAAAGAGCTGGATCTGTGCGCGGCCATGTTTGTGTCCCTGTTGGAGGGCGCGACCCTTCAGTACCTGATCGATTCGGAGGCTTTTGACCTGGACAACTATTTCGACGCGGCCAGGGACGCCGTCAAGGCCAGGCTGGCGCTTATCTGCAACCCAAGTATTTAAAGCGTAACGCTCTAAATAAATAACCTATTTAAAAGGAGAGGAACTATGAGAAAAATCACAGCAATGATGTTGGCGATGGCAATGTCAGTGACAGCACTTACCGCCTGCGGCGGAGGAGCCAAGGAGACGACCGCAGCGGCAACAGAAGCGCCGGCTGATTCCACCGCAGCAGCGGCAGAGAGCACGGCGGCAGCCGACACGGCAGCGCCCTCCGGAGACGCATCTTCCTTCAAGGTAGCGGCTATTTTCGGCGGAGCCATCAACGACGGCAACTGGAATGAGACACAGTACAACGGCTTACTGAACATCGAGAAGCTGGGCGCTGAGACTTCCTATATGGAGAATGTCAGCGATACCGACGCGGCTGAGGCTGCCCGTACATACGCTTCCGAGGGCTACAACCTGGTATATCTGACCACCAACTCCTATCAGGATTACTGCACGCCCGTTGCCAAGGATTTCCCGGACACCATGTTCGTTCAGATCAACGGCACTGAGATCACCGACAACTTCATTTCCGTGCGCATCGCCGACGAGGAGCAGGGCTTCTTACAGGGCGTGGCGGCTGCTCTGCTCACCGAGACCGGCAAGGTAGGTTTCGTAGGCGGACAGGAGATCAACCCCATCAAGCTGGGTTCCTCCGGATTCCAGCAGGGCGTTGACTATGTGAACGCAACCTACGGCTTAAACGTAGAGGCGCAGCGCATCAACACCGGAAGCTTCACGGATGTAAACCAGGCAAAAGAGACCGCTATCTCCATCATCGAGGGCGGCGCGGACGTGATCGCCCCCATGGCCAATGACGCCAGCACCGGCATCATGGAAGCAGGCGAGGAGAAGGGCGTTATGGCAATCGGCTGCGGCCTTGGCCAGGAGACCTCCGCTCCCACAGCAACCCAGCTGATCATCGTTAAAGATGTAGCAATCGCTTACGACGTTACCTTCGACGCTTTCATGAAGGGCGAGTTAAAGGCAACCGAGGTTGAGACCTACGGCGCAAACAAGGGCGTAGTGTATGCAACCGACTGGATGGGCACCAAGGCCAGCGACGAGGCCAAGGCCAGACTTCAGGAGACCATCGACAAGATGTCCAAGGGCGAAATCGAGATTTCTCTCCAGTAAACGGTTACCATATCTAAAAAGCACAACTTTCGTGTCGTGACATTCAAGGCTGTTCAGAGCGGTTTAGTTTCTGGCAGCCTTGTTTAAAAATATAAGTGATCATTTTTCGGAGGGTTGATATGCAAAAACGGAATCTTAACAAATTAAAAGAGATAAGTTTCCCCCTGGCCTCCATTTTAGTCGCACTGATCCTGGGCGCGATTATCATGTCGGCAATGGGTTATGATGTGGGGAAAGCGTATTCCAGCCTTTTAAAAGGCGCCTTCGGCAGCAAAAACTCCATCGCCGAAACTCTGATTCAGACAACTCCGCTGATCTTTACAGCGTTAAGTTATGCCATCGCGCTGCGGTGCGGCCTCGTAAACCTGGGCGCGGAGGGGCAGTTATACATGGGAGCCATCTGCGGCTCCATGGTGGGAGCCCATATCCAGGGACTTCCCCCTGTGTTACATATCATTCTGGTTCTGCTGTGCGGTTTTATCGGCGGCGCTCTGTGGGGGCTGATCGTGGCCGTGCTGAAGATGAGATTCGGCGCAAGCGAGCTGATCACCACCATCATGCTTAACTATATTGCGCTGGAGTTCGTCAGCTACTGCGTAACCAACCCGCCCTTTAAGGATATGACGCCGGGCGCGGCCCCCCGTATGCCATCGGTGGTGGACGCGGTAAAGCTTCCTATCATCCTTCCCCAGACCCGGCTTCACTTCGGCATCATCCTGGCCCTGCTGGCGGTGGTGGTGTATTACATCTTCATGTGGAAGACCACCCGCGGCTATGAGATGCGCGTGATCGGCATGAACCCCAACGCCGGCCGTTACTCCGGCATGAACATTCCCGTCAACTCCCTGCTGTCCATGTTCATCGCAGGCGGCTTCGCAGGGCTGGGCGGCACCATCAACATTATCGGACTCCAGTATTTCCTGACCGAGGGATTTTCCAACAACTTCGGATTCAGCGGCGTGGCCGTGGCCCTTTTGGGCGGATGTCATCCGCTGGGAATCATCGTCTCCGGCATCCTGTTCGGAGCGTTAAATGCCGGCGGCGTGAAGATGCAGCTTCTGGCGAAGGTTCCCTCCGCCTCCATCTACATGATCCAGGGTATGATTATCATCTTTGCTGTCAGCCGCGAGCTGTTTATCTGGTTTGGCAGGACCGGAAAATCCCTGATTCCGGGCAAATCTCATAACGCGACAGGAGGTACGAGCAATGGTTGATCTGATTACAAACTTTCTCACCGCGGATATCCGTACCGCGACCCCTCTGCTTTTGGCCGCGCTGGGACTGGTATTCAGCGAACGCGCGGGTATTGTAAACATCGGAACTGAGGGAATTATGCTGATCGGCGCTCTGCTGGGCTGCGTCGGCGCATCCTTTAGCGGCTCGTCCCTGGTCGGCGCGCTGACAGCCATCTTCGGAGGGCTGGTGATGTCCCTGATCTTCGCATTTTTCACCATCACCCTGCGCTCCAACCAGATCGTGGTCGGCACCGCCTTCAACATTTTTGCCGGAGGCTTTACCATCACGTTAAACCGCCTGCTGTTAAACGGAGCCAAGGTAAAAGGTTACGTCAACCTGCCGGTTCCGGGGCTGTCCAAGATCCCCGTGGCGGGAGACGTGCTGTTTAACTGGTCCCTTCCCGTTTACTTTGCATTTATCTGCGTTCCCCTGTGCTGGTTCGTGTTGCAGCGCACCAACATCGGCTTAAAGGTCCGCGCCGTTGGCGAATATCCCAAGGCCTGCGACACCGTGGGAATCAACGTGTTCCGCATCCGCTACGGCGCGGTGCTGTTCTCCGGCATGATGGCCGGACTGGCCGGTTCCTTCGTGTCCATGGGACAGCTGAGCTCCTTCACCGAGGGTATGGTCAGCGGCAAGGGCTTCATGGCCCTGGCGGTGTGCGTGTTCGGAAACTATTCTCCCAAGACGGTTCTGCTGGCAGCCCTGCTGTTCGGCGCGGCCGACGCGTTAAAGTACCGCCTGCTGACCACCAGCCTGGGCGGATACTACCAGTTCCTCAACATGCTGCCCTACCTGATCACCATCGTGGCCCTGTGTATGTTCGCCAAGCGCAGCAACAAACCGGCGTGCAGCGGCGTTGCCTACAGAAAAGAATAGGGAGGGAGAAGGATGTCTGAATATATCTTAGAGATGAAGCATATCACCAAACGGTTTGCTTCCGTGGTGGCAAATGAAGATGTGAACCTGAGCATCAAAAAAGGCGAGGTTCACGCGCTGCTGGGCGAAAACGGCGCCGGCAAATCAACTCTGATGAACTGCCTGTACGGCATGTACGACTCCTACGAGGGCGAGATTTTCTTCGACGGCAAGCCGGTGAAGATCCAGGACCCCAAGCAGGCCATCGCCCTTGGAATCGGCATGGTGCACCAGCATTTCATGCTGATCCCCGCCCTGACCGTGATTGAGAACGTGATTCTGGGACTTCAGGACAACAAGGCCGTGCTGGACTTAAAGGCGGCGGCCCAGCGTTTTACAGAACTTGGAAAACGCTACAACATGGAGATCGACCCCTGGGTGCGGGTGGAGCAGTTGTCCGTGGGCCAGCAGCAGCGCCTGGAGATTCTGAAGGCCCTGTACCGGGACGCCAAGCTGCTGATCCTGGATGAGCCCACCGCCGTGTTGACGCCGGACGAGGTGGACGGACTTTTTGACATGATGAACATGCTGACCGGCGAGGGGCACACCGTGATCTTCATCAGCCACAAGCTCAACGAGATCATGAAAATCTGCGACCGCTGCACCGTGCTGCGCCTGGGCAGGCTGGCCGCCACCGTGGAGATCAGCGAGGTGCACAACCGCCAGGAGCTGGCCAACCTGATGGTGGGCCACCAGGTGGAGTTAAAGACCGACAAAAAGCCCCTGAACCTGCGGGGCGAGCGGTTGAAGGTGGAGAACCTGTGCTGCGACAACGACCGGGGACTTCCCATGTTAAAGGACGTGAGCTTCTCTGTCCAGGGCGGCGAAATCCTGGGCGTGTGCGGTGTGGACGGCAACGGCCAGTCCGAGCTGGTGCAGTGTATTACCGGACTGCGCCAGGCCAGCAGCGGCAAGATCACCATAACCGGAGTGGACACCACCCACTTCACCCCCAAGCAGATTCTGAACCTGGACGTGTCCCATATCCCGGAGGACCGCCACAAGTACGGCATGGTCGGCGCCATGTCCGTGGAGGAGAATCTGATCCTGGTCAGCTACGACCGGAAGCTGTTCTCCCTGCACAATTTCCTCAACTGGAAATGGATCGCGGGGCACAGCAAAAGTATCTGCGACCTGTTTAAGGTCAAGACGCCTACCATCAAGGAGAAGGCCATCAACCTCTCCGGCGGAAACCAGCAGAAGTTCGTGGTGGGCCGCGAGCTGGACCGCACGCCCAACCTGCTGGTAGCGGTTCACCCGTCCCGGGGACTGGACATCGGCGCGACCAAGTACATTCAGTCCCAGATCATGGGCCAGAGGGACCGTGGCACCGCGGTGCTGATGGTGTCAACGGAGCTGGATGAGCTGATCGAGCTGTCCGACCGCATCATGGTGATGTTCGAGGGTAAGATCATGGGCATCATTGACCAGAAGGACGCTTCCAGGGAGACTCTGGGACCGCTGATGGCCGGTCTGACCGAATAAAACGCACAAATCAATCCCCGCCGGGGTCATTGCTTTCACGGCAATGGCTCCGGCGGGGATTTTTTGATGCACAATGCGCTTTCGTTCCGGTTCATCTGTACCCGGTACTGCTTGGGCGAGATTCCGTTTTCCCGTTTGAACAGCTTGATGAAGTAGTTTAAGTCGCTGTAGCCGCAGCTGGCCGCCACCACCTGGATGGGGATGGTGGTGGAGTTGAGCAGAACCAGGGCGTGGCGCAGCCGCACGGCGTGGATGTAGTCCGTCAGCGTGCTGCCGGTCTCCTTGCGGAACAGGTTGGAGAGGTAGGACTTGGTCACATGGCACATGTCCGCGAAAAAGGAGAGGGTAAGGGGCTCGGCATAGTGGAAGTCCGTGTAGGTGATGCAGCGCTGGACCAGGCGGGAGTAGTTTTTCATGGAGTGGTTGCGCACCAGCAGGCAGTATTTGTGGATCATCTCGTTGTCGATGGCGTCCAGATCGGTCATGGACCGGGACTGGTTGATGCGGATGGCGAACTGGGTGGAGAGCTCGTCGATGTAGTAGGGGTGCACGTGGCCCTTCTGGACGGCCTTGCGGCAGAGGGTGTTGAGGATGATCAGCATGTTTTTCCGGTTGATCAGGGCGTTTTCCGTCCTGGGGGTGATCCGGTAGGTCTTGAACAGGCTGTGGTACCGGGACGCCTTCATGTGGTCCCCGCAGGCGACGGCCTCCAACATCTGGTCCTCCACCTCGTAGCGCTCCTCGATGGTGTTGATGGCGATGGAGGGGGCGTCGTTTAACGCCTGGAACTGGGAGGGGGACTCCAGGGTCAGGTCCCCGGACTCCGGGTAGGAGCGCAGCACATGGGCTTCCCCGAACAGGTGGTCCGCGATGGTGATCAGGGTGGACTCCAGGGATTTGAGCTCCGGGGGCACGGCGATGCTGCTGTAAAATTCCTGCAGCTCCCGAAACAGGCTGTCCGGAAGCTTTTTGCGGAACATGATTTTCTGGATTTCGCCCGGGTCGGGGGCGGCCTCCAGCACCGGGCCGGCGATGACGCACACCGCCTGTCCCATCTGGGCCAGGGAGTCTGTGGGCAGCGGGAAAATGTACAGGATCAGGCCAAAATCGTCCTTCAGCTTCAAAAGCTCGCCGCGGCGGCAGTGCTTCAGGATGGCGTCCCGCAGCCTTGCGTAGTCGTAGTTGGAGTAAAGCTTGCTGCGCAGCTCCATGTCCGCCTTGTACAGGTTGGAAAAATCCCGGTCCACCAGGAGACAGTTGATGTTGTGGGCCTGGACGATCTGGGAAAAGAGGGTGAGATGGTCAAGTTCCATGGAAAACCTCCATTTTAACAAAAAATTAATCGTATAATTTTACACATAAATATAAAAATATTGGACTGAATTACAGTATACCAAAAAATCATACGATTTTAAAGCAAGATTATCCCTTTTTTATATTCTGATTTTACGGTAAAGTCAATCCATCAAGAGGCGGTAAAAGGAGGAAGCGATGGAACAGATGGAAATGAACCCGTTTTCGGGTTTTGAGCGGAAAAAGGATTATCTGGTCTGCATCGACTCGGACGGCTGCGCCATGGACACCATGGACATCAAGCATCACC
>ERZ791765.1662-NODE-1662-length-11942-cov-2.628838_pt1 | contig 11942 bp, 8 predicted proteins | sample MGYA00509949_ERZ791765 | MGnify/ENA primary metagenome ERZ791765 (study PRJEB30046, sample SAMN00791980) | human gut metagenome | study: EMG produced TPA metagenomics assembly of the A metagenome-wide association study of gut microbiota in type 2...
TCATATCTTCCAGAGATAAGTGGCAGAGCAGAATATATTAAATCAGCCATGGATTATAGTGTACAGGCAGGTGGTAAAAGAATCCGCCCGATGATAATGCTTGAAACATACAGATTATGTGGTGGAACAGATGAAAAGTGTGTATATCCTTTTATGGCAGCACTTGAAATGATACATACATATTCGCTTGTCCATGATGATCTTCCAGCTATGGATAACGATGATTACAGAAGGGGCAAGCTTACAACACATAAAAAATATGGTGAGGATTTCGGGATACTTGCAGGAGATGGTCTTTTAAATCTTGCATATGAAACTATGTTTAACGCTATAAAGAATATTTCGTCAGATTATGCTGATATAGAAAATGCAAAAAAGATGGCACTATATTCACAGGCAGCAGCGGTTATAGCATCTAAGGCAGGTGTTGATGGAATGGTTGGAGGCCAGTCGCTTGATGTATATCTTACAGATAAGCCTATGGATAAAGAACAGCTTGATTATATATTCAGGTTAAAAACAGGCGCACTTATTGAAGCAGCATTTATGGCAGGTGGGATTCTTGCCGGACGTGACGAAAAAACACAGGGATTATTATGTAAAGCAGGACATAATGTCGGGTTTGCTTTTCAGATCAAGGATGACATCCTTGATGTTACAAGCACACAGGAAGTGTTAGGAAAGCCGGTTTTAAGTGATGAGCGGAATAATAAAACGACTTATGTAACATTGTATGGATTAGAAAAAGCAGAAAAAGATACTTATGACATGTCAAAAGCGGCGATGGGTATAATAAAGTCAATAGGACATAACGAGTATCTTGAGGAACTTATAGATATGCTTATACACAGAAATAAGTAGAAATGGTGAGAGGATAGCTATGATACTAGAGAAGATCAATAAGCCTAATGATATTAAAAAGCTTTCTCCAATTGAATATAATCAGCTCGCAGCTGAGATAAGAGAGTTCCTTATACAGAAGATAAGTGTAACAGGTGGGCATCTTGCATCTAATCTGGGGGTTGTTGAACTTACTATGGCCTTGCATGTCGTATTTAATCTGCCGCAGGATAAGCTTATATGGGATGTTGGCCATCAGTCTTATACCCATAAGATACTTACAGGACGTAAGAACCAGTTTGATGAGCTTAGAAAGTTCGGTGGTATGAGTGGTTTTCCTAAAAGAAATGAAAGTGACTATGATGCATTTGACACTGGTCACAGTTCAACATCTATTTCAGCTGGATTAGGACTGGCTGAGGCAAGAGATATAAAACATGGCAATTATAGTGTTGTCTCTGTTATAGGTGATGGTGCACTTACAGGCGGCATGGCATATGAAGCATTAAATAATGCATCACATGTTAAAGGGAATTTTGTTATAATACTTAACGATAATACGATGTCGATATCAAAGAATGTTGGCGGCGTTTCTAATATGCTCAGCGAAATACGTTCGTCAGATTCTTATTATGACCTTAAGGAAAATATAGGAAATGTACTATATAAATTACCAAAGGGTGATAAGATTGTCGGGGCTATTAAAAAGACAAAATCCAATCTGAAACAGGTTATATTACATGATTCTATGTTTGAAAGTATGGGCATATATTATCTGGGTCCGGTAGACGGACATGATATGGATAAGCTTATAAAGATACTTAATGTCGCTAAAAGAATAAAAGGACCAGTGCTTGTCCATGTAGTTACACAGAAAGGGCGCGGATATAAACCGGCAGAACGTAATCCAAGCAAGTTTCATGGTATAGGTCCTTTTGACATAAAGACAGGCTGTGAAATTAACCAGCTGGATGTGCCAACATATTCAAAAGTCTTTTCGGAAGCAATATGTGAGATAGCAAAGAATGATCGTATGGTTGCAGCCATAACAGCAGCCATGCCTGATGGTGTTGGCCTTACTAAGTTTTCAAAATGGTTTCCTGACAGATTTTTTGATGTTGGAATTGCAGAGGCACATGCTGTTACTTTTGCAGCCGGACTTGCAGCAGGTGGGTTAAAACCAGTATTTGCGGTCTATTCATCATTTTTACAAAGGGCATATGACCAGATACTTCATGATGTATGTATACAACAGCTTCATGTTGTGTTTGCAATTGACAGAGCAGGATTGGTAGGAAGTGATGGTGAAACTCATCAGGGAATATTTGATATATCTTTTCTTTCTTCGATTCCTAACATGACGATATGCGCACCTAAGAATGATATTGAGTTAAAAGAAATGCTTAAGTTTGCAGTAGAGGATTTTGATGGCCCTATTGCAATAAGATATCCAAGAGGAAGTGCCTGTCTTTTATTTCATGAGTTCAAGGCGCCTGTTGTATATGGACATTCTGAGATAATGTATGTTGGAAATGACATGTATCAGAGAGAAAGTTTAAAAGAAAGCCTGCATACTGTAAAGTATGATATCGCACTTCTTGCACTTGGAAGCATGGTCATAACGGCTGATAATGTAAGAAAAAGCCTTATAGAACAGGGATATACAGTTACTCTTGTAAATGCACGTTTTGTAAAGCCTGTTGATAAGGATATGCTGGATTATGTATGCCATAATCACAGGCTTATAGTTACGTTGGAGGAAAATGTATCATCTGGTGGATTTGGTAGAACAGTCTGTCAGTATATAAGTAATTCAGAATATGAAAACCCTGTTCTTAGTATATCACTCCCTGATGACTATATTGAACATGGAAGTGTTGATATATTAAGACGTGAAACAGGTATTGATGAAGAAACTATAATCAGGCGGATTAATGATAAATATATACAGAATTACAGTGAAAAGTAAAAAATGATAAGTTAGAATACAGCATAATCAAATTGCACAGAAATGGAGAGAAGTATGAGCAAGGAAAGATTGGATGTCTTACTGGTAAACAGAGGTCTTGCAGAATCAAGAGAAAAAGCTAAAGCTATTATTATGTCCGGAAATGTATACGTAGAAGGACAAAAAGAGGATAAGGCTGGCTCAACCTTCGCAGATACAGCTAATATAGAAGTAAGAGGCACTACATTAAAATATGTAAGCCGTGGTGGACTAAAGCTTGAAAAAGCAATGGAAAACTTTGATGTTACAATCAAAGGGAAAATATGTATGGATGTAGGCTCTTCAACAGGCGGGTTTACTGACTGTATGCTGCAGAATGGAGCAGTTAAAGTATATTCAGTTGATGTAGGACATGGGCAGCTTGCATGGAAACTGCGTAACGATGAGAGAGTTGTATGCATGGAAAAAACTAACATACGATATGTTACACCAGAAGATGTTGCTGATAAGATAGACTTTTCAAGCATAGATGTATCGTTTATCTCTCTTACTAAGGTGCTGCTTCCGGTTAAGAATCTGCTTACAGATGATGGACAGATAGTGTGCCTAATAAAACCCCAGTTTGAAGCTGGAAGAGAAAAGGTTGGAAAACATGGTGTTGTAAGGGATAAGGCAGTTCATGAAGAAGTAATAAAGATGGTTATTGATTATGCAATATCAATAGGGTTTGAGGTTCTCAATCTTGAATTTTCTCCAGTAAAAGGACCAGAAGGTAATATTGAATATCTTTTACATCTTCAGAAGCATACAGAAGGAACATATGAAAATGTTCCTTTTGAAATAAAAAATATAGTAGACAAAGCGCATGAAACATTGTAATATATATTCATAGTTAACTTTAAGCGCTTTATAATATAGAGGTATCGATGAGAAGATTTTATATAGTTACTAATCGGTCAAAGGATGCAGAACTTAAGTATACATACAGCATTATTGCATACTTAAAAGAACATGGTGCAGAGGGCATATATGATGAAGATTCAGCTGCGGTTGAAGGAACAAAGTATTGTTATACGAATGCAGAAGTTATGCCGGGTGACGTTGACTGTATTATAGTACTTGGTGGTGATGGAACATTAATACAGGCGGCAAGGGATCTTAATGAAAGAAATATACCATTACTTGGTGTGAACATAGGAACATTAGGATATCTTACTGATACAGATATGAATAATGTATATGATACGCTCAATAACCTTATTGATGATAAATATGAAGTTGATACACGTATGATGCTTGATGGTAAGATTTACCGTGATAATAAGGTTATATATGAGGATGTTGCACTAAATGATGTTGTACTAAGCAGGAGAGGTATTCTCAGGGTTATTGATTTTGATATATATGTTAATGGGGAGTATCTTAACTCTTTTGCTGCGGACGGAGTTATTGTTTCAACTGCTACAGGTTCAACAGCCTATAGTTTATCGGCAGGTGGACCTATTGTGCAGCCGAATGCAAGGCTGATTATGATTACACCGATATGTGCGCATACACTTACACAAAGAAGTATTATCTTTGGACAGGATGACGAAATTGTTATCCAGATAAATGATAATAAAAAATTATCAGAGGAAAGAGTGGCTACTTATGATGGAGAAAGCTATTGTAATGTTGTCACAGGAGACAGAGTGGTAATAACCCGTTCAGATAAGACAGCAAGACTTATAAAGACAAGCAGGATATCTTTTCTTGAACGAATAAGAAATAAAATGTGATTGTATGTAGTTGATACTTATCACAAAGTGGTAAGATTGGAGAATTGTTGTGAGAACAGACAGACACAAGAAAATATTAGAATTAATTAACAATAACAATATAGGAACGCAGGAAGAGCTTGCAGATGCGCTTAACAAGGCTGGGTATAATGTTACACAGGCAACTGTTTCAAGAGATATAAGAGCGTTGAATCTTACAAAGGTATCTGTTGATGGTGTGAGCCAGAAGTATACTACATTGACAGCTGGCAATCCAGTAACCAACGATAAGTACATACGTGTATTAAAAGAAGGTTTTATTGATATGGATATGGCGCAGAATATACTTGTTATAAGAACAGTTTCTGGTATGGCCATGGCAGTATGTGCAGCACTTGATGCACTTAAGCTTGATGAGATTGTTGGTTCAATAGCTGGTGACGATACCATCATGTGTGCCGTAAGAACAGTCAAGGATACAACTATTGTTATGAACAAGTTAAGAAAGCTTATAAAGATATAAGTATCGTTATGTTTGCTGCCACTTAAGAATATGGAGGCAGGTTGGAGGAATATGCTTACTAATTTACATGTTAAGAATCTTGCATTAATAGAAGAGGAAAATGTTGATTTTGAGGAAGGACTTAACATATTATCAGGAGAGACTGGTGCAGGAAAGTCTATTATTCTTGGTTCTATTAATGCAGCACTTGGTGCTAAAACTTCACCGGATTTTATAAGGACTGGTGCAGAATACGGATTAGCCGAACTGATGTTTGATATAGGCGATAAAAAAACATTAGATAAGATAAAAGAACTTGGGGTTCTTGATATAGAAGATGGTGAACTTCTTATATCAAGAAAAATAACTCCAACACGTTCACAGATTAAGGTGAATGGTCAGAATTTTACAGCAGCCCAGACACAGAAGCTGGCAAGATATCTTATAGACATGCATGGGCAGCATGATAATCAGATTCTTATGGATGATTCAGCACATATTAATGTTGTTGATGAATATTGCCTCGATGATATCTCCGCTCTTAAGGAGATGATGAAGAACGATTACCAGCACTATGTAGAATGTAAGAATGAACTAAGCGAAATGGACAAAGATAATGATGAAAGGCAAAGAGAAATATCATTTCTTGAGTATGAAGTCAACGAAATAACAGCTGCAGGATTAAAAAAAGGCGAGGACGAAGAACTTGAAGCACAATTCAAGAAGCTTAACAACCGGCAGAAGATAATGAATGAATTATCTGGTGCTGATATGCTGCTTAATTCAGGAGAAGATAATATCAGTGATATGCTGGGAATGGTTGTTAAGGCACTTGTTAATGCAGCAGAGTATGATGAGTCACTTAAAAATCCATTAGAAATGTTACAGGATGTTGAGAGCCTTATTATGGATGTATCGCATGATATAAGCACATATATTGATGATAGTGATTATGATGATGCTGCACTCAACGACATACAGTACAGACTTGATACAGTTAATGAGCTTAAGAATAAGTATGGCGGAACTATTGAGAATGTTTTTACATCGCTTAAACAAAAAGAAAAAAAGCTTGATGAATATTATAATTATGATGAAATCTTAAAGAAAAGACAGGAAGCTTATGAAAATGCTTATAAAAAAGCACTGCAGACAGCTGAAATGTTAAGTGATACAAGAAAAAAGGCTGCAGACAGACTTACAACAGAATTCATAGAGTCTTTAAAAAATCTTAATTTTCTTGATGTGAGATTCAGAATAGATTTTGAAAAAAGCAATAATATTACTTCTAATGGGTATGACTTGGTCAGATTTATGATATCAACGAATCCAGGACAGGATTTACGTCCACTTTCAAAGATAGCCTCAGGTGGCGAACTTTCACGTATAATGCTTGCAATAAAAACGGTCATGGCGGGGGATGACAGCAAAACACTTATATTTGATGAGATAGATGCTGGAATAAGCGGAAGAACAGCACAGATGGTTTCTAATCAGCTTGCAAGACTTTCAAGAAACCATCAGATAATATGTATAACACATCTTCCACAGATTGCTTCTATGGCAGATGCACATTATACTATAGAGAAAACAGTTCATGATAATAAAACATATAGTCAGATATCAAGAGTTGATAAAGAAGACAGCATATATGAGCTGGCGCGTATGTTATCAGGAAGTGAGGTTACAGCTTCGGTACTTGCCAATGCAAGAGAATTAAAAAAGACTTCAGAAGCTTTTAAAGATAATATGATGATGTAGAAGCTTATGATAATACCTGAGATATTACTCAGATACATTTAACATATTTTCAATATATATACCATATCCGCTTTTTGAATCATCTATTAGAACATGAGTCACAGCACCAATAAGTCTTCCATCCTGTATTATAGGACATCCTGACATACCCTGGACTATTCCGTTGGTCATGTCAATAAGCTTGTCAGAGGTTACTTTGAAGGATATGTTTTTTGAATTACTGTTTCCAAGAGAAGTTATTTCTATATCATAGTCTTCATACTTATTATTACGGTAGAATCTTATATAAGCTCGGCCTTTGTGGGTCATATAACGATATCCAACATTCATAAGCTGAAGGTTGTGCCTTTGACATACTGAAGCATCGATTGTTCCATATATGCCATAGTCACTGTTTTTACTGATGGTACCTATAGGCTGTGAGTTTTTATAATCAATAATTCCCTGAAGCTCACCAGGTGTTCCATCCTGTCCTTTTACTATTGAAATGATATGAGTGTTATATATTTTACCGCCACTGATATCCATAACTTTTCCAGTAGAGTTATCTGTTATTCCGTGGCCTAATGCACCAAAATGATATGACTGGTCAATATATGTTAATGTACCGATTCCCTGAGCATCATCTTTTATCCATAATCCAAGCTTGTACATATTATCAGAAGCTAAAACTGGTGTTACAGATACATTAGATATATAACCATTGCGCATTATTTCCAGGTTGAGGCTGTTTCCTTCAGAATAAGCGATAATATCTGAAAAATCTTTTTTGGAATTTATTTTCTCATTATTAACGGATAATATATAATCGCCTTTTGTCAGAATATCAGCGCAAGGATTAACCGCTCCATAATATACAGAATCTATTGAGTCGGTTTTAACAACTAAAATACCATTACTTTTTAGATATAATCCAGCCTGGAAGCCACAAGGATAAACCTGTTGTTCATTTACCCCATTTACATGTACAGTTTTTAAAAATATTAATCCGAATAGTTTTAAATCCATATTATAATTAGCGGGTTCGCCTGATATAAATGTAACTTCCTGATTAAAATCAGCACTTAATTCATTACCAGCTCTATTGACTGATGAGTTATAGACACTACCAGTAACAGGTACTGATAAATTAAAGGTTGTATTACTTTGTTCTGTGATATATATATTTTCAGGAAAATTTCTCTTAATATAACCGGTATATGTTACAACGCATAATAAAAGTGTTGTAAATATTGATGAAATAAATATATATTTAAAAATAAGTTTTCTCTTATACATACTAATCCTCATTTCTGTGCACTGCTTTTGCACATAACTGGTTTTTGTCTTATAAATATTATTTGCAGAAATACTTATTTTATATAAAGACTGAATGGTTAAATATAGTAAATAGTTTTGTCGTATTTTGTCGATAGTTGCGATGTGTTTTAATTGCTAAGGAATTATTATAATAGTATAATTATTACTGCGAATGTAGATGAGATATTTGTGAATTAACATATAAATACTAATCGCAAAAAGCATTTACAGATGTATTAATAATATTGTACAAGGTGAGGGGAAAATATGAATTCATTAAAGGTAGTTATAGCGGATGATAACGAAAAAATGGTAGACGTTATAAAAGAAGTTATTAATGATGAGCCTGACATGGAAGTGGTTGGAACGGCTGCTAATGGAGAAGAAACAATAAATATAATAAAAAATACTTCTCCTGATGTGGTTCTTCTTGATATTATCATGCCACAGCTGGATGGGATAAGTGTCATGCAAAGAATCAGAGATGACAAGACATGTGTCTCGCCTGCATTTATCGTCATAAGTGCAGTTGGAATGGAGGATGTCACAGAGGATGCATTTGATAAGGGGGCAGCATATTATATTATGAAGCCTTTTGATAATGAAATGCTTATTAACCGTATTAAATATGTCGGAAAGGTACATAACGCACCAGCAGATAATAAAAGGAATATCGTGATTAAAGATACAGTTAATCATAAAAAATATGTTCTTGAAAATGAGATAACAGGCATGATACATGAAATAGGAGTGCCAGCACATATAAAGGGTTATCAATATCTGAGAGAATCAATTACACTCGCCGTCAATGATCCGGATATTATAAACAGTATAACAAAGATTCTATATCCAACTATAGCAAAAAAATTTGAAACAACGCCAAGCAGAGTTGAGCGTGCAATAAGACATGCTATTGAAGTGGCATGGAACAGAGGCAATCCTGACGTGCTTAATAATCTTTTTGGTTATACAATAAGTAATGGCAAGGGAAAACCAACTAATTCTGAGTTTATAGCACTTATTGCCGACAATATCCGTCTTACACATCCGGCATGATGATAGTTATTCTTTGAAATATCAATATGAAAAATGTGAAAAAATGTTGAATTTAGTGCTTAAATCATAGATTTTTCCTTGAAATATTACAACTCCTATATTATAATATTAACGTATTTGTAAAAATGTTTTAACATAATTGTAATAAATAGGAGTTTATATGTATAGAAGAGCTTTAAAAACAGTTGCAGCAGCAGCACTTATAACATCAATCATGGGAACATCTGTATTTGCAGATGATCTTACTACATTAAAGAGTCAGCAGCAGGAGGCACAGCAGAAAGTTGATGACCTGACACAGCAGTTAGCATATCTTTTAAGTGAGATAGATAATCTTGAACAGGATATGGCTGATGAAGTAGATAGAACCAATGTTGAACTTGAGGAAGCAGAAAGAGTACAGAAAAAGCAGTTTGAGGATACTAAGTTAAGAATTCAGTATATGTATGAAGATCAGTCTGCATCTATGACTGAGGTCTTTCTTACTGCAGCTGATATGAGCGATGTTATCAACAAAGCAAGCTATATGCAGCAGGTATATGAGTATGATCGTAACAAGCTTGAAGAGATGGCTGATACAGCACGTTCCATTGCTGATTATAAGTCAACACTTGATAAGAAGCAGGCATCACTTGATGAGAAGCAGAAAGAGCTTACTAATAAACAGGCAACATTATATACAGCACTGGATAAGGCTAAGTCAGATAAGGAAGATGCCGATGCTAAGTATCAGGAGGCTGCTGATCTTGCAGAAAGAGCGGCCAGACAGAGAAGGGCTGCATCTGCGGCTGCTAACGCTTCTAAGGTGACAACAGTTTCATCTGTTCCAACAACAGCTAACAATAATTCAGCAGTTGCTTCAAAGATTGTATCAACTGCATATCAGTATATTGGAGTACCTTATAGAAGTGGTGGATCTTCACCAAGTGGATTTGATTGTTCAGGATTCACATCATACGTAATGGCACAGTGTGGAATCGGTGGAGTACCTCGTTCATCTGGTTCACAGGCATATGGTGGTGCATCTGTATCTGGAGGTATTAGTGCAGCACAGCCAGGCGATATCATATGTTATCCAGGTCATGTTGGTATATATATCGGTGGTGGCCAGATGATCCATGCATCTGTTCCTGGAGATTATGTAAAAGTTTCATCTGTTAATATTGGAATGAGTATTACAGCTGTAAGAAGATATTGGTAAAATGTATAGCATATATTGAATAAAATATTACATTGATAGTATGTAATTTGTTCAATATATGCTATAATATTAATCAGATATATATAAGTTACCAGAATAATTTTTGATATATGTTATTTATATAACATATAGAAAGGGGATTATATGAAGAATGTTTTGTTTATTGCTTCGGAAGCAGTACCTTTTATTAAAACAGGAGGATTAGCTGATGTAGTTGGTTCACTGCCAAAGTACTTTAACAAGGATGAGTTTGATGTCCGTGTTATGATTCCAAAGTATACATGTATACCATGGGAATATAGGGAAAAGATGGTATATAAAACACATTTCTATATTGATCTTGCATGGCGTACACAGTATGTAGGCGTTTTTGAAATGGAGTATGACGGAGTTATATTTTATTTTATTGATAATGAATTTTATTTTGGAGGTCCAAAGCCATATAGCTGGATTCATGAAGATATTGAAAAGTTTGCATTCTTTAGCAAGGCAGCGCTTTCAGCTATTCCAGTCATAGGATTTAAGCCGGATATTATACATTGTAATGACTGGCAGACAGGACTTATTCCGGTTTATCTCCATGAAAGATTTGCAGGTGGAGATTTCTATCATGGCGTTAAATCTATTATGACAATACATAATCTTAAATTCCAGGGTATATGGGATCTTAAGAAGGTTAAAGATATCACAGGTCTTGCTGACAGTTACTTCACTTCTGACAAGCTTGAGGCATATGATGATGCTAACTACCTTAAAGGTGGCATAGTGTATGCCGATAAGGTGACAACAGTCAGTGAGACATACGCTGAAGAAATTAAGACTCCTTTTTATGGAGAGAATCTTGATGGACTTATGAATGCAAGAGCTAATGCACTTTGTGGAATAGTCAATGGTATTGATTACGAGGTATATAATCCTAAGACAGATAGTGCACTGGCAGCTAATTATGACCAGATAACTTTCCGTAAGGAAAAGTGGAAGAATAAAGTTGCTTTACAGAAAGAACTTGGTCTTACACAGGATAAAGGTAAATTCATGATAGGCATAGTTTCAAGACTTACAGATCAGAAGGGACTTGATCTTATAGCCTATGTCATGGATGAGTTATGTGCTGATGATATACAGCTTGTCGTACTTGGTACAGGTGATGAAAAGTATGAAAATATGTTCAGACATTATGATTGGAAATATAATGACAGAGTATCAGCTAATATATACTACTCAGAGGAAATGTCACATAAGATATATGCGGCATGTGATGCATTTCTTATGCCATCACTGTTTGAACCATGCGGACTTAGCCAGCTTATGTCATTAAGATATGGAACAGTTCCTATTGTTAGGGAAACAGGTGGACTTAAGGATACAGTAGAACCTTATAATGAATACGAAAGCACAGGTACAGGTTTCTCGTTTGCTAATTATAATGCACATGAGATGCTTAGTATAGTTAATTATGCTAAAAGTGTATACTATAATCATAAGAGAGAGTGGAATAAGATTGTTGACAGAGGCATGAAAAAAGATTTCTCATGGAAGAGTTCTGCAAAGAAGTATGAGGAACTTTATAATTCTTTA
>ERZ791765.1664-NODE-1664-length-11923-cov-2.346309_pt1 | contig 11923 bp, 8 predicted proteins | sample MGYA00509949_ERZ791765 | MGnify/ENA primary metagenome ERZ791765 (study PRJEB30046, sample SAMN00791980) | human gut metagenome | study: EMG produced TPA metagenomics assembly of the A metagenome-wide association study of gut microbiota in type 2...
CGTCGCCAGATCCTTGACCGGATGGTTGCCTCCGCGGTGTCCGTACTTCATCTTGTGCGTGTCAGCCCCCGTTGCAAGCGCCATGAGCTGATGTCCCAGGCAGATTGCAAAAATCGGCGTATCGGATTCATACAGCTTGCGGATCTCTGTAATGATCTCTTTGCACTCTTTCGGGTCTCCCGGTCCGTTGCTTAACATAATGCCGTCCGGTTTCGCCGCCAGAATCTCCTCCGCAGAAGTATGTGCCGGGTATACCGTCACCTCACAGCCCCTCTCTCGTAAGGACTGGGCAATATTGCGCTTTGCTCCAAGGTCAAGAAGCGCCACTTTTTTCGTCTCAGGGGCATTTCCCTGCTTTTTTAATACTCGTTTTTCCGTACAGGTAACTTTATCTACCACGTTGCCTGTCGTGTATGCTTTTAATTTAGGAATGATTTCTTCTATATTATAGTTCTCATTCGTCGTGATCATACCGTTCATCGTTCCCTTCTCACGAAGGATCTTGGTAAGCGCACGCGTATCAATTCCGGCAATTCCCGGAATATCGTATTTTGCGAGAAAATCCTGAATCGTCCCCTCGCACCGGAAATTGCTCGGCATTCTGGACAGTTCCCTCACGATATAACCGTCCGGCCACGGCCGTCCCGACTCCATATCCGGCGTGATTCCGTAATTTCCAATCAGCGGATAGGTCATCACGACTGCCTGTCCCGCATAGGACGGATCGGTCAGAACCTCCAGATAACCGGTCATCGATGTGTTAAACACGATCTCACTGATGACCTCTCTGGTGGAACCAATACTGGTTCCTGTAAATACATTCCCATCTTCGAGTATTAAAAAAGCTTTCATTCGTCTCCCTGTCCTTTCACTTTTTTCCCAAAAAAAAAAACGTTTCCGTTTTTCTTCTTTTTTTCAGAACGCACATGCACACGGTGTGTGATGCATCGTCTTCGTGCCATTATGGGCAGTGCTATGCCTTTTTCCTAAATTGTAAAAAGTTTATCATATCACAGGATATTTTTCAACCTTTTTCCGGAACCAAATAATGTATAATTTTTACACTGTGATGTATAAAAATTATACATTATTGCCAAACAGATTCCTAGTCCTCTCTTATACGGATCAGAATACAGCCTGCCAACAGCATAAGCAACGTTAAGGCAGAAAGCTGCGGCAGCCATTCCACGATGCCTTTACCGGTTCCATCTGAGGCTGTCGTTTGAACAATCCCTGTCATACAAAAAGCTGCACATATCATCAATGCGTTCATTTTCGTTTTTACAATAAAAGAAATGAGCAGAACTGCAGCCGTCAGAAAAACTATATACAGAAGCATTCCTAATATTTCTTCTCGCACAAGACTCCATATCGATATCACCGTCTGCGTCCCTTGTTCAGAAATCACCAGAAGCATCTGTCCTCCGGTTCCATATCGTGCTGTTCCAAGCAGAAATAATATGCCTGCCGCACTGCCAACACATACGACACTCACCAGTACACGTACAAAAAATCGTTCCAGATACAACCATTCCTTTTTTATTGGCAGGATGTATAGTCTGTAACAAGTTGCATATTCAAATTCATTCGCCCACGCATCAAAATGCAGCAAAATAATCAAAACTGTAAAAATCAAAAATAATACACTGTTTCCAGAAAAAGCCTCTTTCCATAACCATGCAGCCTGAGGCACAACCGGACAGACCGGTTCCTCTGTTCCGCTCTGCTGATATGCTTTATGTAACAGCATACGTGCTCTCCAATCAGCAACACTCCCTCTGAATATGCCCGTATACTCCACTTCCTCTCCCAGTTCCTCAATCGCTATTAAATTTTCGTCTTCCTCCAGCACCGTCCTGCGAATTCCATTCTCATCCCAAGCCTGTTCCCAATAATAACGCAACCGAATATTGGTCTGTTCGTACTGTTTCCATGCATTTAGCAATAAACTGGCATGTGCAAATTTTTCTGCACTATTGTCCCCCCATAGTTCCATGCACTGCCTCTGATACTCAGATTCCCAGATCGTAATATCTTTTGCATTTTCTTCCAGTTCTTCCAACACTGTCTGCGCATAATTCTCATACTGTGTAACATAGTAAAATCTATATGCAAAAACAACCGCCAGCGCCCCTACTATCCACACCAAGTAATTTTTCCGGCTAAAGAAAAGCTGTATTTCATTTTGCAAAAATGCTTTCATTCTTATCTGCTCCATACAAATTTTTGTAAAATTCTTCAAGATTTTCAAACCTGCCTGAAAGATCATCAAGCTTTCCATCAAAACAAACAATGCCATCGTCAATAGCAACGATTCGATCTGCAATCTTTTCCATTTCCGAAAGTTGATGGGAAGAGATCAAAACAGCGCTCCCCCTCTGGCGAATCTCCTCGATTTCCCGTCGCAGACGAAAAACTGCTTCCGGGTCAAGGCCATTGGTCGGCTCGTCCAGAATTACCAGTTTGGGTTGATCCACAATCGCTATTGCCAGATTCAGTCGCATTTTCATTCCCATGGAATAAGTTCCGGTGCGATCCAAAAGTCTGTCCCCCAGATCTGTGAAAACGGCAAGTTCCTCCACCCGCTCTTTGGGTACCTTTCTGGCTGTTGCTGCCATCCGCAAATTCTGTATACCACTTAATTCCGGATAAAGAGCGGGGACTTCCATGGCAATTCCAATCTGTTTTAATGCTTCTAAGCGGTTGCTTTTGATGTCATTCCCACAGATTCTGATTCTCCCTCTATCTGTCCTGTATAATCCACTGATGCATTTTATTGTAGTCGATTTTCCGCTCCCATTTGGTCCTAAAAGTCCTACAATCTCCCGTTCGCCCACGGAAAAACTTAATCCCTTCAGAATCTTTTTTCTTTTCTTAGACTTTTCAATATCCTCAACCTGTAAAACCTTCATTCCGCTCTCCCCTATATTCTGTCTTTTTTCCCGGATACAGTACACGTTATTATCATAATCAAAATACAGCTGAATGTTAGTTCCAATACCGCATATAGCCATGTGATCCTTTCTGATCCCAGCGTCACATTCCAGCAGGATCCAATCGCAAACGGATTATATGGTTTTCCCCAGCCTGTCAACTGACTGTATCCTGTAAGTACGGTTGCTGCTGCCACCACGAAAATTCCGCCCTGTGAATGCTGTATCAGCACTCGAATCCCGCTTCCAAGCATTGCAAAAAACAAAACTTTTAATACTGCAAGTATACACATATATAACAAGAAACGATATAACGGAAGTGATCCCAACGGATAAGTTGTATACAACATGACTCCTCTTCCTCCGTCTGTATACTTATAATCCGCATACATGCGGGCTAGCCCCTCATAGGAGTAATCTTCCAAATGCTCGTATGAATAAAACCCCTTATAGGTTTTAGCATCCACAAACATATGGCTGTCAATCCCATTAAAGCCGTATCGCATTCCCCAATACAAAAACCACACACCTATTCCAATCACACACACAACTCCTGCCGCCAGGAAAAAGGATGTCACATAATGCCTGTATTTCTTCCACTCACTGCATGGCTGCACTGTCATAAATTCATACCTGTGGTCATTTTTTCCTTCCATAATGTAGCCAAAGGAAAATAAGAGGATGCAAATATCTAATATTGTAGGTACATACGCATTTTCACAAAATAGCATCTCCAAAAAAGCATAGGGCGATCCCGAATCCAATCCCAGACTTTTTTTATCATAATCATTTAATAAATGTTCCAGACGGCTCATATTATTCTCATACGCTGCAACAGAAGCTTCCATCAGTTCGGATGATACATATGGATTCGCAGTCATAGAAGAAATGTCAAACGGAAGGTCATAAAGTCCCAGCTGCCTGCCCCATTTCTGAAACATATCTGCACAACGTACTTCAACAGGACTGCATCCACGCTCTGGATAAACAAACATCTGGTATGATACAATACTGCATATCATCCCATATGCCTTATATTCCTTCTGGAACTGCTGTGACTCTGTCCCACTCACCTCAAGCAATGCAATAAGTTCCTGTAATTCTTCTATTCTCCATTTACGAAATTGTATTGCATTTGTATTAAATTTTCGCCGTTCTGCATCTCCTGCATCTCTGCGCGCAGTAGCAAGCTCCGATTCTAACAGCTGCCGATGCATCACAAGTTCATATTGCAGTTCCCGCTTTATATAGTTCGTGTCCTGACTGGATGTAATCGATCTTTGCAGTTCCACCGTAGCTTTTAATCCAAAAAGCAGAACAACCAACAGAAAAATATAGGCTGCCTTATTTCTAAGAATCGATACTATCTCATATTTCAACATACTTTTCTCCGTCTTTATCATAAAGGTAAGGCGTGTTATCACACCTTACCTTTATGATACTTGAAGTTTCTCACATTTTTAATTTCATAAATGGAAACTTTTCCGACATTTATGCAGGTTTTTCAAAACCTTGCATTTTCCCTATGTCCGTTTTATACTGTTTGTAGTTTCATATAAAGGAGCTATTTTCTATGAGTGTACAACATGCCGGTTCTATTATTAGACAAGCCCGCCTTAATGCGGGTCTAACCCAGGAACAATTATCCGATGGAGTCTGTTCTACCCTCTCTCTGTCCCGCATTGAGAACGGCTCTGCCGGTGTCAGCCCTGCCACTTTTCAGACTTTAATGGCACATGCTGGTATCTTTTGTGAAGCTTATCCTACTTTCTCGACGCGCGCAGACTTTGACTGCTTTTACGCCTTGAAGAAAGTACGCTTTTATCTGGATTCCTGGCAACTCACGCCCGCCTGCCAGTTATTGGATCACATTGAAATGCTGAATTGGGCAGACAATAAATTTTACTATCAGGAATGGCTTCTGCTTCACTGCAAGCTGCAATTACGTTCTGGTCATGCAAAGCACGCTCATACTTATGAGCTGGTTCGCTTTGCTTTAAAAATCACAAGATCTGATATCGACAATGCAGCGATCCATTCTCTGTTTTTGTCTTCTGTCGAAATAGAACTATTTATATATCTTGCGCAGGAAGCACTGTACATTGGTGATACAGCTACTGCTCATCATGTCTGCCAGCAGATTTCTTCCTATCTCTCTGCCCGTTCGCTTTCTTTTCTTGAACGGGATCGTTTACTTGCGGAAAATGCGGTGGTATATACCAAATATCTGCTGACTGTCTGTGATTATAAGTCTGCACTTGAACTGTCGAACTTCTACCGCCATCAAATGATTTCAAATCTTGACGACGGGCTTATGCATGAGCTGACGTTTTTAACCGCACTCGGATGCTACTATACGGGACAACAGGATCGTTTTCTGACCTTATTTAAAACTGCATTTTTCTCTGCCCATTCCATTAACAGCTGTTATGCCACCATCTGTAAAAATTATGTTTCCAACCACCTTTCTACCACTTTGGCTGAAGACTTAAACATATTTTCCGATATTCCGCTTATATCGTTTTCCCCCAAGGTTCCTAGGGATGTCTCTTCTATGGGAGATGGCACCTATGACTTTTTTTCTCACAAGGTTTTCACGCTGGGTGGCCTGATCCGCTCTCTACGCAAAGAGCAAAAATTATCTCAATCGGCGCTTTGTCGGGGATTATGCAGCAAATCCAAGCTTTCAAAAATCGAAAACGAAACACAGCAGCCTGATATCATTCTTGCTCAGACTTTGCTCCAGCGCCTAGGTATTTCGGATCTTGTTTTTACATTTTACGGGAGTGAAAAAGAGAACAAACTGCAGGAACTACAGTTTCGTTTAGCAAAAACTCGTATGAACCATAAAACCTTGCAGCTTGATCTTGTAAAAAAAATGGAGATGCTATGCACCTCCAAAGATATCTGCTATTTACAATTTGCTGCTTACAAATCAGCCATCTGCGAACCCGACAATAATCAAAAATTAAAGGGGTTAAAAAATGCTCTTTTTATGACTTTGCCCGGCTTTCAATTTGATGAAATTCTTGACTATCGATTATCGTGGATAGAACTTACCATTTTAAACAATATCTGCCGCACTTATGCAACTATAAATCCTACACATGGCATTTACTGTTTTTATAAGCTTCTGGAATATACCAGCCATGTTCCGTTGGATGTTCTCGAGAAAAAGCGTTCCTTCCCCGTAACCTTGGGAATGCTTATAAGATTTCTTTATACAGAAAATCGTCTTTCGGAAATCGTTGCGTTAGTCCCGCTTTTTTCCGATGCTATAAGTTCAATGTATTTTACAGGGAACATTTTTTCACACTACTGTCAGGCATTAGGATCACTTGGTCTCACAAATTCCGCAAAGGAATTTGCACACTATGCCTATTACAATGCCCTCCTTATGGAGGACATCTACAATGCATCCGGTCTGAAAAATGATCTGAAAAAAAATTACAATATTTCTTTACTATAAAATTTCAATATTCTCTTCTGAGAACCAGCAGGGCACAGAAAAATAGCAAAAGTGGAAACAATTTTGTTTCCACTTTCGTAAAATCACTTCAAATATTTCTCCCACAGATCGCTATCCGTCCGGTACGGTTCCAGTTCCTCCATCGTCCACTGCGTGGAATCCCAGCCGTGCATAATCAGTCCTTCATCGTAATAATGATAGGTAAGATTCACATAAATATCATTTTTGCAGAGGACATAGTTGCTGTAATATCTCCCGTCCAGAATCTCCCCGTCCATCGTCTGTCCCGCCATCTGGGCGGTAAATGCGGGCGCATCGTTGAAAGAATCCGACTTCTCACAGATTTTTTCATAATAAGCCTCCGCAAATGTATCATCCGAACGCAGTACGTCCTCAACCTCATATCGCTCTGCCGTGGCAAGATTGATGACTCTTGTGCGCAGGTCACAAAACTCGCCCCACATACTTCCGTTAAAATAGTGATCCTGAAATGCCACGCACAGAATCTCATCACTCATATACGTGATCTCATAATCCACATAACATGCCAGATACGGGTAGTCTTCATCCAGATACAGATATTCCGGCTGCGGCTCCGGATACATGGTATCCAGCTGCGCACAGGCGGCATTCCGCAGAAGCTCATTTACTCCGGTCGCATCTCTTCCATCCGCATAGGTAATAACCGGATACGAAACATCGTACTCCTCAAATCCGTCTTTCCGCTGATTCGGGACCTCGATATGCTGTGCGGTAACCGTATAGGAAAGCTGATCTGCCACATAAATGTCATCCTGTGTGACAAAAAAGTCCTTTCCCAGAGAATCCGGCAGTTCTAATACCTCACGTTCCTCCCCGGTGTCTTCTACCGCCGTATCGTCCTCCGTATAGCTGCCATCTTCCCCGTCTCTGTCCGCCTCTGCAGACGGCTCATTCCACGTCAACGTATCCTGCACGGTACGGTTGACCGCGTGAAAAAGAATGAACGCCGGCACGGTCACAAGCAGCACGGCACCAGCTATGACCGCCAGCACAATCCACAGCAGAGCACGGCTCTTTTTTTGAGGTGCTGTCTGCTGACCGTAACTCTCTCCGTACCCCTGTCCATATCCTGTGTTCTGATAGGACTGCTGACCGTAACTCTGTCCGTAGCCCATATTCTGATTCTGCTGCTGGCTGTAGCCCTGTCCATACCCTGTGTTCTGATATTGCTGCTGACCATAGTCCTGTCCGTAGCCTGTGTTCTGATTCCGGTACGCCTGCGGCTCCGGCGTAGGCTGCTGCTCTGTCGCAAACGACTGCTCCGGCGTAGGCTGCTGCCCTGCCGCAAACGGATGCTGCCCCGGCGCGGTCTGCTGTCCTGCCGCAAACGACTGCTGCCCCGGCGCGGTCTGCTGTCCTGTCACAGACGACTGCTCCGGCGCACCCGCTGTCGCTGTATACTGCATCCACTTCCCTGGAATCTTTATCTCTTCTCTTGCAATACTGCGCCCGACAGTCGCAAACTCCTCCATCTCGCGCAGCACTTCCGCCTCCAGTCCCCGATGCTGGAAATTCAGCCCTGCGTAAAGAAGCGTGACCGCACCCGCCGCATCGATCGCACCTACGGCGCACATCTGGTCATTGTCATCAAACGCTCCAAATAAAAAGAGCTTATTTTTACATGATTCCACCCATAGATGGTCTTCATCTGCATAGCGTTTGAAATCCTCTATCTCTTTCGGATTCGCCACATACGGCTGCTCCATCCTGCTGTATGTCTCCATCACCAGCGCTGCCGCCGGTCGGAGTTCATACGCATACAACTGTCTGATTTTCATTTTTACCGCCACTCCTCATTTTCTTCTTTCTCTTTTATACTATCATACCTGGCGGCTTCCCGCCACGACTTTTCTCACCTGTTTCTGACGCGCACCGGCGCACTCAAACGGTATGCAAAAAATCCCCTCTCCGCCGGCAATCCGGCAAAGAGGGGATCTGTCCTAACCTGACTTCTTAATTGCGTTCATGTAAGATGGATTACATAATCTTGCGGAACAGCTCTTTTAAATCCTCCACCGATGCATCCTTCGGGTTGCCCGGTGCGCAGGCATCCGCATGTGCGGACTCTGCAAGGAAATCAAGATCTGACTCTTTGATAGCTTCCAGTTTTGACGGAATTCCCACATCCTCGGAAAGCTTTCTGACTGCTGCAACAGCGGCTTTCCGGTACTCTTCCTGCGACATGGCATCCACACCTTCTACGCCCATCGCCCGTGCAATTTCACGGTACTTCTCGCCTGTGCAGTCTGCATTGTACTCCATCACAATCGGAAGCATCATCGCACATGCCACGCCGTGCGGCGTATCATAAACCGCACCTAATGTATGTGCCATGGAGTGGGCAATTCCAAGACCGACATTGGAAAATCCCATACCTGCGATATACTGTCCGAGTGCCATACCCTCGCGCCCTTCCGGCGTGTTTGCCACCGCGCCGCGCAGAGATTTTGAAATAATCTCGATGGCCTTTAAATGGAACATATCTGTCATCTCCCATGCCGCCTTCGTCGTGTAACCCTCGATGGCATGTGTCAGCGCATCCATTCCGGTCGATGCCGTCAGTCCCTTCGGCATGGAGGACATCATTTCCGGATCTACCACAGCAATGATCGGCATATCATGCGGATCTACGCATACAAACTTTCTCTTTCTCTCAACATCCGTGATAACATAGTTGATCGTAACCTCTGCCGCGGTACCTGCGGTCGTCGGTACAGCAATGATCGGCACACACGGCTTCCTGGTCGGCGCAACGCCCTCCAGGCTTCTGACGTCCTCAAATTCCGGATTTGCGATGATAATGCCGATCGCTTTTGCCGTATCCATAGAAGATCCGCCGCCGATTGCAATAATATAGTCCGCTCCGGATTTTTTGAACGCAGCCACACCGGTCTGCACATTCTCAATCGTAGGATTTGCCTTGATGTTGGAATAAATCTCGTAGGAAAGCCCTGCCTGATCCAGCAGATCCGTTACCTTTGTGGATACCTGAAACTTAATCAGATCCGGGTCTGAGCAGACAAATGCTTTTTTGTAGTCGTGCGCTTTCGCCTCATTCACGATCTCCGCAATCGCTCCCGCCCCATGATAGGATGTCTGATTCAACATAATTCTGTTTGCCATTTTTTTGTTCCCCTTTCCCATACATAATGATCTTTGATCGTATTTTAACAACACAATGTACAAAAGGGAAGTGACAGAATCCAGGAAGTGTAACTATTTATCACAATTTCTATTTCAAAATCCTCTATTATCAATACAATATTTCTAATTGTTCAAACAACTCGCTTATTTTCTCGGGCATCGCCTTCACCATAAGTTCTGCTAAGCGCTCCGGCGGCATCTTCGTCCCCTCCGTCACCCATTTCACTGTCATATACACGGAACTCTGGCAGTACATCTCGAGTAAAAATCCAATCTCCTCATCGGGCATTTTCCCTGTTTTCTGTCGGATCAGATCCTCGTAAAACGCCAGAATCAGCCTGAAATCATGATCTTTGAGATTATTCTGATCCGCAGACTTAAAACCGGCGGAAAAAAAGACCCGCTCTTCCCGAATGTAGATAAATTTTTTCACGAGACTCTCATAAATATTTTTCCCGCTCCCCATATGTTCAAAAGACTTGTGAAGTAAAATATCAAAATACCAGTTGATCAGATCGTACTTGTCAATAAAATTGCGATAAAATGTCTGCCTTGTAACACCGCACAATTCCGTCAGCTGTGTCACGGTAATGTTATCGACCGGTGTCGTCTTCATGCATTCCTTCATCGCCTCCGCCAGACGGTATTTTGTGCGGGTTCCCTTTGTCGTCGTATCCACCTTCCGTCTCCTTCCGCTTCGCGTCCTGCGCTTCTTTGTCCGGTTAAATGCCTGCTCTTTTGCTACAGTTCCTGTCCATCGTCCGTTTCCGTATTTTCGTCCCCCACCGGATCAGGCATCTCATATCCGCCCGTGATTCCCTCCTGTGTGATATGATATACGGTAATTCCCGTCACTACCGCCACTGCGAAGGCGATGGTTACCGCAGTAAGCCAAAGCACCACCCGGGCGCTTACCTTCTTTTTCGGATAAGTGATCTCCGGCTTTGTGCGCCGCGGCTGCGCCACCGGCACACCACCGCCCTGCGCGGATGTACTGCCGCTTCCCCCGATATTTCCCATGTATCCCTGGGTCATCGGAACCGACCAGATTCTTCTCTCCAACGGCACGTACATTCCCGCCGGTGCCCCCTGAATCAGCGTAAATCCCGTGTGGTAAAAATAATTCGCTGCTGACGGCGCAGCCTGCACCGTCACTCGCCCGCACTGCAATCGGGATGCCGCAAAGTTGCACATCCGGTCCACCAGATTGCTGCCGATCCGTCTTCTAAAATACTGCGGTCTTACATACAGCGCCGTGATATGTCCGACATTCTGCATGGCACTGACGCCGCACATCTGCCCGTTTTCAAATGCGCCCCATAAAAACAGCCTTCCCGCCAGCATCTCCTGTGAAAGATTGGGCAGATTCATATAGTCATAATACTGCTGCACCTCCGCCGCATTTCTTGTATACGGACGCACACACTGCTCATAGACCTCATGCGCCGTCTGCACCGCCCACTGTATCTCATTTCCGTATAATAATCGAATCTCCATCTGTATCTGCTCCTCTTTCACAATGCCCGATCCATAGAACTCTTCCATCACATTTTAACTCATTCTACCATGAATCTGAAAATTCAACAATATCCCGGATACCGGCAGCTGCACAGGAAGCACCGCATCCTCTGGAGTGAAAAACCGCGCGAGTCCGTTTCCGGCTCTGCGCGGTTTCGTTTCATCCTATAGTATATGGTAAGCTTGCTTCTAACGCGTCTACTATTCCTCTTCTTCCTCCGGCTCGTCTTTTGCCCATCCGTACGCATACTTGACTGCCTTATTCCAGCCCTTGCGTTTTGCCTTGCGCTCTTCCTCCTCCATCTCCGGGGTAAAGATGCGGTCGATCTTCTGGTTGTTGACCACATCCTCCTTATCCTTCCAGTATCCGACTGCCAGACCTGCCAGATAAGCGGCTCCCATTGCAGTCGTCTCGACGCACTGCGGACGCTTCACCGGCGCATTGATCATATCCGCCTGGAACTGCATCAGGAAGTTATTCGCACTTGCACCGCCGTCGACTTTCAGGGACTTTAAGTCAATGCCGGCATCTGCACGCATCGCATCGATGACGTCGCACACCTGCAGTGCAATCGATTCGAGCGTCGCGCGGATAATGTGGTTCTTGTTCGTTCCTCTCGTCAATCCCACGATCGTGCCTCTCGCATACTGATCCCAGTGCGGCGCACCGAGTCCCGTAAACGCCGGAACCACATAGCAGCCGTGTGTTCCGTGAACCTTCTTCGCCATATATTCTGAATCCATGGAAGAATCAATCATCTTCATGTTGTCGCGCAGCCACTGAATCGCAGCGCCCGCCACAAAGATGGAACCTTCC
>ERZ791765.1680-NODE-1680-length-11676-cov-3.395147_pt1 | contig 11676 bp, 17 predicted proteins | sample MGYA00509949_ERZ791765 | MGnify/ENA primary metagenome ERZ791765 (study PRJEB30046, sample SAMN00791980) | human gut metagenome | study: EMG produced TPA metagenomics assembly of the A metagenome-wide association study of gut microbiota in type 2...
AAAACATCAGCTTCGCGGATCTGAAGGGCGTGTACTCCATGTTCCTGCGCCGGTTCTTCGAAACCGACGACCTCATCGTGCGCTTCCGTCCGAGCTACTTCCCGTTCACCGAGCCGTCTGTTGAAGTGGACATGATGTTCACCACCGGCTCCCGCAAGGGCAAGTGGCTTGAGATTTCCGGCGCCGGCGAAGTGCACCCGACCGTGGTCCGCAACTACGGGCTCGATCCCGAGCAGTACTGCGGCTTCGCTTTCGGCTCGGGTCTTGAGCGTCTCACGATGCTGCGCTACGGCATCGACGACCTGCGGCTCTTCTTTGAAGGCGACCTCCGGTTCCTTCGCCAGTTCAACGAGTAATGGGGAAGAAAAATGCTGTTTTCTGAAAGCTGGCTTCGTACGTATGTGAATCCCGCGATTTCGAGCGAGGAGCTCCAGGACGCGCTCACGATGCACGGCCTCGAAGTGGACGAAGCCCGTAAGGCGGCCCCCGATTTCACGGGTGTCGTGATTGCTGAAGTCGTTGAATGCCGCGACCATGAGAATTCCGATCACCTGCATGTCTGCCAGGTGAACGCCGGCACTGGCGAACTGATCCAGATCGTCTGCGGCGCGCCGAACGTCCGAGCTGGGGTGCGTGTGCCCTGCGCGATGGTGGGAGCTGAGCTCCCCGGCGGGTTCAAGATCAAGAAGGCGAAGCTGCGCGGCGTGCCCTCGAACGGCATGCTCTGCTCGGCCCGTGAGCTCGGCGTGTCCGAGGATCATGACGGTCTCTGGCTTCTGCCGGAAGACGCCCCGATCGGCGAAGATATCCGCAAGTACGCTCACCTCGACGACGTCGTGGTGGATCTGAACGTCACGCCGAACCGCGGTGACGCGCTTTCTCTCACCGGTATCGCGCGTGAAGTCCACGCCGTGACGGGGGCTGAGCTGAAGCTCCCGGAAATCCATGAAGCCGCTGTGACGACTGACGCGGCTCATGCCGTGAAGATTGAGGCCTCTGACCTCTGCGCCCGTTATACGAGCCGCGTGATCACGGGGCTGAACGCCAAGGCGAAGACGCCTGAATGGATGGCGGAGCGGCTTGAGCGCTGCGGTCAGCGTCCGATTTCGGCTCTCGTCGATATTTCGAATTACGTGCTCCTCGAGCTCGGCCGTCCGACTCACTTCTTTGACCTCGATAAGCTCTCCGGCACCGTGACGGCGCGCTGGGCGAAGGAAGGCGAGAAGATTGAGCTCCTGAACGGCAAGACCGTTGACCTGACCCCGTACTACGGCGTGATCGCGGATGATAACGGTTCGCAGGCGATCGCCGGCATCATGGGCGGCTCGGCGGACTCTGTGTCGGATGACACGGTGAACCTCTTCATCGAGTCCGCGTTCTTCCGTCCGGCCGCGATCCAGGGCCGCGCCCGTAAGCTCAACTTCTCGTCTGACTCCTCGTTCCGTTTCGAGCGCGGTGTCGACTATGGAACGACCCGTGAGCATCTCGAGTACATCACGGCGCTCGTTCTCTCGATCTGCGGAACCGACGCCACGCGCGTCGGCCCGGTGAGCGACATTGAGTCCGATCTCCCGGAGCGCCGCGTCGTGAAGTTCCGCGCTGCACGCTGCCGCAAGCTCGTCGGTGTGGACATTCCGACCGACTTCATGGAAGAAGCCTTCAAGCGTCTCGGGTTTGAGTACACGCGTGACGGTGACCTCTTCACGGTGACCTCTCCCACGTACCGCTTCGATATCGAAATCGAAGAGGACCTCGTGGAAGAAGTGGCCCGTCTCTGGGGTTACGACAAGCTGCCGGAAAATCCGCCGCTTGAGCGCGCTGTGATGCTGCCGTCCCGCGAGGATCGCCGCACGCAGCATGACCTGCGTCTGAAGCTTGCCGGCCGCGGCTATCAGGAACTCGTGAACTTCTCGTTTGTCGAAGAGAAGTGGGAGAAGGATTTCGGCGGCGAAGCTGCCCCGATCCGTCTGCTGAACCCGATCGCCTCGCAGCTCTCCGTGATGCGTACGCAGCTGATCGGCGGCCTTGTCGACATTCTGCGCTACAACCTGAACCGCAAGGAAGACCGTGTGCGCGTGTTTGAGCTCGGCCGCGTGTTCTTCCAGGATCCGACGATTGAGCCTTCTGACACGTCCGTGAAGGGCGTCCGTCAGCCCGAGCACCTCGCCGGTCTCGCCTACGGCACCGCGGACGCTCCGCAGTGGGGCATCAAGTCCCGCCGCGTGGACTTCTTCGATGTGAAGGGTGACCTCGAACGCCTCGCCTTCCCGCTCACGCTTGATTTTGTTCCGGAAGTCTTCCCGTCGCTTCACCCGGGCCGCAGCGCCGGGGTGTATCTTGACGGAAAACGGATCGGTCTCATCGGCGAATTGCACCCGAGGCTTCAGCAGGCGTATGATCTCCCCCTCTGCCCTGTGGTGTTCGAGATCGATGTAGAGCCGCTGCTCAGCGTGCCGGTCCCCGAGCATAAGCCCGTTTCCAAGTTCCAGAAGTCGCTGCGCGATATTTCGCTCGCAGTGCCGGCCTCTGTGACTTCGAAGCAGATCTTCGACGCGGTGCGTGCCGCCCGGAGAACGGATGTGAGACTCGCCTGTCTCACCGACTTCCGTCTCTTCGACGTGTACCATCCGGAAAATCAGCCTTCCGCCGATAAGTCGATGGCCTTCCGCCTCGTGCTGGAGTCCTTCGGTGAAGAGGCTGTGACTGAAGCCCAGATCGAAGGCGCGACTGAAGCGGTGATCGCTGGACTTGAACCCCTTGGCATTAAACTTCGTGCTTAATTAGGTAACCTTTGAAATGGCTATTGAAGAGAATGATTTTTCCCCCACCGTCGGGACGACGATGACGAAAGCCGATCTGGTCGATATTCTGTTTGACCGGATGGGTCTTTCGAAGCGCGAAGCGAAGCTGCTTGTCGATGTGTTTTTCGACGAGATTCGCTCCCGCCTGGAGCATGGCAGCCCCGTGAAGCTTTCCGGTTTCGGCAACTTCCAGCTGCGCGACAAGCCCCAGCGCCCCGGACGCAACCCGAAGACGGGTGAGGAAATCGCGATCACGGCCCGCCGTGTCGTTACGTTCCACGCATCGGCTAAGCTCCGCGATGCAGTCCTTGCCGGCTTCCCGGCGAAGTCTGCGAATTAAAATCGCTTTGTAATCCGAGTGTTTGAGAGCGGCAGAACCGGTAAAACGGTTCTGCCGCTTTTCTTTAAGCCCGTCCTTTTAGCGGTTAGAATCGGAAGGTCAGCTAGAGAAGGAAAAGGGCATGTCAGAGAAAGAAATCGGAGCTTTTCCGCCGATTCCGGAGAAACGCTTTTTCACGATCGGCGAAGCGGCTGAGCTGGTCGGAGTCGCGACTTCGGTTCTCCGGTTCTGGGAGGATGAGTTCAAGCAGCTTTCGCCGGGCCGTCACGGTTCGCGCCGCCGCTATGAGAAGAAGGATATTCTCACGGCGCGTGAGATCCGCTCGCTCCTCTATGATCAGGGCTATACGCTGGCCGGCGCGAAGAAGCATCTGAAGCACCGGAAGACAGCAGTCGCTCAGGCGACTGAAGGCAGAGCCGCCGTGAGCCCGAATGTGGTCGAGGAACTCCGGAATATCAGGGATTCCATCAAAAATTTCCTTTTATGAAGATTTTGTGGTATAGTTCATCTCTCTCGGGGTGTGGCGCAGCCTGGTAGCGCACTTGCATGGGGTGCAAGGGGTCGTGAGTTCGAGTCCCACCACCCCGACCAATTCCAGGAAAGGAGACAACGAAAGTTGCCTCCTTTTTCTTTGTATTCGTCTACGACAACTCAATAAAAACAAGATCTTAAGACACAATACGCGTGTTGTCTTTGTCTCTAATCCTCTCCGTAAGGCGTGTCATTATCTAAGAATCTATGCCACAATCATTACCACAAATGAGCGGGGAAACTTCAATTTCTCCCCAAACATAACGGAATTTTTTGTGGCAATAACTGCATTTTTTATTTAAAAACATTTGATTACGGAGATTGAGCGTTATGCGCGTGGCAAACAGGATGACTGACAAGCGTTTGAAAGCCCTGACGGCTGACGCTTCATGCGGGATTGTCCCCGGGCTTTATGTTGGAGTCAGGAAGCTCAAGGACGGGACATATGCCCGTTATTTCCTGCTTCGGGATCGTGGTTTGAAGCGGGTCTTTACTCTCGGGAAGTATCCCGAAATGTCACTCGCTGAGGCCTTCGAGAAGGGGCTCAGATGGAGGAAACTGATAGCGGAAGGGATTGACCCATCTGAGCAGGAGAAAGCGTCCAGAGACGCGCTACGCCCCTCCCCGGCACCTCAAAAAGAGGAGGACGCACTAACCTTTGAAAAACTTATCTGGAAGTGGATTGAGTTCAACACAAAGAGGGGGAGGTGGAAAAACGCTGAAAAATCCCGCGATCTGGTTTGGGATGGCTTTTTCAGGAATCACATTCCTAAAGAAATCAGAGACTGCCCGGTTGTAGACCTGAAACCTCAGATGTTCTGTGATGCCCTGGGGGAAAAGTGGGGAACCATGATTGACACGCCCGAAAGGATCCTTAGCGACGCTAAAAGAGCGATTGATTGGGCAATACGCTCGGAGATGATCCCGCCGATGGTTAACCCGTGCCAAGTGGTGGACGGGCGTTTAGGGGATTTGCTGCCACTAAACCGACCGGAAGGCGGGCACGAGCCGGCACTGCCGCCGAAACGTATGCCGGCTTTCTTTAAGGCACTTATGCAGCTTGTCCCGGTTAGTCAGACGGCCCGCTGTCTTGCATTCGCGATCCTTACTTCAGCGCGCAACACAACAGCGCGTGAAGCAACATGGGGGGAAATCCAGCAGGATGATGATGGGAGGTGGCTGCACGTTATTCCTCGTGCCCGCATGAAGGTGAAGAGCGAAAAGATTCCCTTTGACCGCAAAACACCGCTTTGCCCAGAAGCCGTTCAGCTGCTGGAATCAGCCCCACGGGTAGGGAGGTCTCCAGATTCCTATATTTTCCCCAATGTGAACAAGGGGAGAAATTCTCCTTTTTCCCGTGATTCTGTCCGGGCGCTGATTAAGCGCATGCACGACAAACAGAAAAGAATTGACGGGATTGGCTGGGTAGACCCCGATCAGTTCCATGCGAAGACCGGCAAACCCCGTATAGTGACCCTCCACGGGCTCGCGCGGGCAACTTTCAATACTTGGGCCAAGGATGCCAAGGGATACTCCCACAAGCCGTTTTCGCGCGATCTGAGAGAAAGCTGCTTGGATCACCGCAACGAGTCCTACCAGTGCGCGTACGATCGGGAGCAGGCTCTGGGTGATATGCGTGAGGTCTACGATGCCTGGGGAAAATTCTGCATGTCATTGGTTCATGTCGGATAAACAGGCAGTGCTATAAGCTCCAGCGGTATAACCGTTCAAGCGCCGGAGATTTAGCTAAACAAAAAAGAAGCCCCAAAAGATGGATTCAATAGGGCTGAATGCTTTTACCGCATATTGTGCCTGGATAATAATTTGTTACATTTGCAGTTTTTTAATTTTATGTTTATAAACGATATTTTTTAAAACTGGTGATTTCGCCTGTTTTAACTAACCACAATATCTGGTTAAGGTATTTTTTTGAGTTCGTCTGCGCCGGGTAATCCATGTGTGGTGAGAGATTTCATCTGCCGTTGGGCCTCTTCGCACAGGTAGCGCAGCCGGCGTGGTTTGGGCCATCCTTGGCGAATTAACAGTGCGTTTTGCGACTCGAGTTGGTTGAGAATTAGCAGTTGCTCGATAGAGGCGTTGTCGCGCATATTGCCTTTTGGCTCGGGATTGGTGTTTTTATACTCAGCAGCTGTACAACCAAAGACTGCGATATTGAGGGTGGCTGCTGAGTAGCTCCCGGTCTTGCGGATAGCGGGCAAGATCTCGTTTGTCACCTTAACTCGAAATCGATAGGCAGGAGTGCCCTCTTTGACTGCGTCGCGGCTTCTAAGAATCAATGTGTAAAGCCCGCTTTCATTGACTACGTTAACATCGGGTTTACCCGCCCCTAAGTTTAACTTAGCCCTCTCAAACGGTGCCAAAGAAGCAATGGCCATTGATGGATTGGTTAAGTTCAGCGCATTGCAGATATCAGCAGCAACAAACAGGGGAGAAACGGAATCGCCAAATACGCGAATAGAGGCGCCTTCAAAAATGAAGGTGGTAAGGGGATTAGACATGTATGTCTCCTATCAAGAGCTTGATCCTCGCACCACTTGCTACAGTGGCGAGCGAGGTCTGGCGGGGTAGCAAACCGGCGATAGGTCCCGGCCACTCCGAAGAGTGCCCACCAGCCTCACTCATAAAAAGGAGACCTGCGCGCATAAGAGAAGCCGCTAAGATTTTGGCGGCGGTTATGCGCCTATCTGAACCGGGTTGCTACACCCGCGTCCGGAATCCCGGACAGGGAAAATATAGCATATTCCATTCCAACGAATCCACTTTGTTAAAATGGTCAGCACAGACTCCTGGAGGGATCGCAATGCAAAAAATACGCGAAGAGGATTGGCTACAGACGAAGATTAATGGGGCTCTTGCGGATTATGTCCGGGTATCTGAATTTAAGCCGACTGAAGAAAGAGCCCTAACTGCCGTTACTATGGTTAAACACCTCTGGGCGATTTGTTTCTGGGGCAGTTGGATATTTTTTATTGGGTTGGGAAGTCTGCTTCTTCTTATCCTCCATCTGCACGCCACTCTTTAATCTCTCGGCATCAAGGGAAACTCACGCTGAGACTCCCGTACCGACGGATTTCACCCACTTCCTGATATCGTCTACCTTGAACCTCGTGCACTTTGGGCTGAGGCGCACGGGCTGAGGGAACGAGGGATCTTCCTTCACCTTTTTCCACACGGTGCTTTCCCCAATCGAGAGCATGGCCGCGGCTTCTTTCACATCCACCATCAGTAACCCCAGCGGGGGGATTGTTCTGCCACGCTTCCTCATTTCTCGCTCTCCTGTTCATCTATTGCTTTATCTATAGCGGCCAAAGCTTCCTCCCCATATCCGGACACAAAAAGCTTGGTTGCTTTTGAGATTTCTTTGGCTCCAGGACCGCTGATCGCATTAGCGTTTTCACAAGTCATTCTGTATTCCTTATGGTAAAGATCGCGCGAGCCTATCGGGTAGTTATGCTCCAGGAGCCATATCAGATACCAGCGCGCCTTTTTCAGGTCATCAACTGCATTCCCCTTATATGGGGCGCGCATCAGGTACTTCACAACGTTCCCAGAACAGAAATCCCGATCAGCAACGATCTCGATGACTTCGTGCGGCAGCTGGTTGTAGTGCGCCGGGTGATTGATTTTTTCTTCAGGCATAGTGGATCTCCTTCCCCTTAAGCCCCAGCATCCCGTCCAGTTCGGCTTCAGCCTTATCGAAAACCCAGAGGTTCCGAGACTCCTGGCTGTGGCAGGTGTTGACTTCATGTGGTTGATAGACCGAGGTGATAGCCTCAAAAAGCTGAAGCATCAGGTGCTTGCATCGCTTCAGCTGCGGGTAAAGGATCCTCTTGTGATCCAGCCAGCAGTTAAACGCCGCCTGCAGGCACTTATTCGCCTCAGCGATCACCTCCCGGTATTCATCCCGCTCGATGAGAAGATTCCCAAGCACCCACGCCATGACGAGCTGATCCTTGGTTCTCCCGAAAAGCCTTTTCATGTAAGGATCCTCCCCTTTGCTCCAGTAGATCGCGTCCAGGGGGAAGAGGAAGTCCTGCGCGAAATCATTCAGCATGTCAGGCGTCCAGTCCTCACCGCGGATCAGGAAACTGCAATGTTTCTCAGCGCTCGCCCAGGTGACTTTATGGTGGTGCTTCTTTCGAGGCTTCTTACTGGCGGGCATTTCCGCTCTCCTTAAGGCCTTTGCCCTCAGAGGGGAAGAAGTCCTCCGCCTGATCAATCAGAGCCTTCAGCCGCTCGCACGTCTCTTTATCTTTCAGCACGTAATCACCCTGCAGCGTGTTGAAAGCCCCAACACGGATCAGCAGTTTCGGGTTGCCATTCCCGATTTCAATTGAGAATTTCGCTTCACACATTTTGTTCTCTCCTCTCTCCAAGATTCATGAGCTTCCTATATTGGCTGTCGACCTCCGCGAGGAATACCCGACAAGCCTCAAGCGTCCCCGCAAGATGTCCGGGGGCGGGTTCATATCTCCGGATAAAAAGCGTGAGCTCCGGATTCTTTGCCTCAAGCCGCGGGTCATAGTCAACATAGTCGCACCATTTCCTGCCAGTACAGATTAACTGCACGTCCATCTGCAGGAGATACTCTGGCGCTGGGACCCCAGCCGCTATGCGGCGAAGGTGGGTTACAGTCTGCGGGCACTTGATTTCTACAAGCCCATCCGAGCCGACCAAGCCATCCGGAGACGCTCCAAACCAAGGAATATCCGGGTGCGGGATGAAGCCCACCAGATCCACCATCTCGCCTGTAGCCGCTTCATACGCCTCGCGTGCCTCAGCTTCATGATCGATTCCCCACTGCATCGCCCAGGTTGTCCCGGAACTCTGCGTAACTCCGGTTGCCCGCTCCGCGATCAGTGTATCAATCAGATCCTGCCTGGATTTGAGCGGTTTCCCGGTCTTCGCCGATATCGCCAGCGCGTCAGCCGCGCGGGAGGCCGTGAGACAGCCGCAACGGTCTGAGAACCACTTCGCGGTTCGCTGGAGTGGGTTTGCGTCTCCGTGGCTAAGTGATTCAGCCTGCATTTCCTTCTCCTCCTTCAGCAAATGCCTTCAGTTTTTCGTGCTCGCCTGACGAGACGAGGCTCTTTCTCTCAGTTTGAGAGACACTCTTGAAGAAAGCTCTGTATCCTTCGAGACCGCTCATAGCGGCGTCACGGGCACGGTCCAGCAAATCCTGCGAGACTGGCGCCGCGGCTATCTCGGTTCCCTGTTCGGCGTCAGGGTCTGGCATGCCGATAACCGGGATGCAGAAGGTCTGGAACATCGCGCTCTTAAACGCGTAGCTCATCGCCTTGCCGCTTGCCTTATCGCTGCTGTCAAGCCCTTCTCCGAGCGCCTGCGCGGTAAAGGAGCTCCCGTCTTCAGTGCTTACGAAACGGTATGTAATCGTCGTCCGGACAAGGCGCTGCACACCGCCGCCCCGAGTGCTGACGGACTGCTCCGGCTCCTGGTCAATTCGCTCTGGGTAGATGATCAGATGGTGCTGATACAGAAGCGGGTTTAAAGCCGCCAGCACATCTTCAATCGAGCGGTATGAGAACCGCAGTCCTTGAGAGGATCGCTTCCCGATGCCGGCTCTGCCGAGATCGCGGGCGACTTCCAGCACCGCTTCGTATACCTTTGCTGTGCCTTCCATCTCACGCCCCCGCGATTGCGCAGATTGCCCAGTACACCCAGCCGAGCACCGTTGCCGCGCCGATGAGTGCGAGGAACAGGGCTGTACCCAAGATGACGTTGTCTTTCATTTGCTTTCCTCTTTCTTTTCAGATCCTCCCGTGAGAAGATCGGAATGCGGTACCCACCAGTAACCGCGCATTCAAATCAACTCACAGGAGGAAACTCATGGATAAGCCATCAAACGCCTTTGCCACCGACGAGGCCGCCGACATCATCATCGCGGGGATTGAGAGCGGTGCTATCGGATTTCCATTCCTTCAGGCGTTCAACCAGGAGAGATTCCAAAATAGTGTTAAAGGTGACCTCAAAGAGGTCCCCCCGGGGCAGGCCGATATCTTTGAACAGAAGGTAAATGAGGCAATACGTAACAAACTCCCGTCTATGCTTGGGTATCTGGCCAGAGCCGACGCTATGTACCTCCTTTGCCTCAGGCAGACGCTTATCACCGGGCTCACTGAGGAAGAAGCCGAGCGGGTCGTCAGCGCCGCCATCCACGGACTCATGTAATTCCTTAAGAACCGCGACTAGATTCCCTGTTACGGGGCCGAACCTGTAAGCAGCTTCGGCTCCGTTTCTCAGCTCAGCCGCCCAGATATCCCGGGCGGCGTTTTTATCAAGCTTGACGGCTGTCATTCCTCGCACTCCTTCTTAAATTCGTTGGCAAGAACCTCAACCCGGAGCGCCCTGATCTCGCGGGTAAAGTCCCCGTAGGTCAAGGGCTCCTCCTGTGAGAAGGTTCCTTCGATATCCGCGATATCGGAGGTGATGCTGATTCGGTAGGTGTACATGAGGGCTCCTTTGTAAACTTTTAGTTTCTTTCAGCAACTCAAAATATACGCTTACCGTTAACGATAATCAAACGATACGTTTATAGTGATAACCCCTATATGTAAACGAAGCATAAAAAAGCCTCGCAAGTGCGAGGCTAGTGTTTTAACTGTTGTTTTTAGATTTTTCTAACAAGACAGGTCGTGACGACCCTCCCTAAAATTTTGAATCCACTTTCGATGTCTGGCGGCGAAAGCGTGTATGTCTGGTAAAGATGATTGTCACTGATGATGTTTAGGCTTTTGCCAACTCGCTGTATCCGTTTTATAAAAAGCTCGTCACTGAAAATAAAAGCAAAAATCGAATCCGTATAGACGGAGTTAACGCTTGTGTCAAGGATCACAAAGTCCCCGTCTTCAAGAGTGGGGCTCATGGAGTCTCCGCTTACACCGATGATGTTTAGTGCCCTAGGGTTTGCATCTCCGCAATGTCGGGACACCCACGGTCGATTTACTTGAATCATCTGGACAACGGCTGCATTTGATAGCTCTCTCCCGTTGCCGCAGGAGGCTTTTACGTCCATTAAAGGGATACTTACCCAGTCCGCTGATACCAATGATTGATGAGCCGGGTCGTCCACTCTCCCCGTTATTAACCAAGAAGGGGAAACCTGAAGAGCCGCGCACATTCGCTCTACTTCATCAATCCCGGGGCGGTTCCTGCCAGACAACCAAGCCGAAAGTGCTTGAGGGCTGACATCTATTTTTCTGGCGAAAGACGCTTGCGATAAGCCCTTTTCATCAAGCAGCGCTCGAACGCGATTCATAAGAGATGAGGCGGTCATTTAAATTCTCCCGTTTTGGCGGATAAAGATTAACGCAAAGTTCACATTAAACAAAATAAAGCGTATACTTTTGGTGTACATTAAAAATGGAGAATTTAATGGATACGTTTACGCGAGCAATTGAAGGGGCGGGGTCTCTCGCCGAACTCTGCCGTCGCATGAGCAGAGTACCTGATAGCGCCCCCGTGACCCCTCAGGTTTTTTCTGGATGGAGACGTAGGGGACAAGTCCCTGAGAACCGAGTCTGGCAGTTTGCTGAGGCTTCGGGGATCGCCCCGTGGGAAATCCGCCCCGATATTTTCGACCGCCCTGAGATTTACCTTTCGAAAGTCGCAAAGATTGCGGCTAAGTGAGGGCTCTCATGAGCTTTGAGTGCGTCTCCCAAATTCTTAATAGCGACCTCACTAACGGTACTGAAGTAGCCGTGTTGGTCGCGCTTGCCCACTGCTTGAACGAGCAGACGGGGGATTGCTTCCCGTCTACGGAGACGATTTCTCGTCTTGCTAGGCGCTCTCCTCTCGTAGTGCGAAAAGCGCTTAAGAGGCTTACCGATCTTGGATACATCTCTCAGAGCCAGTCCCCCGGGGCTAAACGCTTCTTCTCTATACACCTCGACAAAATAACCGCCTTTGAAGGGGGTAAAGAACTTGAAGGGGGTAAAGAACTTGGAGGGGGTAAAGAACTTGAAG
>ERZ791765.1681-NODE-1681-length-11666-cov-2.560761_pt1 | contig 11666 bp, 11 predicted proteins | sample MGYA00509949_ERZ791765 | MGnify/ENA primary metagenome ERZ791765 (study PRJEB30046, sample SAMN00791980) | human gut metagenome | study: EMG produced TPA metagenomics assembly of the A metagenome-wide association study of gut microbiota in type 2...
ATTGGAAAAACTAGCTGACAAGGACGCCGACAAATTCAGTCGGGTTAAAGACTTTTACTATATCTTAGGCAGCTATACCCATGGTTCTAACAGCCTATTTGACGGGTACACCAATGTCAACCTAAAAGGAAGGATCATTTCTTTTGATCTAAAACCCCTACAAAGTGAACAGGAAGTCCAATCAGCGGCTTATCTGAATACCTTCCAGTATTTGTGGGACGAAATCACCAAAGATCGGCATAGCCGCAAGAAATTGTTTGTCGATGAATTTCACTTTTTGACTTTGCACAAAGCAGCCGCCACCTTTTTCCACCAAGCCTACAAGCGGTTTAGAAAGTATAATGCTGGGGCGATTGCCGGAACGCAGCAAATTCAAGATGTGATCGAAGGAACGACAGATACTGGGCAGAACATTGGGGAAGCCATTATTGGGAACTCCTATACCAAAGTGTTCTTTGGTCTTGACGGTAAAGGTGTCGATGATGTCATTACGAAACTACGCATGACCTTTTCAGATAAAGAAAAGAAGTTACTAGAACGTCGTAGACAAGGTGAAGCCCTGATGATCTATGGTAGCCAACGCGCCTTTATGCGTATCGAGTTGACCGAAGAAGAACTACGGCTAATTGACCCAGAAGCTTACCAAGAAAAATATCACCGTGAGACAGCCGGGCAACCGGACTATCAAAAGCGCGTGGTCTTAACTCCCAGTGAAATTGACGCCTTGACCACCACCGAGGAGGAAGGAGGGGCTTTAAATGAGTAAACTAAACCAGCTATTAAATATCGAGGTCGGCACGTTCAAACGACAGGGGAACAAGTTAATTCTCGAACTCAATCACAATCAGTTTCGATACGACCAGTTGAGTGAGCTAAACGAATTAAAACAAGCTGATTCCAAGTTCTTGCAGTTGGTTAACGTGGTTGAGCAAGACCAGAAGGTCGTTCTAACTTATACCTTGCCGGATAAAGTCAGACCATTAAAGGAATTACCGCAGGAAAATAAGGCAATCCGGGCAGCCATTGCCAAGGAAATTATGGCGCAAAATGTGGTTGCTGATAGCCAGTATCATATTGCCTTAAATCCAGCTAATCTGTGGTATTACCCCATGCAACATGTTTGGTATGCTTACCGGGCCAATGAACTTATGCCTTATGATGACAAACATAGTAATTTAGCCAAATACAAAGCGCTAATTCTGTTTTGCTTGACGGGGACGCCCTATGAACGGCTACTAAGCAATCCTCAAGAAGCCCTAGCTAAACACCCTGATGACTATTTACAACAAGTAGCTAAAGCCGCGTCGTTAAATGAGTTAACGGAAGTGGTTAACGGCATTGAGGACTTCGTGAGCTATCACGAATGGCAGGAAGTTGAAACCGCCCAACAGAAAACCAAACAACGTTTATGGTTGAGTATGGCCGGGGTGGCGATTGTGGCCGTTTTGGCTGTCGGCTTAGTTCATAAAAGTGACGAACGAAAGTATCAAAGCTTAGCTAACCAGAACCAAGCCCAAGTTACTCGTTTAAAGTACAATAACCAAATTCAGACGGCTTTAAACAATCACCAATGGTCGAAAGCAAAAAAGGCCATGCAGAAAGCTGGTTATAGCAAGAACAGTCAAGTTCAAACATTCTTAAAACACAAACAGTATCAGCAAGCCTTAAACGTTGACCCAGGTCAGTTGAACAAGGTTGTTAATGCGGCTTATGCCAAAAAAGATAGCGGTCAAGTGGCCGATTGGCAGTTACCCACTAAGGCGACAAGTAAGCAAAAAGACCAATTGAAACTTGAAAAAGCGATTGTTAACTATAACACCAATACGCTCAATAACCAATTATCCTTTACGACGAACGCTGATGTTTTATTGAGAATGGGACAAGCCTAGCCCATAACGATACGCAAGACGCCCAGACCGTCCAAACCAAGTTAGCCGGCGTGAACAGTCCTAAAGCTAAGTACCTCAAAGCGCTATTAAGTCTCAACTCTGCTAAGAAAGAAGTTAGCGACGCCCAAAAGAAGTTAGATGATGCCAACAAAATTGATGATAGTAAAGATAAGGATAAAGACAAGAAGGTGGATTCAGCTAAGTCTGATTTAAAGAATGCCCAAAACGATCAGCAGGCGGCCCAAAAAAAGGTCGATCAGGCCAAGCACAAAGTGGGTGATTAAATGCAGGTATTGTCATTTGAATATAAGAAAAAGAAGTGGAAATTGATTGCTTATATTGTGGGTGGCGCCCTTCTGCTAATCATCTTGTTAATCGCCGCGCTTACTGGTCAATTGCAAGAAAACAGTTGTGATAATTCGACTACCACCACCCAGACCCAGCTTGATAGCAAGGATATGGCGACCAATGCTAAAAATATTTATGCGCACTGGAAGCAGAAGTATGGTGCAACGCCACAAGCGGCCGCGGGTATCTTGGGGGCCTTACAACTAGAAAGTCGCCTTGATCCTAAGTCCGTCAATTCAAGCTCCGGGGCCACGGGCTTAGCCCAGTGGTTAGGCGACCGTAAAGATAAGTTGGAGGACTTAGCCCACAAAGAAAACAAACCAGCGACCAATCTCGGGGTGCAGCTGGATTATCTCGATCAAGAATTGAACAGTAGTTACTATGCGTCAAACAAACAGATTTTTAAGTATACGGACGTGCATAAAGCGACCAAAGCCTGGTTAATGGATTATGAAGGCATGAGCAAAAACCCGGAACAATGGTATTTAGGCCAAAGATACGGGTATGCCGATCACTGGTATTCCGTGTTGGGTGCGAGTGATCCTGTGGCCGGTAATACGTTAGATAATGCGAGTTCCGGCGATCTAAACGAGTTAGGTTGTGATAGTGACCCGAGCTATTCCGGCGGTAGTATCGTTAAAAACGCAGAAAGTATGAAAGGTGATTTCTACTATGTTCAAAACCACCCCAGCCCTGATTTAGGCAGTGATTTAAAGAATCCCAGCAAAACTGGTGGAACTGATTGTTCAGGCTTTGTCTGGTTAGCCTTGAATAAGGCTGGTTACAAGGTACCGGCCAACATGGGTTGGTTTACCGGCACGATGGCTAGTGACGCTAAAGGCAGCCATCAATACTTGAAACAGATTAGTGAAAATGACGCGAAAGCCGGCGATATTGTCATCGTTAATCAGGGTGCGGGAGCCGGAAACAACGGCCATACTGCCATTCTGCTAGATAAATGGCAAGGTAAAGCCACCAAAATCATTGAGCAAGGTGGCGTAGGCGACAAGGTTAACGAAAGCACCTTTGGGACAGCCTTTTATAGCTTACTAAGTGGTAGCGATGTAACGTTAGCCCGGCCAATCAAGAAGTAAGGAGGACGAGTAAATGAAGCGCAGCATGGTTTTAAGTATTGCGATTGGTAGTTTGATCTTAATCATGTCATTAGGGGCGAATGCCTATCAACATAGTCGAATTAAACAGGCACAACAGCAGATTAGTCGTTTACAAAAACAGAAGCGCCAAGTTAACCAGCAATTGACTAAAGCCAACCAACAAAAGCAGTTATTGAGCACCCAAATTGACAGTTATAAGACCTACCAAAATAATAAAGACAAAAGTCAGGCTGAACTTAGCTTTAATACGGTAGTCACCAAGTTCTTTAAGGTCATGAACAACTTTAAGCCTAAGACCTACGGCCAGCGTAAAGATGGCGTTAAAGACTTGATTTCCGACAAGCTATATCAGCAATATTTTTCAAATAAAGGCACGTATGGTGATAGCAATGGTGTTTCAGCCAAGTTAAACCAACTAAACCTGTATACACAAAGTAAGCAGGGCCCAAATATGAAGGGCTTGGCCGTTGTCAGTTACGAAAGCAAGAGTGGTGACAACAGCTGGCAAAAGGCAACGGTACTTTATCAGGTGACCTTCGATACCACCACGAATCGAATCACTGCAGTCCAAAACTTAGGTAGCAGTTTTAAAGCCAGTGACCTTAATTAAGCGGGGTAGTAAAGCCCTAGCGGTGATCGTGGTAGTTTTAGCCGTTAGTGGTTTTGCTGGTCATCAATATGTCAATCACGTAGAAAAGCGGCGACCAATCGTGACGCTGGCTAAGCATTCTGATAAAGTTCTGTTCTTTTACCGTGATGATTGCCCGGATTGTCAATCGATTTTCCATCAAATTTATTGGCACAACGTAATTAGCCACAACATTATCTTGATTAACATGAACCAACCGCAGAATCGGCAATATATTCAAAAATATCAATTAACGTCAGTCCCAACCTTGATCCATGGTAAGCAACGATACACCGGCACCAACCAACAAAGAATTAAACAGATAGTAGGTGATTAGATGAAAGACAAATTATTAAACAGCGTTAAAGCCAGTTGGCCGTATCTACTAACGCTAATCGTTGGCTTGTATTTAGCGGAGATTTTGGCCGGATCTGTCATGGCCTTGTCGCGCTATAAACTAACTTTTGCGGATCATATGCCAACGGTGTTAAAGCAGTTAGCCTTACACCCCTGGCGCTATTACAACTTGTATTTGGGCCAAAAGAATCCGGTATTAATTATCGTCAGTATTGCTGTGGTCCTATACACCATCTATTTTGCCTTGAAACGGAACAGCAAGCATAAAGCTTGGGAAACTGCGGACACTGAAACCCACGGGAGTGCGACTTGGGGTAATCTAAAAGAATTGAGCGACCATTACTTTAGTATCAATGCCAAAGACCTCACCACAGCGTTTAACAGGAGCACCACAACAGAAATATTAGAGGCATTAACAAAACAAGAAACACAATCCAAGACAGGCAAGTGAAAGAAAGTAAGAAGCATGAACAGACCAGATTTATTAGTACGAATAGTTACGATCAACACGTCGTTAATTACGATAGTTTTGTTCCTATTTCAGGGAAAGAGCACACTAACTTTTGTATTTGCAATTATCACAGTCATTTTATCTTTCATTTATCAGATAATCAGGATACAGATGAAAAAGAAGTAAATCAGAAAAGTCATCTAAATCTAACCGCATTGGAGGTAAACGCATGAATGGGACAATTTTAGGAATCGTGGATAAACAAATTGTTTACCAAAATAACAGTACCAAACCCAACCGGAACATCTTTGTGGTTGGGGGCCCAGGATCGTATAAGACTCAATCAGTCGTGATTACCAACCTGTTTAACGAAACGGAGAACAGCATTGTGGTAACTGACCCGAAAGGGGAATTATACGAAAAGACAGCCGGTATCAAACTAGCCCAGGGTTATCAAGTGCATGTCGTCAACTTCGCGAACATGGCGCACAGTGATCGCTACAACCCCTTTGATTATATTCAGCGCGATATTCAAGCCGAAACCGTGGCGACCAAGATCGTGCAAAGCGAAAATGCCGAAGGTAAGAAAGATGTGTGGTTCAGTACCCAACGCCAACTTTTGAAGGCACTAATCCTGTTTGTGATGAACCACCGGTCACCAGAACAACGAAATTTGGCGGGTGTGACCCAAGTGTTGCAAGAAAACGATGTGGAAGCCGAGGAAAAAGGTGCGGATAGTCCGCTAGATACCTTGTTTCTTGATTTAACCATGACTGATCCAGCGAGACGCGCTTACGAGTTAGGGTTCAAAAAGGCTAAAGGAGAAATGAAAGCCAGCATTATTGAAAGCCTGTTGGCGACCATTTCGAAGTTTGTCGACAAAGAAGTGGCTGATTTTACCAGCTTTTCTGATTTTGATTTAAAAGAGATCGGCAATGACAAAGTGGTGCTATACGTGATTATCCCCGTCATGGATAACACTTATGAAAGCTTCATCAATCTGTTTTTCTCACAATTGTTTGATGAATTATACAAATTAGCCGCCGATCATCACGCTAAATTGCCTCACCAAGTCGACTTTATCCTTGATGAATTTGTTAATTTAGGGAAGTTTCCTAAGTACGAAGAATTTCTGGCGACGTGCCGGGGGTACGGTATTGGCGTGACGACCATTTGCCAGACCTTAACCCAGCTACAAGCCTTGTATGGCAAGGAAAAGGCTGAGAGTATCTTAGGTAATCATGCGGTTAAAATTTGCTTGAATGCCGCTAATGATGTGACCGCTAAATACTTTAGTGATCTGTTAGGAAAATCAACCGTGAAAGTGGAAACTGGTAGTGAGAGTACCAGTCACAGCAAGGAAGAAAGCCACAGCAAGAGCGATAGTTACAGCTATACGAGCCGTTCGCTGATGACACCTGATGAAATCATGCGTATGCCTGAAGATCAGAGCTTATTAATCTTTAGTAATGCCCGACCAGTCAAAGCTACAAAAGCGTTCCAATTTAAACTATTTCCAGGAGCCGATCATTTGGTTAACTTGTCACAAAACGATTATCAAGGCCAACCAGAAGCCAGCCAGGAAACCAACTTTAAGAATAAGGTAGAAAAATGGAAAGCAAAATTAAAGGAGACCGCTCAAAAAGAAGCCGCAAACAGAATGTCTCAGAAAGAGGAGGAGCAACAACAAGACAACTTAGACAGCGACTTAGAGAGGATTTCAAATAAAGATAGTCAAACAGAGGAGCCAGATGAAGACGACAACAACAACTTACTTGGATAATGGAGGACATATTAATGAAAAAATATCGGAAATATATAATCGCTGTGATGACAGTGTTACTGATTGTTGTTGGTCTTACCGCTTGTGGGAAGTCTACAGCACAAGATTTGCAAAGTCACCAGTGGACGTTTGCTTCTAGCAAAGATAATGGTATGGCCGCTACTGCAAAGTTTTCGAAAAGCAACTTAACACTTACCCAAGCGGGCTTTAGCGAAGTTTATACTTACAAGTTGATTGAAAACAAGGGTAATGAACAAATTAAGTTCATTGGTAAGAACAGTGTTTCAGGTAGTACAGAAACGCGACTATTTAAGATTAAAAAGCAGTCAGACAAATATAAACTAACACCAATTAACACACTAGCTAAAAGTGATACTGGTACGGTCACACTCATTCCCAAATAGACAAAGGAGGGGTTTAAAATGACAGAAATTATTCAATCAGCTATTTCACACTTTTTCGAATGGCTACTGTCTGGGTTGTTAGATGGTTTATTCAACATCTGTAAGGCAATCATTGACCAAGCCAATCAAAGCTTGCCGATTGTTAAAACGTGGTATGCTATCTTCCTATCCTTTGCGACATCGTTAGTCGTTGTGGTCGTACTTGGCCGCATTGTGATGACAATTCTAAAAGAGGCAGACGAAAGTACCGATGTTACTTGGGCTAATATCATCATGGACGGGATTAAATCAGCGGCCGTGATTCCGGTTTTCGTGTTTTTACAGGGCTTTATTCAAGGTTCAATTACCTTGCCTCTGCTAAAGTATATGTTTAGTTCTGACCAGAAGTTCACTGCTAAATCAATTACCGGCATGAATAAAGTCCCGGGGCTAAAAGATGTTGGCATTTCGCTACCTTTACAGATTTTATTTCTGCTAATCTTCACTGTCGTAACCGTCGTGTTTTTTATTAAAATGTGTGCGTTTGTGGCTGATATGGCTTGGTACAATCTGACGATTCCTTTAGCTGCAATGAGCATGGCGACTGAAAGCTTTGATTATAGTGGTACGTGGTGGAAGAAGTACATTTATTACAATGCTTCCATTATTAGCCAGGTACTTTGTATGTCATTATCAGTATGGTGTTTCACTAATATGGCTAAATATGGGTTCATTGCCTTTATTGGTTCAATTGGATTCGGCTTTCTGGTGGTCAAAACACCTGATGCTGTTAAAGATTTCTGGGTTTCAACCGGCGTGACTAAGAGTACTGGTATAGGCGCCATGAGAATGTTTCAAAATTATTTTCGTAACCACTAGGAGGATATATAGTTATGAAGAAAATCGCACACTGGTTATTAGAAAAAGCCAAAAAGGATATGCGAACCGACCCTTTTACAACACCTTCCCGGCGGACTAAGCTGTCTTACTATTTTGATACCTTAGTTAGTATGCTCTTCTATCTAATGGGAATTTACCTCATGTTAGTGGATTTATACCGAGAACTTTTTAAGGCGGATAATACCGATTTTTTAGGAACTGCGCTAATGGCCGTAGTTTTACTACTGGGTGGCTTATTATTCCATTGGTCAGCCTATATAGATCTCAAAGCCATCAAACGGTATCAACAATATTTGAAGCAACAATCGATAGAGCAGCAACAAAAATTGCGCCGTGAAACTTGGTTAAAAGCGGTTGAACAAGGCAAAACAGAATTAGAACAGAAATTGAATTATAAGGAGTGAACGAACATGACCACTGTTATCTTAGCTGAAAAACCCAGTCAAGCCCGTTCATACGTCCAAGCCTTTCAAAAGAGCACAAAAAAACAGGGTTACTATACGGTTAGCGACCCTGTTTTGCCCGCAAATACGCTTGTGACGTATGGTCTCGGACATTTAGTTGAATTAGCCACACCGGATAAATATGATCAGAAATACCAGCAATGGGCCTTATCTAATTTACCGATTTTCCCCGACAAATACAAGTTTGAAGTGTCAGCTAGTAAAAAATCCCAATTCAAGGTCGTTAAAGACCTGTTAACGAAAGCCGATACCATTATTGTGGCCACCGATAGCGGTCGGGAAGGCTCCAATATCGCCTGGTCAATCATGAACCAAGCCCACATTGATGTTAAGTCGAAAACGATTAAGCGCCTTTGGTTGAATAGCCTAGAAAAAGACGCGATTATTACCGGATTCAAAAATCTTGGTGATTGGCACAAAGACTATTTGGCTTATAAAGAAGCCCAAACCCGTCAAATTAGTGACTGGTTAATTGGTATGAATGGCAGTCCTTTATATACTTTGTTATTAAGACAAAACGGGGTACGCGGGGTGTACTCAATTGGTCGCGTGCAGACGCCAACCTTATATATGGTCTATCAAAGAGACCAGGCAATCAAAAACTTTAAGCCGGAACCCTATTTTGAACTAAATGCGGAAATTTTAGCCAATCAGCAAAAATTCGTCGCAAAATTAGACCCCTATCAGCGATTTAAAGACGAAGCAGGGCTAATAACATTCATGCAAGCTAAACACGTTCAGAAGGGCTCACAGGACGGTTTAATCAAGGACGTCCAAAAGCAAGGCAAAAAACGAGCTAGTCCCCAACTATTCTCGCTATCTAGTCTCCAAAGTGCCATGAATAAACGTTATCACGCCAGCGCCAGCCAAACCTTAGCGGCTATTCAAAGCTTATACGAAGACAAACTGCTCAGTTATCCCCGCACCGATTGTGCTTATATCACTGATGAAGAATTTGATTATTTAGTGGCTAATCTGACGAAGTATCTGGGTTTGGTATCTAAGCAAGTCGCTTTAACCAATACCACCCCAAATAAGCGTTATGTTAATGGAAAAAAAGTTGAAGAACACTACGCCATTATCATGACTAAAGTCGTGCCGACGAAAGAGAAACTAGCCAGCTTACCTAAATTACAGCAACAAGTCTATGACTTGGTTTTAAGGACGACGTTAGCGATGTTTGCTGATCCGTACGAGTACGAAGAAACCACCATTATCACCCAGGTTGGTGACGCCAATTTTAAAGCAACCGGTAGGGTGCCAACTAACCAAGGGTGGAAAGCTTTATTTGATGATAACAAAGCCGAACAGCAAGAAGCAGCAACCTTACCGCTCGTTCACCAAGGCGATCAGGTTAAAGCAAATCTGCAAACACCGCAAAAAGAAACGACACCACCGGTGCCCTTTACCGAAGGTACCCTGATTACGGCCATGAAGACCGCCGGCAAAACGCTTGATGATGAAGAAGCCCAGGCGATTCTTAAAGATGTGCAAGGAATTGGGACAAGTGCAACCCGGGCCAATGTGCTGGAAGTGTTAAAGAAACGCGGCTATTTAGTTACTGAAAAGAACAAGCTCCACGTCAGTGAAGCCGGAATTACTTTATGTAAAGCGGTGGAACTCGAACCCTTGCTAACTAGTCCAGAAATGACAGCTAAATGGGAGCAAGCGTTACAGCAAATCAGTACCGAAGAACGCACCCCGGATAACTTTTTGAGCCAAATTAAGAAGTTCATAGTGAAATTGATCGCTGATGTTCCCACGCAATTGACTGGCAGTGCAGCCATTAAGCAACAAATCGATCACCAACAGCAAGCGCAAAAAGCCGCCGAAGTTTTCTTAGAAACACCGCAAGCGATCGTTTTAAATAAACAGAAGTTTTACATTGTGAAGCCCAAGCAAGGTGAAGATTTTACCTTACCTAAGAAATGGAGTAGCAAGACGCTCGGGAAGACCGCAATTAAAGCGTTAGTTACCAAGGGTGAAACCAGCAAATTAAAGGGTTTCAAGAGCAAAAAGGGGAAGTCGTTTGACGCCAAGTTAAAGCTTGACGGCCATAAATTAAGTTTTGATTTTGATTAGAACCTGCCTACCGCCCTTCACGTTGTTCCGGTTGGTGAACCCGTCATTTAGGTTCACTTTTACAACCCTAAAAGTAAACCTAAACAACGGGTGAGATTAGCAAAACAAAGGAGATCATAAATATGGATAACGAATTAGCAGTCATTGGGAGTGAATTACCAGTTTTGCAGACTAAAGGAGCCTATAAGTATTTAAAAGAAATTACTGGAAATGGGTCTTATTATCAAGTGGCCTGGCAAAAATTAGCTGATGGCTACGTTGCCCTTTATGGCACGACCCCGGTTCAAATCAACGTAGCCCCTATATTGAATGATATTTTTGAAGATGAGGAGGGGTAGACAATGCCGAGTAAAGCAGATGTTAAAGCCTGGAAAGCACAATTAGTCGCCCAGGCTGAACAACAAATCCTAAAATTAACCGATAGTGACCGATTTAAACAGTACCTCAATACCTTGGCTAAATTCCATCATTATAGCGCCAGAAACATTGATTTAATTTATGCGCAAAATCCTCAAGCTACTCAAGTCGCCGGTTTTAAGCAATGGCAGACGACTTTTAACCGCACCGTCAACCGAGGAGAGAAAGCGATTCGGATTGTAGCTCCAATTATAAAAAAATTAACCCCCGATGATCAAAAACGACTTGATATCACCGATGAACGTGTCATTATCGGTTACCGCTATCTACCCGTCTTTGATGTGTCACAAACTAGTGGGGAACCAGTCCTAAGCGCTAAGGATTTTGTCAAAGAAAATTTAGCTGATCATCAGAATGTAACGAGCTTGTATAACGCGTTCAAAGATTATTTAAACCAGCAAACCGACCTTAAAGTTAGTGAAGTGCCTTTAGCGACGCTAAATGGGGCTAAGGGGTATTTTCAACCCAGCACTAATGAAATCGTCATTGGTGGCGATGAGCCCGACAATGCTTTGAAACTAAAGACGTTATATCACGAATATGCACATAGTCAGTTACATGGGTTAAAATCAGCCTTTAAAGATCGGCCACGAGCCTATCAGGAAACCCAGGCCGAAGCGGTTGCATATGTCGCTATGCAAAATATTGGGGTTGATACGGGTAATTACTCCCTCGGTTATGTAGCTACCTGGGCCAAAGATAAAGCCGTGATCCATAGTGCTTTAAGTGAGATCCAGCAAGTTAGCAACAAAGTGATTGAGCTTAGCGACGGGTTAACCAAACAATTAGGCTTACAAGAAGCCCAAAAAGAGCCTGAGCATGATCTAAAAAAGCTATCAGCCCATGATC
>ERZ791765.1702-NODE-1702-length-11491-cov-3.732599_pt1 | contig 11491 bp, 13 predicted proteins | sample MGYA00509949_ERZ791765 | MGnify/ENA primary metagenome ERZ791765 (study PRJEB30046, sample SAMN00791980) | human gut metagenome | study: EMG produced TPA metagenomics assembly of the A metagenome-wide association study of gut microbiota in type 2...
TACTAATGATAGGTACAGTAAAACTGATCTAGAAGAAAAACTAAAGGTTATGCACCAACTTAAGCAATTTTTAAGCACGTTTAATTTGCAAGTTAAAGATAGAAATTTGAAGTTTTCTTACAGTTTTAATGATGCAGATGATCAACTTGCTTTAAATATGCAATTTAACTTCAAAGATGGATTAGTAGACACTAAATTTGATGAAGAACAAGCAAGAGAAATGATTGAAAGAATTTTTATTAATGAGAAAGAGGTGATTTAATGCCACTACCAAATATTTTAATAGAGTTCAAATCAAAAGCTAGTACAGCCATTAAACGTGGTGAACGAGGTATTGTAGCGATTATTGTAGTTGATGAAATGCATGGCGTAACGAAAATCGAGGATGTTACTCAAATTCCAGATAGCCTTACTCCTGCAAACAAGGCATATATTGAAAGGTGCTTTTTAGGTGGGGTAAGGCCAGTACGTTCAGTAGTACTTATTGTATCTGATACTGTACAAAACGGGTTAAAGGTGCTGGAGACACAAAAATTTGATTATGTAGTAGGGCCACATGATATGGAGAGCGAAGCTGCTACAGATATGTCAACTTTCGTAAAAGGCCTTAGAGATACAAAAGGTATTAAAGTAAAAGCTGTATTACCAAATACTAAGGGAGATCATGAAGGCATTATTAACTTTACAACCGATAATATTGTAGTAGGTAAAAATACTTTTACAACAGCACAATACTGTTCACGTATTGCAGGGTTGCTTGCAGGAACACCGCTACAACAAAGTGCTACATACTACCAACTTTCAGAGGTGTATGATGTACCTAAGTTTACTAAGGCAGAGCTAGATAAAAAGATTGATGCAGGTGAATTTGTTATTTTCCATGATGGTGAAAAAGTAAAGGTAGCAAGAGCTGTAAATAGCTTAACTACTGTAGGAGCTACTAAATCTGAAGACTATAAATCGATTAAAATTGTAGATATTATGGATCTAATTTACACAGACATCAAGCGTACTTGTGAGGATAGTTACATTGGGAAGTTTGCCAATAACTATGATAACAAGTGTAATCTTATCGTATCTATCCAAGCTTACTTAGAATCGCTTAGAAACGATGAGTTACTTGATGAAAATATTACTACTGGCATTGATATGGTGGCTCAAACCAACTACCTAAAAAGTAAAAACGAGCCAGTAGAAGATATGACAGAGCAAGAAATCAAAGAAGCGAATACACAAACATTCGTATTCTTAGAATCACGTTTTAAAATCCTTAATGCTATTGAGGATATTCAAATTAATTTCTTTATTTAGGAGGTGGCTAACGTATGGCTGCTATGTATGATTCAAAACGAGCGATAAATGGTACATATGGTGAGGTTTGGCTTGAGGGTGAATTGGTTCGTGAAGCTACAGGGTTAAAAGCTGATATGGCTCTAGAGTTTATTGACGTTCCTATGTGTGGAGACCTAGCTAAACACCAGAAAGTTAGTGGTATGAGTGGTAATGGCTCCATTACAATGACAAAAGTTAATTCAAGGATGGCTATTAAGTTATCTGATATGCTTAAAAAAGGGAAAACACCTACATTTACTATTATTTCAAAATTAGCAGACCCGGATGCGTATGGTGCAGAAAGAGTAGTGCTTAAAAACTGCCAGTTCTCTACGCTAACACTTGCAGACTGGACAAGTGGACAAGTAGGTTCTATTACTCAGAACTTCACTTTCACCAGTTGGGATTACTTAGATATTATCGAACCACAATAAGACTAGGAAGTCCTAGTCTTATTTAATTTAAGGAGGTCAATATGGGAAATATTATTGATTTATTATTAGAAACAGATGTAAATAAATTTGCAGAGAACAATAAAAAAGATTATGAGATTAAAAGATTATCTGAAATGCTTGGTGAAACGTTTACAATTACTTGTCATGCCCTTACAGATGAACAAGTTGAACATGTTAGTGAAATTAGTACTAATAACACAGAAATAAAATATAATACTGTAATTGAGTCTTGTAGAATAGAAGGGAAAAGGTTCAATAACAAAGAGATTATGGACAAGTTTGGTGTATTTACACCGAAAGAATTACTCAAAAAACTTTTACTTCCAGGAGAGATCTATGCACTTTATAGAAAAATCAACACACTAAGTGGGTATGGTGTAGATGTAGTAAAAGAAATAAAAAACTTATAGTGGAAGGTGATGCAAGGGCTAATCTTATGTATTATGCGTGGATTAAGCATGGTTGGGCGCCTTCCAAGATCTATAATATGTCACAAAGAGAACAGGAGCTTTTAATGGCATTATATATAATAGAAGTAGAGAGTAGACATTCATTTCACTAAATGCTAAAATTTATATCTATAAAAAATATAATAGTTTAGGGGGATAAATATGAAAAAATATTTAATATGGTTAGGGATACTAGGATTACTATGTAGCGGTTGTTCGATTAAAGGAGATGTAGAAGATTCAATAACTGATACTAGCACTATAGTAAATAGTGTATCTGATTCTACAGTTCATGATGAAGATAATTTGGATGACTTAAATAAGTTAATAGGACAGAATATAGCAGATATTATTGACAATACTGATCTAATAGAAATGACAGATGAAGATCATAAGGCTTTGGAGGATGCTATAGGTGTATATTTGATCATAGATTCAACAATGAAAGAAGCACCTATTAAGTATTGGTTTGAAAAGAGTAGTGATGGAGCTAATAATGTAGTAGTTACATTTGAAAAGTCTAAAAGTGAATTGCCAGAAGGATTTAAAACAGATTTAATTGATAGTATTAATGGGGCACTATCTGTTACCCCTACATCTATTCAGTATTCGGATTTGAATGTTTTGATATATGATGTAGATGGAACAGTATATATTGCAGAAAGTTATAAGAGTTAGTAAGATCATAAAAGTACTTAGAGGATACAACTTTAAGTACTTTTTTGTTATTTAATTATAGAAAGGAGAGGGATTAATGGCACGTGATGTAAGTATTGCATTTAAGGCTAGTGATAACTTGACACATGCAGTGCAATCTATGAGAAAATCTGTAGATGGATTATCTCGAGATGTATCTGAATATAGGAGTATTCAATCTCAAGCATTTGATAAAAAGACAGAAGTTAAGTTTGATATAACTAAGGCAAAGCAAGATCTTAAAGAACTAGAAAAAGCTGTAAAGGAAAATGTAGAAGGTTCAGAACAGGCGTTTAAAGAAAAACAACGGGCACTTGAAGATTTACAGGAAGAATATAAAAGACTGACTCAAGTAGCAAAAGAGGCAAGTAAAGCAGAAAATCAACTTATGAATGACATGCATAAGTCAAAGAACTTTCAAAATACGATGGAAGCCCAGCAATCATCTTGGTTGAAAAGCATAGCTGGTGCAGGACTTACAGGTATGCTTGGAAATGCTTTTTCTGAGAGGATTAATCAAGATATTACATCTATGTTTGGTACTGATTTAGGAAGTATGATTAATGGTGTTGTTGGTGGCGCTACAACCGGTGCTGCGTTAGGTTCTGTAGCAGGTCCAGTAGGCATAGCTATAGGCGCTGCAGTAGGCGGGATTACTGGAAGTATCTCTGCTGAAACAGAAAAACGACAGCGACATGATGATAATTTCATAGCAGAGGTACAATCTATTTATAATAGGGTTACACAGGAACAAGAACAGAGTTTATCAAGTGGTATAGATCTATCATCAAAGCGTGAAACAGATATGATTTCATACGGAACATTGTTGGGAGGACCTGAAAATGCAAGTAAGTTTTTAAATGACATTCAAGATTTTGGTTCAAAAACGCCTTTTGAAGAGGATGATCTATTAGAGATATCTAAAGTACTATTAAGTTATAAGTATAAACAAGATGAGATTATTCCATTCATGACAAAAATAGGTGATACAGCAAGTGCATTAGGTATAGATAAAGAAGGGCAAAGTGTTGTAGCAACTGCATTAGGTCGTATGAAGTCTAGTGGGAAAACCAGTTTAGAATATATCAATCAGCTCTCAGAACGTGCCATTCCAGCGATAGATTATTTAGCAGAAGCATTAGGTAAAACAAATGCACAAATTTATGAAATGATTAGTAAAGGTGCTATAGACGGAGCTAAAGCTTCTCAAATTATAGTAGATGCCATGGGTAAAGAGTTTGAAGGGAATATGGAAAAGCAATCTCAAACTTATTCAGGGTTAGTGTCTACTTTAAACGATGCTTGGTCTCAGTTAGATAGGAGAATGGGAGAAGGATATACTACCAAACGTAAAGAAGGTCTTGAAGCAGAAATTAATGCATTAAATGGATCAATGCGTGAACAAATGGACGAAGCTTATCGACTGATTGGTGAGTACCAAGCAGATTTAGAGAACAAACGCCAAGGGTATATTTTACAATCTATGAATAGGGCCATGAAGACAAGTGAATATGAAAAGGCAGAACTTGCTGGAGATGGTGCTGAAATGGGTAGGATTATAGCAGAAGCAAAAGCAGAGGCCGAGAGAAAATACCAAAGCGATGAGGGGCTACAGAAATTAAAAGAGTTACAGATGGGCCTTATAGAAAGCATACAAGATGATGTGGCACTAAATAATGAATACCTTATATTTGGTGAGAAAATGGCCAATAAATTCTCAGAAGGTTATGTAGGCGTTATCAACCGTTTAACAGGCGAAGGATTTTATTCACCTAAAGTATCTGGGCTAGTGAAAGAACATGGTAGTTATACACAACAGCTAAAGGATGCTTTTACAGGTGGGGGTACTAATACATATGGGGGCAAAGACCTGAAGGAATTTGAAGGTTATGCTACAGGATTAGATAGAGTTCCACGCAATGATATGCTTGTTCGTGTGCATGAAGGAGAAAGAATCCTTACAAAATTAGATGCAGACAAGCAAGATAGAGGGGCTACAGGTATTCATATTGATAAACTAGCAGATACAGTTGTGATAAGAGAAGAAGCGGATATTGAAAAGTTAGCTTATCAATTATATTTAAACCTAGAAAAGCGTGCAATGAATACATCTTTAGGATAGGAGGTATCTATGGATTTTTATTTATCCTATAACAATAATGAGGAACAACTTCGATTGCCTGTTATACCTGATAATTTTGAACTTTCGCAAAGGAACAATAATACAGTTGTCAATATAAACGCACTTGGGGAAATCAATCTGATAGGTAAGAAAGGTTTGGCTTCTATTTCTTTATCGAGCTTTTTCCCAGCGCAGGAATACTATTTTTGTAAGTACACAGGATTTCCTAAACCTTATGAATGCGTGAAGATGATTCAGAAGTGGAAAGAATCTGGTAGGCCTATTCGTTTAATCATTACAGGTACATCTATTAATTACGCTATGACTATTGAGAATTTTATATTTTCAGAGCAAGATGGTACAAGAGATGTTTATTTCACCTTAGAACTTAGAGAATATGTTTTTACGAAGCAAGTTAAGCCTACAAATGTTGTAACACCCAATGGCACTCAAGTTACTGTTCCAGCTACAAAGAGGGAATCCAAGCCTATACCTTCTAAGTACAAGGTGCAAAAAGGTGACAATATGTACACTGTAGCAAAGAAAACGACAGGAAGTATGAGTAATGCTAAGGCCATAGCTAAAACCAATAAAAGAGATCAGTATAAGGGCATGGATTTAGTTAAGGGAACGGTGGTGTTAATTTAATGCCAAAAGTCTATTTACATCAAGAAGAATTATACAGTGACATTACGCATTACATAAGTAAAATAACATGGGCTGGTGGTAAAAGTCAGGTTGCTAGAAGATTAGAATTAGACCTTATTAATAGTGTGCTCGATAAAAATATACCAGACATCTATATTAAAAATGGCAGTATGCTAAAGCTTTTTAATGACGATGGAAAATTGTTATTTAAAGGATTTGTCTTCTTAAATAGTAAATCTGGACAGAATAGTACAGTCAATGTTGTGGCTTATGACCATTTGATTTATGCCATAAAAAATAGAGGTGTCTATAACTTTAAAAAGAAGACAGCCGAGGAAATTGCTAGAACCATATGTAATGACTTCTCAATACCTATAGGCAACCTTGCTAAGACGGGAATTAAGCAAGATATTAAGGCAAATAACAAATATATTTATGATATTTTTATGAGTGCCTACACAGGAGCAAGTAAGCAGAACAATAAAAAGTACATGGCCAAAATAAGGGATGGTAAGCTTGATGTTATTGAAATAGGTTCTGTCATGAGTACTTTTATGTTATCTGATGAAAGTAATATTATGGACAGTGGCTACACAGAAAGCATTGAAAATATGGTCAATCGAGTTCGTATTTACGATGGAAAAGGTAATGCAATCGGCATGGTAGAAAATACTGAATGGATTAAAAAGTATGGAGTACTGCAAAATATTTATACGAAAGAAAAAGATAAGTCTGCTAAAACAGTAGCCCAATCAATGCTTGTAGATGTTCAAAAGACTGTTCATGTAACGGCACTAGGATATATTGATTGTGTTACAGGGAATGGTGTGCAGCTTAAAGATAGTGCGAGTGGACTGACAGGCGTTTTCTATATTGATAGTGACACGCATACATGGTCAAATGGACAACATATTATGAAGCTTAATTTAAACTTTAAAAACATCATGGATGAGAAATAGGAGGTGGGTATATGAAGAAGGACCCGTATGTAGAAATAATAATGATGATGCAGAGAGAAGGTGCGAAATCAAATCCACCTTCTTTTTGTTTGGGTAAAGTTGTCTCAGAGACTCCCTTAGAAATAAAAGTTGATGAGTTGCTATTAGAACAAGATGATTTTCTAATAGCTGATTACTTAGTAGAGGGTTATAAAAGAAGCCTACAAATTACATCTCAAGGAACAATGACTAATAATGGCAATTCAAGCATGAAGGGAACCTTAGTATCCAGTACACAAAATACATCTGGTGGTTCAGGAGAGGATTCCTTTGCAAGCCATAATCATTCTATTAATAATCAAGCGACTTTAAATGGCTCTTGTGAATCAACTGGTCCATATACATTAAGCGGTGAGTCAGAAGTTGAATTTAAACCATATTTAAAGAAAGGCGACTTACTTGCTTTAATGCCTATGGATGGTGAGCAACTTTATATTGTGCTATGCAAGGTGGTGAGCTTGGGATGAGTTTATTTCCTTTTCTAGATGTAGAGGAAGCTCAAGAAATTAAAGAGAAATCTCAGTCTATCCCCTGCGAATTTGACTATGATTTTATCCATAACAAGCTTAAAGATAACTTAGTATATGGCAAAGATGCTATAAAGGTCTGGATTTACAAGGCTTTACTGACAAAGCGGTATAAATATTTAATTTATACTTGGGACTATGGCCATGAAATAGAGGACCTAGTAGGAAAGAATTATAACCATGACCTTATTAGTGCAGAAATGAAGCGATTTGTAGAAGAATGTTTATCTATTAATCCTTACATTTTAAGTATCGATAACTTTGAATGTAAGTTTGAAGGTAAAAAGTTATCCTGTGATTTTACCGTACATACACAATTTGGGGAGGTGATAATTAATGAGTTATCCGACATACGAAGAACTTATTAAGCGTTGTTTAGATAAGGTAGATGGTAGCTTTGATAAAAGTGAAGGGTCATTTATTTATGACGCAATTGCCCCAGCATGTATGGAGCTTGCACAGATGTATTGTGAACTTGAGATAGCAGAAAATCGTTACTTTGCAGACACATCCACAGGGGAATATCTAGAACGTAGAGCAAGGGAAAGAGGTATTGTTAGAAAAGAGGCTACAAAGGCTTTAAGGCTTGGTGAATTTAATGTTCCTATTCCATTAGGAGCACGTTTTGCTATAGAAGATGTAACTTATATTTGCAAGACATTAAGCCATTCGCAAGTTATTTTAGAGTGCGAGCAATCAGGCTCTATAGGGAATAAGTATAATGGTAAATTAACACCACTTACGCATATACCAGGGCTTACAAGTGCCATGCTTACAGAAATCATCACTTATGGATTTGACAATGAAGATGATGAGAGTTTAAGAGCACGTTATTATGAGCGATTTGATGGCGATGGATTTGGTGGTAATGTGAAGGACTACACAAGAAAAGTTAAGGAACTAGAAGGTGTAGGGGCTGTAAAAGTAACCCCTATATGGAATGGTCGTGGTACTGTAAAGATTACTATTTTAGATAGCGATTTTAATAAACCCACTACAGAGCTTATAGGTAAAATACAAGAAGCTATAGACCCATTAACAGCACAAGGTCAAGGCAAAGGAATAGCCCCTATTAACCATGTCGTTACAGTAGTAGCTGCAGAAGAAACACCTATTAATATTAATGCGAATATCACACTCCAAGAAGGTGCTCTATGGGAAGATGTATTACCACTTATTCAGCATACTGTTAATGCTTACTTTTCAGAAGTACGCAAGACTTGGGAAAGTACAGAACAGCTAGTAGTGCGTGTGACTTGGATAGAAAGCCGTATTCTTGACTTAGAGGGTGTACTGGATATTCAAGAGACTACACTTAATGGAGGCACAGGGAACTTACAACTTGCTAAAGACAATATTCCGAAGCTAGGGACGGTGACTAAAGTATGATAAAAAAATACTGGCCTGAGTTCTTGCAAGACAATGACAAATTTAATGAGTTGGACAAGGCAGAGACACTAGAACTAGAAGAGGTTTGGCAGGCTTTTAATGATGTAGATGGCAACCAGTTCCTTGAAACAGCTAATGAAGAAGGTATTGCACGCTATGAAAAGATGGTAGGTATTGTGGCGAAAGCAAGTGAAAGTCTTGAAATGAGGCGTGCAAGATTACTAAATAAGTTCTCAACTTATACACCATATAACAGAGCATGGCTTAAAAATAGGCTTGATTCTGTGCTTGGTAAAGGTAAACATGAACATCACATCGAAGATGATATGCTTACTTTAAAAACAAGTACAGATGAAATTGACTCGATTAAGTCATTGAGGAAAGAACTGAGAAAAGACATTCCATGCACAATGGATATGAGTATAGGCTTGGTAAGAACTTCGCACCAACCTATGTATATGGGTAGCGTTGCAAGGGTAGGTAAGATTACAACGATTACGCCAAGTAACCAAGTTACCATTAATGTGCAAAACAACAATGAAATGTATGTAGGAACATATGTAAGAACAGTAAAGAAAGTTACGATAGGAGGGAATTAGACAATGGCAAATTTTGATAGAAGTGGCATGACACGAGCGGGCATTAACCTTATGGGTAAGGCTGTAGGTGGTGCCACTATCCAGTTTACTAGATTAGTACTTGGAGATGGCACAATGACAGGAGAAATATCAGACCTTCAAGGTGTGGTTTCTCCAAAGCAAAATGTTGATGTAACAAGGATTGAAAGAAATGACAATCAGTGTACGGTAGGTGGTGAACTCCTAACTTCTTCCGTAAAACAAGGATTTTTTTGGCGTGAGTGTGGGCTGTATGCTATGGATCCAGACATTGGAGAAATTTTATATAACTATGCTTATAGTACGAAACCTGACTACATAGCTGCAAGTGACAGTGATATGATGGAGGAGATTTTAGTTGCTATGATAGCAACTGTTGGAAGTAATGCAAATATAGATATAAGCATTGACGCAAGCATGGTTCTCACAACAAAAAAAGAATTTGTACCCCTAAAAAATAAGGTGGATGAAATGTTTATTAGTGTTAAAGATTTTGGTGCCGTAGGGGATGGAATTGCAGATGATACAGAATCTATACAAAATGCTTTAAAAGTATCTAAAAAAGTATATATCCCTAAAGGTATTTACAAGATTACAAAACAAATAAAGGTCTATAGTAATACTATACTAGAGATGCACAATGAAGCTGTTTTAATCAACTACATATTAACGGGTGCTACAAGTGTACTTTCAAATTATGATTTGGGCGAAGTTGTAACAGCTTACAATGGTGAAAGTAATATTCACATCTCTGGTGGGATGATACTTTGTACACCAAATGAAGAGTATAAAGACATATTTCTAAACAAGGGTGATTGGGGCAATCAAGGTATCACAATTGCACATGGTACCAACATAAAAATTGAAAATGTAAGAATACAAGATGTTTTTAGGGCACATGCAATAGAAATAACTGGATGTGAAGATGTTACAATAGATGGTTGTTTATTTGATGGGTGGATTTCAAATCCAACTTATGATGTACAAGGAACGGATTCAGAAGCACATAGAGAAGCTGTTCAAATAGAAGATGCTACAACTGGGGCATCTAACGCATATGCTGATGGAACACAAAGTAAAAAAATAAGACTAATTAATAATAAGTGTAAAATCGTTAATTCATCTTATTTACCATTCCCAACAGCATTTGGAAGTCATTCGAACACAGATGTATCCGAATATATTTATATTGATAATAATGAAATTGTTGGATGTTCTCGTGCAGGAATAAGTTATGGTAATTTTATTCACGGAAGTATATCAAAAAATATTATTCGTTCTTGTGGTAGAGGTATTTATTCAAGACTTGCAAAACCTATACGTGATTTTATAATTAAAGAAAATATTATATCAAACATAGATGGAACTGGTATATATATCAATTCACATTCAAAAAACGTTGTTATCACAGAAAATATTGTTGAAGAATGTGGTGGAACTGGAATTGGAACAAATCAAAATTGTTTCTATATGAAAATTCACAATAACAGTTTTAAAAATTGTAACACATTAAGTAAAGATGATTGTTATGCAAGGTTTTATGGTATGACAGAAAGCGAAATACATGACAACATATTCTTAAAAGATAATGATAAAGCAATATCATTTGGTATAAGAATGTTAGAAACATCTGAATATCCATTTGTTAACACTCGTCAATACAATAATACTGTATCTTTTGATTGTGATAGATTTGATATAGTTGTATCTCCTAACCAAATCAATAATACAGATATATTATATTGTGCTGATACATTCAAGGTTAAAGACCAAAGTACAATAAGTTTAAAGAAAAATCCACTTAAATACAAAATGTTAAATATAACATTTATGTTTAAAGAACCAAAAAGTATTTGTATAGCAACATCTACCACAGCTAGTAGTGTGAGTATTACAAATGTAAGTAACACTGGTAATACATTTGAAATTTTGGAATGCTCTATTTCAATGGCTAATGAATCTTTGAAGATTGTTACGCCTCGAGAAGTGATCATGCAAGATAATACATTTACAGTAAGAGATGTTATAGAATCATATGGGTATTATATCTCAAAAATAGAAGGTTTTTATTAAAATATGAAGGAGTGAATATTACAATGGCTTTATTAGTTAATAAGAATTTAAAACTATCTTACTTTTTATCTACAGACTATTATATTTCAACACAGGAACAGGGGGATATACCTTATCAAATCAATAAAGATTTGCTTATAAAGGACGCTTATATAAAAATTTTAGCTGTACAAGGTGATAAAAAC
>ERZ791765.1703-NODE-1703-length-11489-cov-4.140021_pt1 | contig 11489 bp, 10 predicted proteins | sample MGYA00509949_ERZ791765 | MGnify/ENA primary metagenome ERZ791765 (study PRJEB30046, sample SAMN00791980) | human gut metagenome | study: EMG produced TPA metagenomics assembly of the A metagenome-wide association study of gut microbiota in type 2...
ACATAGTGTGCAGGACTGCCTGTAGCTTATATTTGTCGTCCGTTCGTCACCAGCTAATATCCAATTAAACAACACTATTTTAGAAATGCCCCCCAGAGCTTCCTGAGTTGCCACCTCCGCCTCCGCTGCTGCCACCTGAACTTCCAGAATTCGTCTGTATGCGTCTTGTCGTCACGGTTGTGTTTATGAATATGTCCCTTCTGTCCATCACGTCAAAGTTATGATTTTTTGTATACTCTGTGCTTGAAACTGTCATCTTTGCCTTGGCACTGCTCATCATGGCAAGCACACCTATAACTGCTATAACTGCTGATATTCCCAGTTTTACCGGCATATTGTATGTAAGCTTCTCTACTAGTGACGTATTAAGTTTCTTTTCAATTCCTTTGATATACTTGACACAGCCCTCATAATAGTCTCCTGATGCAAGTTCATTTTCCGCTTTTTCCCTTATACTATCCAGCCGGCTCTGCGATATATCACTCCTTGCTCTTCCAGATGTAACTATACGGTCTGCTCTTGATTTCATATCTATTCCGTATACAACAGCCTCACAATCACTTCCTGTTGCATAATAGCCATAATTTTTTTCAAGGATTGACCTTAAATATGTATCCATTGCATAGCCATCAAGATTCCTGCTCATTGTTATGATCACTATATCAAGCTTACATTTATCAGATGCTGCCTTACATAATTCTGCCAGGTGCTTTTCTTCTGATGTGCTCAATATTTCTGCATCATCTATAACATAGGTCTTAGATGTACCTGAAACCGAACTACTGCTTTCAGCTGTTTCAGACTGGCTGCTTACTTCTGATTCAACTGCTTTCTCCGATGCTGCATACACATATTGACCTGTTGCAGCAAACATAATAAATATTGCCATTGACAATACTGCCATGACTCTCTTGCATACTCTTCTGCATATTTCTTTATTAGCAGCTATCTTATCAGAACTTATTCTTTTATATCTGACTATATTCATCATATAAACAACAGACCTCCTATCATAGTAATAATAAGAACAACAACGAATATTATCACACCATATGCAGCCGCCTTTACTGCACTTATAGGTCTGTCTGCTACTATCTTTCCTGTCTGTCCATTAAGGTAAAAATGGAACTCTTTATTTTTAAACCTGAAATTAAGCATCCATACTGGAAGAAGTGCATATTCATTATTTTTAAGTCTCACGCTTACATTATTTCCAATAACTGATACACTTGTATATCCCTGTATAGTTCCTCTGGCTATATCAGTTATATAATCATCCGCTCTTTCTTTAACCCTGGACTCTATTTCATCAGATGTATAGTTGTATCTTTCTGAAAGATATCCTGAAAGATAAGGCATCGCAAAGCCCTCTATATCACTATAATCATATGGTTCAAGCATATCCATCTGTCTATCTGGCATCTTTTCAGAAGCATCAGCTGGAATTCTGTCAAACTCTGCATGTACATCCCTGTATACGTCAAAATGATCCGTATATGTATACTCTGTATCTCCTCTCCTTGTTGTTCTTACTTTGTTGGCATGTGCATTCATCTGTGTTCTGGCATTATAGCTATATAACCAGAATGGGACATAAACACCGCTTATCTTTTCTATTGTGCTTGATGTAGATAATTCTTTTGGTGTCAACGGACCTTTTTTCAGCCACTTCCTGTATATATCAACAGCCTGCTCCTTATTAATTTTAAATGGTATTATAAGCTGTGGCTTGAATTCTCCCTGCAATCTGTCCTCAACCAATGTTGGATTCCCACAATATGAACAAAATGTTGCCGATGTATATTCATCTGCGACTAACTGGGCACCACAGCTCTGGCAATTATAAATCTTCATATTAAGAACTTTTTCTCTCTGTTCCCCTGAAGCAGTGCTATCTTTTTCATATGTTTCTACATCTATCTGTGTACCACATCGTTTACAGCCAAGCTTTTGTGTATCACTGTCAAATTCCATCGCTGCACCACAATTAGGACACTTATATATAACTGGCATAATCCCCCTCCTTAATCATTGTTTGTTATATATCTACAGCATTTTGCTTAAATCATCAAATAAACATAACTGTAATGTTAATATGTTAAGATACCTGGATCAAAAGGTCTAAAACCATATGAGCCTGTTCATAAAATGTTCATACTACATTAAATAAGATTTAACATTATGAACATTATTTCTTCACTTTTAGTCAATATACTTCAAATATAGACAAAAACGAATGAAACACTTCAAATAGTTGACATTCTTTTGTTTTGTAAAATCACTTATTTACATTTATTTGTTCTTCATAAATTTGAGTTGTTTTAAATAATAAATTGCAACTCTCCTCCCTCTTTCAAAGCCTCTCCTTATACTTAAGGAGAGGTTTTTGTTGAATCTGTTCAATCATGTAATGTATGATTACTATCTGCCATATAAGCTATAAGACAGCTAAACTCTAAAAGCAAATACATTTTAATGTCAGATTACAAAGAATGATATTATAAGAAACATTAATCCGGCAGCCATCATTATTATTCCCGCATTCTTATTTTTTTGGTTAGTAGCTTTATCTATATTAACGCTGTCTCTCTGGTCATAAAAAAGATTAAAATTCTTCTTTGCTGTAAGATATTTACTAAATCCCATAAATATGACAACGAAGCCTATAAGAAAAAGCATGAATCCAACAAATGGAAGATATGAATCACCACTATTTCCTTCAATATTGTAAAAATCAACATCTGCTGCTATATATCCAAGTACTCCAAGAATATATCCCATATGCTATTCTCCTTTCTATCCACAAAAAAATTTTTTGTTGTGTCGTATATCATCTGACACTATCCACCCAATACGTCTATCATATATACTGATATATCTATTATGACTGGATTTTATTTTCTAAATTATACTTCTTTTCAACATTAATCACAACCAAAATATATCTTTTTATATATATAAATCGACATTGTATTTCAATAAGACTATTTTTCTAACTATTTCCTTTTCTTTTTAGTATATTTAATGTATAATGAACAAAAGAGTGGGACGGTAAAAACTGTACTCATAATTAATTATCAGGAGGTTTATATTTATGTTAGTTTCAGCAAAAGAAATGTTAGAAAAAGCAAGAGATGGTAAATATGCTGTTGGACAGTTTAATATCAATAATCTTGAATGGACAAAGTCTATCCTTCTTACAGCACAGGAGATGAATTCACCTGTTATACTTGGTGTTTCATGTGGTGCTGGTAAATATATGACTGGTTTTAAGACTGTTGCAAGCATGGTAAGCGCAATGATAGATGATCTTAAGATTACAGTTCCTGTAGCACTTCATCTTGATCATGGAACATATGAAGCTTGCTTTGACTGTATTGATGCCGGTTTCTCATCTATCATGTTTGACGGTTCACATTATCCTATTGATGAGAATATTGAAAAGACTAAAGAATTAGTAGCTATCTGCAAAGAAAAAGGATTATCACTTGAAGCTGAGGTAGGTTCTATCGGTGGCGAAGAGGATGGTGTAATCGGTATGGGAGAATGTGCCGATCCTGATGAATGTAAAGCAATTGCAGATCTTGGTGTAACTATGCTTGCTGCTGGTATCGGTAATATCCATGGTAAGTACCCAGCTAACTGGCCAGGATTAAGCTTTGAAACTCTTGCGGCTGTTAAAGAAAAAGTCGGTGACATGCCTTTAGTATTACATGGTGGTACAGGTATTCCAGAGGATATGATCAAGAAAGCTATCTCTTTAGGCGTTGCCAAGATCAATGTTAACACTGAATGTCAGCTTGCTTTCGCTGATGCTACAAGAAAATACATTGAGGCTGGTAAGGATCTTGAAGGAAAAGGTTTTGATCCAAGAAAACTTCTTGCTCCTGGATGTGAAGCTATAAAGGAAACTGTCCGTGAAAAGATAAATCTTTTCGGCTCAGCTGGAAAGGCTTGATTTCATGAATACCAGTTATAATAACGATAATAAATCAGACAATTTAAATAATAGCACCGAAAATGAGGATTTTATCGATGGCTGTTCTGATAGTGATAAAGACAGCATATTAAACGATGATTATGATATTGATTCGCCTGATTACGATGCTGACGATGATTATACAGATAAAGATGATATAGATGAAGATGATGCTGATGCTGTGTTTGACAGACAGGAAAAAGCAAAGAAAAGATCTAATATTGTACGCCATATTGTACTTGTTATATCTGCTGCCGTATTTATTTTTGCAGCATACAATCTTATCAATATATTCCTAGCTTATCACAAAGCGGACGTTATATATGATAATATAAACCAGGATGTTCTAGATGAAGATTCACATACCAAGGTTACTATAGGTGAAGATGAGCAGCCTGTTGAAATTCCATTTACATATAATCATCAAGCATTGCTTAATATCAACTCACAGGGTATTGGTTATATGTATATACCTTCCATTAACTGCAGGCTTCCTATGGTTCAGGGTGATGATAATGATTATTATCTTACGCACACGTTTAACAAGGAATACAGTGCTAATGGATGTCTCTTTGAGGATTATAGAATCAATGGCGGGCTATCAGCCAGTCATGTAATCATCTACGGACATAATATGAGAAATGGTGCCATGTTCGGAAAGCTTAAAAGCTATCAGAATTATTCTTTCTGGAACTCTGCCGGTAACAATGTTTTTTACATATATACTGGCAATGTTATTAAAGAATACAAAATTTTTAGCTGTTATATAAGTGAAGCTATAAGTGATACATATACATTTAACTTCCCTACTCTTGCATCAATGAGAGATTACGCAGCTAATATGAAAGCCAAATCTATGTACGATACAGGCGTTGATGTTTCCAATGCTTCACAGGTTATAACACTCTCAACCTGTACCAACGATGGAGAACAGAGATTTATTGTACATGGAATGTATATTGGAGAAGCCTCATTAGAATAGAAATAGTACAATAATCATTACATTAATAATTATTCTTTATTTTTTAAAATATTTTTGCAAAAAGAACTTGCATTATTATCAGTAATGAGTTATTTTATTTACAGACAACGATTAGATAGTTGTCACTAATCAAATAAGGTAGAACAAAGGTGTTCATGTTATACATATTAATATGTGTGTATATGTGGATGCCTTTTTTAGTTTTACTAATAGAATAATAATCTATGAAAAGGAAGGATGAAAAAGTTATGAGCGAAAAATTCAATGTAGCTGACATCTTCGGCGAAAATGTGTTCAATGACGCAGTTATGAAAGAACGTTTACCAAAAAACGTTTACAAAAATCTTAAATTAGCAATTGCAGGTGTTCAGGAATTAAATATTACTGATGCAGATGTTGTCGCTAATGCAATGAAGAATTGGGCTATCGAAAAAGGCGCAACTCATTACACACACTGGTTCCAGCCTTTGACAGGAACTACTGCTGAAAAGCATGATTCATTTATTTCAGCACCTAATGAAAACGGAAAGGTTCTTATGGAATTCTCTGGTAAAGAATTAATAAAGGGCGAGCCAGATGCTTCATCATTCCCTTCAGGTGGTCTTCGTGCTACATTCGAGGCAAGAGGATATACAGCATGGGATTGCACATCACCAGCCTTCGTTCGTGAAGGTGCACAGGGTGCAACACTTTGTATCCCTACTGCTTTCTGTTCTTATACAGGAGAAGCTCTTGATCAGAAGACACCTCTTCTTCGTTCAATGGATGCTGTTAACGAGCAGGCTTTAAGAATATTAAAATTATTTGGTAACACAACATCTAAGAAGGTTACTCCTTCTGTTGGTGCTGAACAGGAGTACTTTATAGTAGATAGAGAAAAATATCTTCAGAGAAAGGATCTTATCTTCTCTGGACGTACATTATTCGGTGCTATGCCACCAAAGGGACAGGAACTTGATGATCACTACTTCGGTTCTATCCGTGAAAGAATTGCTGCATTTATGAAGGATATCAACGAAGAATTATGGAAGCTCGGCGTATCTGCCAAGACTCAGCATAATGAAGTTGCTCCAGCACAGCATGAATTAGCTCCTATATATGCACAGTGCAATATTGCTACCGATAACAACCAGCTTATGATGGAGGTTATGAAGAAAGTTGCTTACAGACATGGTCTTGTATGCCTTCTCCATGAGAAGCCATTTGCCGGAGTTAATGGTTCTGGTAAGCACAATAACTGGTCAATCACAACTGATGATGGTATCAACCTTCTCGAACCTGGCAAGACACCTCACGAAAATATCCAGTTCTTACTTGTACTCGGTGCTGTTATGAAGGCTGTTGATAAACACGCTGATCTTTTAAGAGAATCTGCTTCTGACGTTGGTAATGACCACAGACTTGGCGCTAATGAGGCACCTCCAGCTATTATCTCTATGTTCCTTGGTGAGCAGCTTGAGGATGTTGTTATGCAGCTTATTGATAAGGGTGATGCTACAAGCTCTATCCAGAAGGGTAAGTTAAAGACAGGTGCTTCTACACTTCCTGACCTTAACAAGGATGCTACTGATAGAAACAGAACTTCACCATTTGCATTTACTGGTAATAAGTTTGAATTCCGTATGGTAGGTTCATCAGATTCAATTGCTCCTGCTAACGTAGTTCTTAACACAATCGTTGCAGAAAGCTTTAAGGAAATCGCTGACCAGCTTGATGGAGTAGAAAACTTCGATATGGCTGTTCATGATCTTATCAAGAAACTCTTTACTGACCATCATAGAATCGTATTTAATGGTAATGGTTACTCAGATGCATGGGTAGAAGAAGCTGAAAGAAGAGGTCTTCCAAATATCAAATCTATGGTTGAGGCTATTCCTGCCCTTACTACTCCTAAGGCCGTTAAGCTTTTTGAAAGCTTTGGTGTATTTACAGAAGCTGAATTAAAGTCAAGAGCTGAGATTAAGTATGAAGCTTATGCAAAGGCTATAAACATCGAAGCTAAGACAATGATTGATATGGCTGGAAAGCAGATTATTCCTTCAGTTATTTCTTACACAACAGAGCTTGCTAATTCAGTTCTTACTGTTAAGGAAGCTGGTGCTGATGCTTCAGTTCAGGAAGAACTTCTTACAGAAGTATCTGGATACTTAAAGGATATGAAGAAGGCTTACAAGAACCTCATTGATGTTACAGCTATTGCTTCTACAATTGATGATATTGTTGCACAGGCTACATATTTCAGAGATGAAGTTAAGACTACTATGGATGAGTTAAGAGCTCCTGCTGATAAGCTTGAAATGATCGTAGATAAAGAATTCTGGCCATTCCCAAGCTATGGAGATCTTCTTTTCGAAGTATAAATAATATGATGTCGGAGTCAGAGGATTCAGGCATCACCGACTTATATAGCTGTCTTTTCTTTAAATACAATAATAAATTTAACGAAAAACATACAAAAGTGGCTTGAGTACAAAACACTCAAGCCACTTTTTACAACTATTGTTTATTATGAAGATACGTGAACTATTTCACCATCTGATTGCCATACAATCATTATTGTGGATAATTAAGTCTCTCAGGAACCGGATTATCAAGCACCTCTTCCTTGAACTTCTTCATATATAACTTGGCAAGTGTAAGGTTATTATCAAGATAGTTACCACAATCTCTTGGTGAATAACCTGGAATCTCGCCTTCATAAGAAAGTACATATTCTGCACCTTCTCTAAGCACCTCAAGTATATCCTCTGACTTAAGGTCACCTGCAAATATCACATAAAACCCTGTACGGCATCCCATAGGTCCAAAATATATAGTTTTATCTGCCCATTCTTTATTATTTCTTAAAAATGTAGCCATAAGGTGTTCTATTGAATGTATGCCTGCTGTATCCATAGGTGCCTCTACATTCGGTCTTGTAAATCTTAAATCAAACGTTGTAAGCACAACATCTCCCTGATAATCTTTTCTTGATACATATACACCTGCTAAAAGATCGAGATGATTAACTGTAAAACTTGCTATTTTATTCATAATTGTTTTAATACTTCCTTTCCATATATAATCATTAAACAATGCAGCTATCCAAAATATAAAAATATATTTTATTTATCAGCTTCCTATTATTTTATTAAGCGAAATATTTATTCCTTTATATACACCATTCTTCTGTTTTCGCTTGTCACTCTTATAACAAGACATTTTATTCCCATTATAAATTTTGTCAATGTAGAATAGCCATATTCTCTTACCTTAAAATCCGGATAGTTGATGTGTATCTTCTGTCCAAGTGCTCCAAGCTCAACTCCGTTATCACTTGACTTAACATAATTAACAGCATATTCTGTAACCTTTTCCTTCATATTCTTATCTTCTTTAAGCCGTACAAGAACTGTGTTGTTAAACTTCTTAAGCTCAAGGCTGTTCATTTCTTCAAGAAATGTAGACAACGAACTGTAGCCGTAGTTTCTCACATCAAAATCAGAATATTTCTTCTGAAGTCTGCTTCCTATCTCTCCAAGTCCGGTCTGTTTACCCTTATTATCATTTTCCTGAATTATCTCTATAATAGCATTTTCTATCTTTGACTGCTTTATAATATTATTACTTGCTTTTTTCTTAACATGCTTACTATCCGGCTCATCTTCATGCGCCTGTTCTCTTAAAAGTTCAAGATCTGTAAACACTGAACATGCTGCCCTGAACGAACGTGGTGTTTTATTCTCTCCCATACCTATAACATCCATTCCTGATTCTCTAAGGCGGCTTGCAAGTCTTGTAAAATCACCATCCGAAGAAACTATACAAAAACCATCTACATTATTCGTATAAAGAATATCCATGGCATCTATTATAAGTGTAGAATCTGTTGCATTTTTTCCAACTGTATTGCGGAACTGCTGGATAGGTGTTATGGAATTCTCCATCAGTTCCTTCTTCCATTTGTTAGCCTGCGTACTTGTCCAGTCTCCATATATTCTCTTATATGTTATAACGCCATATTTAGTCATCTCATCCAATATATCTGATATATACTTTGACGAAATATTATCTGAATCTATAAGCACTGCGTATCTTTTATCATCCAATTATTTTCACCTCTTTCTTCTTTTTCCTCTTTTCCCTTTTTTATTTTTTGAATAAATCAGACATTGCGTTTACATCTGATGTCTTACAACTTTATATTCATCATTGCTCTGGTAGTACGGACATTCTCTGTATTCCGATGTTAACAATCTGGCATAGTCATCCTCATCCATATCTACATCGCATACATATTCTTCCATTTCTTCATCATATACCATATTATTACAATAATCACAGTTATAACGTGCTACTGCCATATTTATCTTCCTCTCCTGTCATTGTATTTAACAGCTTATTTTAATTTATTCTATTCATCAGCTGCGGCATGCTTATTATTCTCATAAGTATCCAGAAAGCTGTGTTTTTCTCCGTGCTGCTTATATGCAATAACGGTATCCAGATTAACATTTTCAACACTTCTGAATATATTTTTCTCTATATATGGACTTACCTTCGTTAAATCCCTGATAAGCTGCTTTATCTCAGCCCTCTTAGAGCCCTTTCCAGTTCCCCCGCATGATGCACAGCCTTCTGTAAAACGGCATGCACATTGTATAAACTGAAGCTTATTATAGTCCTTCCAGTGAATAATATCTGCCTCCCTTATAAGATACATAGGTCTTATAAGCTCCATTCCTTCAAAGTTCGTGCTATGAAGCTTTGGCATCATAGTCTGTATCTGTGCTCCATATAACATCCCCATAAGAATAGTTTCTATAACATCATCATAATGATGCCCAAGTGCTATTTTATTGCATCCAAGCTCTTTTGCTTTGCTGTAAAGATATCCTCTACGCATTCTTGCACATAAATAACATGGAGATTCAGTTATATCAACTACCGTATCAAATATCTCTGTTTTAAACACTGTTACAGGTATGTCTAAAAGCTTTGCATTGTTTAGTATAACATTATAATTAAGTTCATTATAACCTGGATTCATAACAAGAAAAACAAGGTCAAAGTTATTCTTTCCATGTCTTTTAAGTTCCTGAAAGAGCTTCGCCATAAGCATAGAATCCTTACCACCTGATATACAGACTGCTATCTTATCTCCATCCTGTATAAGATCATATTCGTTAAGTGCCTGTGTGAACTTTCTCCATATAGGCTTTCTGAACTTCTTTACTATGCTTCTTTCTATCTCCTTAACACGTTCTTTTGCTTCATTGGTGTTTTCATTCTCATCCTCTTTTATATATTCTGTGAACTTCCACTTAAGATATGCCACAAATCCACCATCTATGCTGTATGCCTCATACCCCATCTGTTCAAGTGTATCTTCAAGTTCTTCACTTTTCTGTCCTGAATAACATAGCAGATATATAGGAACTTTCTTTGAGTATGTGTTAAGAAACTTCTCTCTTCCACTTATATTATCCATCTTAAGGTCATTCATCATATCTTCCCAGAAATACTGGATAGCTGAATCCATAGTTTCCTTATCATATTCTTCTTTATCTCTTATATCAATAATAACTTTATCTCTTTTATCATCATAAAGCTGTTGTACTGTTCTCATTGTAGTTTATAGTCCCCATTTCTTATAGTACATCGTCATTTTGCGTTTTATATCATATTAACATATTTCTTGCACCGATTCTATATTTTTAGTGTTATTGTACCTATATTATTACACCTGCATTACATCTGTTTCATACATTTATAATGTTTCAAATGCATCACAAAATATAAAAAGCCTCTGGTCAGACCTTGACATAATCCAGATCTGACCAGAGGGCAGCTTTATCTTTACCTGATAAATTCATAATATTTATTATAAGCAGGTCTTTTCTACCTGCTTATTTTACAATATACTTCTAACGGCACATCCCATCTGCTTTACCTTGTCCTTCTGCTCCTTACTGAAGTCCACCCATATGCGCTGCATGGCATAATATCTTCTGTCATACATATTAAGATACATGGAAGGCCTGCAGTTATATAAGTTATACATGCGGACAAGTGCCTCAGCATCTGGATATTCCTGCTCCTTTTCATATTTACGATATTTTTTCCTTGGCAGACAAAGTTTTTCGGACATAGTATCCTGCGAATAATGCAAAACTGTTCTTACATATTCCAGCATTGAAAATCCATCCCACTGCTTTAACATATAATCAAGCAGTACATCATCATCAGTTATATTTTTTCCTCTTAATATATCATTATTACGGTAATGCATTATACTTTCAGCAATAATTTTCATAGCAAAAGGCTTACTGCTATCATCATATTCATTCATAATAATATCAAGATCTTCCGTATGCACATCATTCTTACTTCCACACACCAGCTCATCTATGTCTGCACCCAGCTCCTGCAATGCTTTTATATTTTTAAAAGATATAATAATATGCCCATTTTCACGCTTTGAATAATCATCCTGGGATATACCAAGCCTCTTCCCCATTTCAGTCTGATTAAAGCCGAGCTTTTTTC